>Ga0315905_10004777_pt1 | contig 13851 bp, 9 predicted proteins | sample LakEriMetagenome_5_FD_203522 | JGI IMG/M metagenome (GOLD analysis project Ga0315905, IMG submission 203522) | Freshwater fungal communities from buoy surface, Lake Erie, Ohio, United States - Buoy 4 MA121 | ecosystem: Environmental > Aquatic > Freshwater > Lake | place: USA: Lake Erie, Ohio... | reverse complement strand
TTGTGCTATTGAAATAATTAAAAAGACATTCCCGATTTCCGATGTAAGCATAACCAATGGAATAAAAAACATTCACCTAAACACTCCATACAGAGGAAGATTTCAGGTAATTCAAGAAGACCCTACCGTGATTTTAGATGTAGGTCATAATGAGGATGGAATCTCGTCTTGTTTAAAAATGGTAAAAAAACAACTTAAAGGAAACCTACACATTATTTATGGAGCAAGTTCAGATAAAGATTTATCAAAGATAATTCCTTTATTTCCTGATCATGCCACCCTATATTTCTCTGAATTTTCCAATAATAGATCCTATAAAATAGCTGATTTCAAAAAAAAGGTTGAGAAAATCACTAAGTTTTCCAATTACTTTACTTCCATTGAAGAAATTTACCCAATGCTAAAAACATCTGTTAATAAAGAAGATACAATATTAATTACAGGGAGTTTTTTTATTATTCATGACTTTTTTCGTTTTTTTTCTTCAAACCACTTGCAGAAATAAAAAAAAGCACTAAATTTGTACTCACAAAACAAAAAGAAACGTTCTTTTAAAAATCGGGAGATTAGCTCAGTTGGTTCAGAGCACCTGCCTTACAAGCAGGGGGTCGGGGGTTCGAGCCCCTCATCTCCCACTCTTACTACCTCACAGAAATGTGGGGTATTTTTGTTTATAGCCCTTTGGTAATAAAGTTTATCCTAAAGAACACATTCGGTAAAATAACCAAAACACCTAGTCTACTCAATTTTTTAACTCAAAACGAGCATATTTGTGTGATTATCCCACACCCATGGCATTTTCATTGATGCTTTCTACAATACTTATAATCTTGTGTGAACTTGCATCATCAAACACTCCCATCAAACCTTGGTCATTCATATCTGTAAAAGGCGGTTCAAACAACATGGAAGGGTCAATAGTTCCATTCTTAGTTAAGTGTGAAATAATTGTCTGTATGAACGTCATTTGGTCTGCTTTCATGCTCCCTGCTTGTAAAAATTCTGCAAAAGCATCTTGTGCAGCTTTTGCATCTAAACCTACGATGCTTCTTACAAAAACTCCAAGCGGTTCATCCCCAAATTCTTTTACATAATCCTCTTTGGTACCTCTGTCTTCTCCGTCAAATAAAATTGTTTCTAAGGCTTTCAACTCTTCTACAGTTATTGGCTGATTTGAAGAAAGTTTTGAGATTGTTAGATGAAACTTGTTTTCTCTGATAAAGCTTTCTACACGCTTTTTGTAGGGTAACCCATAATTTGAAGTGAAATCAGGCTCACTAGCTACCATTGTTACCTCTGAGTCTTCGATGTTTGTGTATATAGAAGGTCTTGAAGCAACATCTAAATAATGTATGATTTCTCTTATCTCTTCTCTAATTTCATCTAACTTTTTCTGAGAAATTCCTTTGTAAAATTCAGGGTTCTTCAAACTTTCTATTAAGCCTTTTGACCTTGCCACATCTGGAATGGTATACTTTTGACTTAATCCTTCTGCTATGTTTATCAAGTTGTTTTCAAACTTCTTCTTGTTTCTTGATAGCATCAAGTTTGCAATCTGCATCTTCAACATCATCAAATCAAACCTTCTTGCCATTTCATTGACAACTTCTGCAATGGGTAAGTGAGACAAATGCTCTTCAATCAAATGAACGTCATCAGAATTTAAACTACTCCATCTTTCTCTGGCCGAAAATTCATCTACATACTTCCTTTTCATCTTCACCTGAAATCTTTCTAGGTCAAGGGTTGATATGGTTTCATGTAAAATATCTAATATCTTATTGGCTAGTTCTCCATTTCCATCTTCTTTGTCTTCCATAAGTAGTCTAGAGAGATGAACTCTGGACTCAAATATCTGTTGAGTAATTGGTTTCCCTACCTTTTCTGGTGCTTGATTTACTTGTGCATCAAAAAACTCAAAATTACCACAGGTATCAAAAATTAAAAAGTGTTCTTTATCTTCTCCAACACCAAAAATATCAGGGCATAATCTTGTACCCCTACCTATCATTTGCCAGAACTTTGCAAACGATTTTACAGGTTTGAAAAACACAAGATTCAATACTCTTGGTGCATCTACTCCTGTGTCCATCATATCTACAGAAACGGCAATCTGTGGGTTGTTTTCTTTATGCTTATCACAAAAACTGTCTATCAAACTTTGAGCATGAGAAACAGCATTATGTATCATGGCTATAAAGCCTGCTGGTTGTTCAGGGTAACGTTTTTCAAAACACAGAACAATGAATTTAGCATGTTCTTGATTTACAGCAAATATAATGGTTCTACCTAGTTTATCACCTCCTTCAATTTTCAAGCCACTCAACATTAAAGCATCTAATACTTTGTTGACTGTATCTTCATTGAACAACCATTTGTTTAAGGCTCTAGAATTAATCTCTTCAGGAAACAATCCTGTTGTTTTATCTTCAAATGTTTGCTCGTACTTTTCTTTCTCTTTTGCTGATAGGTCTTTGTATTTGATGCCTTGAGTTAAAAAGTTTGTGCTTACTGTGATGTTTTTATATGGAACTAAATATTTTGATGCAACTGCTTCATTCAACTCATACAAAAATGTTGGGTCTTCATTGGCACAACCAAAAAGCTCAAATGTATTGATGTCAATACCATCTTTTGGTGTTGCTGTTAGCCCAATTACTGCTGCATCAAAATAATCAAAGATTGCTTTGTATCTGTTGTAGATAGAGCGGTGTGCCTCATCCACTATGATTAAATCAAAATGACCAACTCCATAGAAACGCAAATCATTTGAACTGCTATTGTCTATTTTGTTCATCATGCTAGGGTAGGTGCTAAACACTAGCCTTGTAGTATCATTTTCTTTTTCTGCTGTCAAATCTATGGAAGACAATTCTGGTAGGTATTCACCAAAATTGTTTTTTGCTTGTCTAACCAACGCATTTCTATCTGCTAGGAAAAGAACACGTTTTACCCAATTGTTTTTGAAAAACACATCTGTTAATGCTGCTGCTGTTCTAGTTTTACCTGAACCAGTTGCCATTACTAATAAAGCCTTTCTTTTGTTACCTTGAATTCCTTCATTCCCAGTAGTCACAAAAGACTCTGCCACACGTTGTATTGCTTCTATTTGGTATGCTCTACCAGCAATTCCAGTGTTTATGTTGGCTTTTCTTAAATCTTTAATGGTTTTCCTTTTTTGGATTAACCATTGCAACTCTTCTTTGGTGTAGAAACCATGCACAAAACGGGGTGCACTGTACATTTTATCTTCCCATATCTTTGTTTCATACCCATTTGTATAAAAGATAATAGGTCTTTGACCATGCATTTTTTCAAGGCTATTTGCATATAAAAAAGCCTGGTGTTTTCCTATTTCTATGTCTTTTGAAGTTCTTTTTGCTTCTATTAATGCTAACGGTTTACCATTATCATCCCACAGTACATAATCTACATACCCATTTCCTTGTGGATTGTCTGCTGTAACAGGCATAAACTTTACAGGATATTCTAATTCTCGTCCTTCTGTAAGTTTATTCCAACCTGCCTCTTTTAGGTTTACATCTATAATGTGTTTTCTTGTCTCAGCTTCTGTAAACTCACTTGAAATGGGTGTTCTTCTATCAAGCTTTTGCTGATTTAAAACTTCAAGTGCTTCTTGCTTTTCTTGTTGTAACTGTACGAAAGCAAGTTCATTTTCTTGTGCTTTCTGTAAAATGGCTTCTTTTTCAGCTTGTAATCGCTGTACTTCTGCTAATAATTCTTGATGCGCTTTTTCTTGTTCTGCTTGTATCTCTTTGATAAGCCTTTGTTGTTGACCAATCTTAGGAACTAAGGTTTCATCAAATCGTACAGGTAAGTCAGGTACTTTTTCTGAATAGTTTAAAGCAAACCATTTCAAAAATGGGAACAAGTATTTAAGAGCAATTAATGCATCTGCTGAACTTACATTCTTACCAAAATGAGAAGCATTGTTTCCAATTTTTCTAACCAAATGCAAACCTTCTCTATAAGATAAGGGAATAATGGCTTTCACCTGTTCATCATTCATCAGGTTAACAAGCTCTGTATTAAAAGGCTTTTCAAGTTGCTCTAGTTCATACACCTGATGTATTACTTCTTCTAAAGCCAATCTACAATAGCTAGCTGTGGAAATAGGTTCTGTATTAACCCTTTCTTCTGCTTTTGAAACCTTTTTATATAAAGAATTCCATTCCTCTTTTAAGAATTGAAAGTTGCTCATTACTTTTTCAGGCGATTTATTTAATCGACTCTCGAAGATACAATTTTTTTCATATTTAAGTATATTATCCCATTTTTTGAGGTTTAGACCAAATTTTTTATTTTTTTACAGTTTGGTCTCTCAAATAATTAGCCCTGAAAGGGCATAATTACCTTAACGAAGTGAGAATCACTTCAGTATAGAAAACATCCGAAACTCTTCCAGCCCTGAAAGGGCATAATTACCTTAACGAAGGGAGAATCCCTTCGATATAGAAAACATCCGAAACTCTTCCAGCCCTGAAAGGGCGCTATTACCTACCGAAGGGAGAATCCCTTCGGAAATCTCTACGACCATACATATCTTTCATCGTATTCTATGGCGTACTTATCCAATATAGCTCTATATTCATCTTGAAATTTTTTCTTTCCATGATGTTCTTTTTGTTTTGCAATATAGTTTATTACAACTTCTACTTGTGAAGGATTCACTGAAAATGCACCATACCCATCCTGCCAGTAAAAGTTCTTATACGCATCACCTTTGGTCTTAATCCATTTTGAAGAATGTGCTTTTAGTTCTTCCATTAACTTTGACAATGCGATTTTTTTAGATAGCATACATAGGATATGAATATGATCTTTATAACCACCAACTATTACCACGTTACATTCTAATTTATTACAAATACCTCATAAGTAACTAAAAAGTTCGTCTTCAATAGATTCATCTATTAAGGGTTGTCGGTATTTTGTACTGAACACGATGTGTATGTAATTTTTAACGAGTGATTGTCCCATGATTCTGATATTACGCCCTTTCAGGGCTTGACTAATTAGTTTGATTCAGTTACGACGGTAAATTCCCGTCGTTGAGTGATATCGCCCTTTCAGGGCTTGACTTTTTAGCTTTTATAGTTTCAAATTTACAAACTCTTCTTTTAAGAATTGAAAGTTGCTCATTGCTTTTTCGGGCGATTTATTTAATCTACTCTCGAAGATACTATTTTTTAATATTTACTCGTATTTATTTGCTTTGTTTGATAGCATGCTATTCTTAAACGTTTATTTTTATTTAATAAAATTACAAACACGTTCATTCACAACAAATTGAAAATAAGGAATAAGACACTTCTAATCTTTAAATAATAAAACAACTATTTTTTTCCATTGGGTTTGGCATGATAAAATTCAAAACATCTATATACCAAAATTTAGTTAGAGAAAGATATGATAAAAGTAATTCAAAGTATAAATTTTATTTGTCAGCTTTTATTATTATGTAACGAAATAATTACTTAGTTCTTTATTTTCTATAACAGTAACTTGTAAATCCAGGAAGATTGCTATTCAAACTTTTATATTCGTTTTCCCAAGTTGTAAGTTCTGTTGGAGTACCTACATATTGTGCATTTAATGATGAACCACCACTGTGGACAACCTCACACTCAACACATTGATTATCTTTAAGATATCCTTTTCTTTTACAAATTGTTGTGCCTACACCAGCATTGTTTGAAGTCAAAGTTTGCTCCCAAAATTTCACTTCACTTTCATACGAAGTGAACGTTTGTGAAATAGTTTTTTTTCCGTTAGTTAAAACATAACATTCGGTACACACTATTTTGTCATAATCAGTTTTTCTATAACATACAGGAAGTATGTTAGGTATATTTTGATTATTTGCTCTGAATTCATTTTCCCAACTAGTTACATCAGCCTCAGTACCTGAATATGAACCTGCAAGAGATTTTGGTACCTGCTTACCTTCTTTTTCAATTAAACAAACCGTACAGACTTTATTATTTGTCGTGTTTGTTCCATTTCCCGTTGTTTGATTGGTGTTAGTACTTGTTGAAGGTTGTGTTGAATTCTTTTTACAAGCAAATAAAATACAGCTGGTTAATAGAGTTAATAGGTAAAAGTGTGTTTTTTTCATATTCCTTTATTTATATCATTTTTATACTAATTTCTTTTATTGTGATTGCTTACAAATTATGATAATACTCTTTTATCTTCTTTGCCATCAATTTTCTTCTTTCTTTCAAAAACTCATCATAGTTCTCAATGGTCATTGTAAAGATAGATTGAGGAATGCAGTTTTGCTCTAAGTTTTTATGTAAGTCTTGCAATTCAGTTATTGCCCCATACTTTAAAGCTCCACCATGGCATTGTTCTAATACTTCTGAAAAGTAAACATCTGGTGCTTTACTTCCAACTTGAATGTTTACTTCCTGTTGCATATAGACATAATTTGCTATCTGATTGTATTTGCTTCTTGATAAACCTGACTTTTTCAAGTAGTTTCTTGGGAAAATATGGTGGATATCTCCTCTGTGTTGTATCAAGTTGTTGACACTTATTTCTTTGGATAAAAATCCTCTATCATTGCTTTTTACTTGTGCAGCTAAAAACACATTAAAATAAGGACTATTTGATACTGATGTGTCTAATCGTTGTACTAAGTTTACATCCCAAAATGCTTCTGAAAGTTCTGCATCTTCTTTTTCTTGCAAATACTGTTCAAAAGATTTGTCTTCAATTTGTTTGATGTCAAAGTCATATAAAGACTCTGATGAACCTGAGTATCTTCCTGTTAAAATGGAATATACAAACCATTTTCTTACATAAATTTCTATCAATCCTTGGTCTATTCCTTTTGACCTAAGTTTTAGATAGACGATATAGGCAAAGTTTAAAGCAGTTTGTGAACGTATCATTCCTGTGTCTATAAAGCCAGCAGATTTGATAATCATGATAAACCTTTTAAAGTTGGTTTCATTCATAAAGTTTAGAATACCTTCTTTTAACTTGCTGAATGAATTTTCTGCTATCTCTTCTTCAAATGTTCTTGTTTCAAAATTTCTACCTGATAACAAACTAACCAAGTCAGACATTTTACCTCTGTTAAATTGTGTGGTAAATGCTACTCTCAACATATCTGTATAACTTGGGTCATACAAATCATCATTTTCGTTTCTCAACCAAGACATTTTTTGAAAAAACTCAGTAGTTGCAAATTCTTTATCATTGTCTGCTATAAACTGATAAAACTCTGGTGATACTGCAAGATGGCAAAAATAGTCTATTGCTTTTCTAAGTGTTTGACCACCATAGGTGTCATTTGCTGCAATCTTACTCATAGCAAAATCTGCTTGTGATAAAACTACTCCTTGTGAGTTTATTCTTATAAAGATTTCTGTAACAGTTTCTATGTCTAGTTCTGCTGCTAAATCAATCAAACCAATTTGCTTTTTAGTAAGATTGAATAGTTTAGAGATAGCATTTACTATCTTATCTTGTTCACAATCTGGATTTGATTGTAGGTAATTGTTGATGTATGTGAAAGAGTTATGAGCACCACTTAATACTTCTGAGATATCTGGTATCCACTGTTTGTCTTTTAAGATAACAGGGGTTTGTACCTCAAATTTTTCCTGTATAGGGTTGAAAGCAATTTTTATTCTGATGCGTTGATAGTCTTTGTTTATGACAAAATCTCCTAAGATAGCAGCGGTTAGGGCAGTAATTCTTTGTTGACCATCTATCAGTATTTTTTTACCCTCTGATGAGCTACCGTCTTTTAATTTTATGTTTGGGTTTCTCCAAGTGATAACATATCCAATAGGGAAACCTTGATATAAGCTATCCATCAAATCCCTTACTTTGGAAGCTTCCCAAACAAAAGGTCTTTGTATTTCTGGTATAGCTATCTCTCCACTTTTTACCCAAGCTAGTAGGGTTTCTATCAAGTGTTGGTTGACGTTGTATTTTTGAATATCCATAGTTTTTAATTTTCTGCTTCTTCATCATCTCTTTGACAATCAGAACATAAATCATCCATACTAAACATAAATGAGTCATGTTGTCCACATCTTTTACAAGTGTGTTCATGTTTGTCTGTACAATCATCACAGAATTCATCAAAGTCACTTTTTTCACCACCACATTCTGGACAGGTAACAGCTTCTTCATCTGCTTCTATATCACTTTGAAAACTACTTTCATCTGTTGAACCACAACCTCTACCTGTGATTTGAACGGTGTATTCATATCCTTTATCACTTGTAAAAGAACAGTATCCATTTTCATCTAACGTTTCAGCATAAAAATGGTCTTCATCTAACCAACCACCATTTGACCAGTTGATTTGAACTACTTCATTTCCGACTACTTCAACCTCTAGAGTATAATCACTATTAGTACCTGTATTAGGATTGTAATACGTTACATCGGCACAATAGGTACCATCTTCAAAACCATCTTCTGTTTGACCTTCAATATCATAAATAGTTTCACTTTCTTCCTCTTCTGAGTTTGAACAAGAAAAAGAAACTACTAATACCAAAACTATAACTAACCATTTATATAAACTCATCTTTCTTTTTTTTTGATTCTTCTCTAATCTGCAATTTGTAATCTTCCAATCTGTAATCTAAACCAACTCCCCCTTATGGTTCGACAAGCTCACCATTAAACGCCTTCTGCAACAAACTATTAAACAACTCCTCTGCTTTCTCTAAACTCTCCTGTGCCTTTGCTTTTTGTTGCTCGATGACTTGCACTCTTTCTGCAAATTGGTTTTGGAGGGTGATTGGTATATTTATAATTAATTCATCGTGAACTAAATTCCTATTAAGTGTTGGTACACCAGCGCCTCTTGCAAATCTTTCAACTTTGAAATTTTTCAATAAATAAAGTATGTAATGTGGATTGTTGCCTTTTAAATTTTGAGAGTATAAAGCAGTATTTAATGGCCAATAATCTTCATAGGTTATGTGTACCTGACCTAATGTTCCTGACCTACCAGTTATAATACCTGGTCCTTTTACTTTAAATTCATTATGCCAATCTAAGATACCATTAGAAGCCATTATTGGATGCTGTCCTGAAACTCTATCTTGGACTGGTAAATCATATCCTCTTTTAAGTACTAAAACTTCGGTGAAACAGACCTTCTCCCACCCCTTCTCATTCTTCACAGGGTCACCAAACATATCCAAAAACAAGCTTTGTGTTAACTCATCATACTTTTTGATTAGTGCTTTTGTTTTTTGCCTGTAAGCATCTGCAGCATCTAAAATGGAAGCTATCTTTTTTTGTTGGTCTAGTGGAGGGAGGGGGATTTGGAGAGATTTAACAATGCCTAAAGAAATATTTACAAGTGCAGCACCAACAGCTCTATCTAATAATTTATCTTTTATTGATATAAACCAAAATCTTAAATAGTTTATATTAACTAGATTTTCATCTATAATCTTAATACCTAGTATAGCTTGGTTTGTACTCAGGCTTATTTTGCTTATTGCTGTTTTTCCTACTGAACCATACATAGCTAACAAAAGTGTTCCAGGTTCAAACATTCTATTGTTTATAGATTTTAATCCTTCTTCAGATATATGTTCTTCTGTAGAGTAGATATAACCATCATCATTTTTTTCAAGATCACTTATTTTTGCCCAAGGAATTGTGCCTTCATAATAACTCAATTTCGATCTTGAAGGAGTACCTCCACTTTGCATTTTACATAATGAACTTAACTCAACTAGTTTCATCCCAACAATTCTTTTAGTACATTCAAAGCCTCATTTCTTTCTGTGTCCAATTGCTTTATTTCAGCAATGAGTTCAAGTGAAATTTGTGTATTATCTATTGTTTTTTTCATCTTTATTGATTTACTCCTGTGCTTCATCCTCTTTAAATTCCTTTTCAATTTCTTCGATGGATGGAAGACTAGAAATTATTTTTTCTGGTAAATTTTGTAGAATTGTTTTTTCCCAATTGGAAATTCCGATTGGATTTGAAATACCATTCAATGCATATTCTGCGACAAGTCTATTTTTTTCTTTGACTAAAAGTAATCCAATCGTTTTGTTGTCATCTTCTGAACACAAAACATCATTTACAACATTCATATACATATTCAACTGGCTCACATGACCCGGTTCAAACTTTCCTGTTTTAAGTTCTATCACTACATAACATTTCAGTTTGATATGATAAAATAACAAATCCAAATAAAAGTCACTTCCACCAAGTTCTAAATGTACTTGTCTGCCTACAAAAGCAAACCCTTGTCCTAATTCTAATAAAAAACTCTGAACATGATTTATGAGTTTATTTTCAAGTTCTCTTTCTAGAGCATCATTTGTATTCCCTAAAAAATTAAAAATATAAGGGTCTTTGAATGATTGAGTAGCTAAATCAGAATTAATTGGTGGTAAGGTTTCTGTGAAGTTATTTACAGTATTTCCTTGTCTTTTATGTAATTCGCTTTCTATTTGAAATACCAACATATCTTTTCCAAAGCCATTTTCAATTGTTTTTTGAGCATACCATAAACGTAATGCAGGCTCTTTAATTTTGTCTAATAAGGTAATATTACTTCGCCATGGAATTTGTGCAACGGTGCGTTGCACAATTGAGAAATCGGGCCAAGATTCAGCAAATTTCCTCATGTACTTTAAATTTCGTGGAGAGAACCCTTTTTCCTCTGGAAATAAAGTTTTTAAATCAACAGATAAACGTTCAATTACTTTACTTCCCCAACCTAATGTTTTTTGCTTGTTTAAAATAAGTAAACCAATATTCCAATACATCAAAATCATTTGATGATTCGCTTTTTGAATGATTTTAAACTTCTCATTCTTTATTAATTCTCTTAATTCATCAACAAATGAAGTGTAACCAACAGGCATTTCAGATAAAGCTTCCGGTAAGGGAAAAACTACATCTGCTTTTAATTTTCCTAATTGTTTTCGTTTATCTTGCATCTTACTAATATTAATATCTTTAATTTCAAATCTGCATTTCACTAATTACGTAGTCACTTTCTTCACTTTTCACAGTGATTAGACTTAATAATTAGTTTTTTAGCAGTTGTTCTAATAAAGATAACGCTTCTGCTCGTTCTTTATCCAGTTGCTTAATATCTTGAATGATAGTACTTGGTTCAGCATAACTTACTTCTTCATACACCACTTCTTTGTATCGGTTGATGCTCAAATCCCAGTCATTGTTTTTAATGTCTTCAAATGGTACTAAAAAGCTTTTGTCTGTGCGTTTTCTATCTTGCTCTCCTGCTAAGTTGTGGTATCTTGCTACAATATCAGCGATATCATTTTCTTTAACCACACTTCTTTTGTCATCTAAACTAAACCCATCCGCCTGCATGTCATAGAACCAAACTTTATCTGTACCACCAGAGCCTGTTTTGGTAAACAATAAAACGGCTGTACTCACTCCTGCATAAGGTTTAAACACACCACTAGGCATAGAAATAACAGCATCCAATTTGTTGTTCGCAATAATTTCTTCTCTTATTTGTTTGTGGGCATTACTGCTACCAAACAACACCCCATCAGGAATAATAACAGCACATCTTCCACCTGTCTTTAACATACGCAACATCAAGGCTAGAAAGAGTAATTCTGTTTTTTTAGTTTTCACCGTTTTTAGCAAACCGCTTTCTACGGCATCATAGTCTAAACTTCCTTTGAAAGGAGGGTTAGCTAATATCAAAGAAAACTGTTCTACTATATCATTCCCCTCACTCAAAGCATCTTTGCCTATCAAGTTAGGGTTTTCAATACCATGTAGTTGTAAGTTCATCGCACCAATCCGCAACATGGTGTTGTCAAACTCAATGCCTGAAAACATCTTATTGTTAAAGTGCTCTCTAAACTCTTTTTCTAAAAACCACTCTTTGTGTTTTTCATGGATATGTTCACCTGCTACCACCAAGAAACCACAAGTACCTGATGATGGGTCACAAATAGTATCTTCTTTGTGTGGCTCTACCATATCAACCATCATTTTGATGATATGACGTGGAGTTCTAAATTGTCCATTTGTTCCTGCAGTAGCTATTTTAGATAGTAAGTACTCATAGACATCTCCCTTGGTATCTCTATCATCCATTTTGATTTTGTCAATCATCTGAACCACTTGGTCAAGCAACCTCGGTGTAGGTATCATAAAAGTTGCCCCTTTCATGTATTGAGCAAAAACCCCTGTTGAAGAAACATTTACCTGTTTCATGTGGTCAAAAACAGTCAATCCATCCACCAAAGGTCTGTTAAACAGTTCAAACATGGTTTCAGGGTCTTTATTTTTGAAAGAGTTCCAACGCAATTCTTCTTGTTCAGGGGTAAAAATCACATTAGTGATAGGCTTTTTAATCATGGCAGCCTTTTTCTCTTCCAACATTTGCATTTCATCTAACCTTCTGATAAAAAGCAAATAGGTAAACTGCTCAATAACTGTTAGCGGGTTTGAAATACCTCCTGTCCAAAAAGACTCCCAAATTTTATCTACTTGTGATTTTAACTCTCCTGTTATCATATTCTATGATTATTTTATGCGCTTAAATTTATGTAACTTGTAAATATAGTAGAAATACAAGGTTAAAACTTAATCACATTTGAAAATTCTGTGTGAATCTACTTACATAACTTCAACAATAAATATGATTCCAAATTTCAGATGGATTGTAGAATAAATAATAATGTTAAATTTGTTTTGGGTATACTAAAGTTGTTTGCAAAAACAGCCACACAACTAAAACCCTTAAAAACAAGGATTTAAAACCTCGTCTATATTTTGAAAAAAGTCCTAATAGTTCAAACTGCATTTATTGGTGATGTCATATTAGCAACACCATTGGTTTCTGAGCTTGTTTCAAAATATCCGCAGCTTGAAATTGACTTTTTAGTTCGAAAAGGAAATGAATCGCTTTTAGCCAACCAACCGAATGTTAAAACTGTTTATACCATAGATAAAAAACAGGGTAAATTCAAACAAATAGTACATTTTGTAAAAACGTTCAGAAAAAATAGATATGACGAAATCATTAATCTTCATCGTTTTGCATCTTCTGGAATAATCACTATTCTCTCGAAAGCTAAAAAAACAGTAGGATTCAATAAAAATCCTTTGTCTATATTCTATACCTTAAAAGTCAATCACGAAATTGGCAATGGTGAACACGAAATAGTAAGAAATTTAAAACTTATTAAACATCATGGCTGTTCGTTGGATGCGCAACCGAAGTTATATCCGTCAATTTCTGATTTTGAATTTGTAAAAAAGTACAAAGAGAAAACCTATTATTGTCTGGCACCCTCTTCGGTTTGGTTTACAAAACAATTACCGGAAGAAAAGTGGGTTGACCTAATAAATCTTTTTAACGAACAGGAAACAGTTTATCTGCTTGGTGGTCCTGGAGATAAACTATTATGCGACCGAATTATTTCTAAATCAAAACACTCAAATTGTATCAATTTAGCAGGAGAATTGACCTTTTTACAGTCATCAGCTTTGATGGTTGATGCAAAAATGAACTACGTAAACGATTCAGGACCGTTACACATTTGCTCGGCAATGAATGCGCCTGTATCTGCGTTTTTCTGTTCTACCACTCCCCTTTTTGGTTTTGGTCCAACAAGACCTAATGGTAAGGTAATTGAAACAGAAGAGAAATTAGATTGTAAACCCTGTGGTTTGCATGGACATAAAGCGTGCCCGAAAGGACATTATAAATGTGGTTATACAATAAATCTTAATAAAGCGCTAAGCTATGATAAGTAAAATTACAAATGGAGTAAGTATACAAGTTGTTGTAAACTATAATTCAATTAGCTCTAACTCTTT
>Ga0315905_10004775_pt1 | contig 13853 bp, 17 predicted proteins | sample LakEriMetagenome_5_FD_203522 | JGI IMG/M metagenome (GOLD analysis project Ga0315905, IMG submission 203522) | Freshwater fungal communities from buoy surface, Lake Erie, Ohio, United States - Buoy 4 MA121 | ecosystem: Environmental > Aquatic > Freshwater > Lake | place: USA: Lake Erie, Ohio... | reverse complement strand
CTCCAACAAGGTCTCGGAGGATTTCTTCGCATTGCTGCGGCGTGAAGCCATTCCGCAACAGCGTAGGTCGCACTATGCGCGCTTGCGTGTGTCAGTGTTGAAGTGTGTGTGTGTGGCGTGTGCGGGGTCTCTTTGGTGTGTTAGCGCGGGTGTGTGTGTGTAGGTTGGGAGCTTTTGCGTCTCTGGTGTCGATGCCCCACCTTCTGCACACAAATACACACAAATACACACACAGTGCTGCACGAGGAGGCGGAGGGCAAGACACCTTGCTCGAAGGTGAGCTCATTGTCGTCGCTCATGTCACCGAAGGACGACAGCACCATTTCCACTGGCGACCATGGCGAGAAGGGTGGGGCCTGACTGTTGTACACGGGGCGCAAGCTGCCACCGGCAGCCTGCCATGTCGGCCAAGAGGGCGCAGCGTCAGAGCGCGGGCTTGCCGCGACGGTTGGAGTGGCGGCGCTGCCGGTAGCAGCTTTTTCCTGACTGTTGGACACGGGGCTGAAGTCGCTACGGGCATTTGCAACTACTTTTTGGAGCATCCTGCCACGTCCAAACTCTGAGGCCTGCTCCTCCTCCTGCAACACCGAGGCCTTCTCCGACTCCGGCAACAGTCCCTCCTCACGCTCCAGCTCCAGCTCCAGCTCGGCACTTTTCGTCCCCTGCTCTTGCTTCTCACGCTTTGAAGCCTCAGAGGCAAACGACAAGAAGTCCTTCTTCACTGTCTGTACATCTGTCGTCTTGACTGTCGGTACATCTGTCAGGTCCACATCACCTGCCAGTACTTGGCCTACGTCACCAACGTCGTTTTCCAGCGGCGCTGGCGAAGCGGCAACGGTTGAGGAGGCTGCTGTAGTTCCCAAAGCCGCCTTCATCGTCGCAGACATCTCGACCGGCTTGATGCTCTGCGTCTCCCACGGGCGCGCAGCAGCAGTCTTGCGAGACGTGCAGGCATTTGGCTCTTGCTCTTCTTGCTCGGGGGCAGGAGAGGGGAGAGGCTGGGCGTCGGGAGATGACGGTGTTCGAGGTGTGTGGTCATAACTCAGGAACACAAAGGACAGAACGGCGAAAGGAAAGATGGTAGTCCACGTCTCGGTCCATGTCTCCTCGTCCTCCTTGTCCTCCATGGACTCTTGCATGCCATGAGCACGTACATGAGCCTCCTTTAGCACGCGCGAGCCATGCGTGCCATGCGCAAAATCCCAGTTGGTCGCAATTCCTGACGTGTTGGTGGTGGCTGGCATGTATCTCGGCGCGGCTGACGGCCTCGGCTCAGGTGCGCGCCAGTCAAAGAGCGCGTCGTCCTGCGCGTCCCTGTGTTCGGCCGTGTTGCCGCACCACCCACTGGACTTGTGGTAATTGCACCAGGGGTGGTCGTGCGTGCACCGTGCGTTGCCGAAGTGCGGGCCGCAGCGCCCATCTTGGCGCGGCTCCGTCGCAAGTACATTGGCACCATTGGCACAGGAGGGGCAGGAGGGACATGTCGCAGGGCAAGAGAGACACGTCGCAGGGCAAGAGGAACACGTCCCTGGGACATGCCCCTTGGATAATTGGTGGCGCATTAGCTCCAGCTCTCGCCGCAGCGCTTCCACCGAATCTGCAATATCGCCTCCGCCCTGCTGCTCGCCGTCTCTCAGTTTCTGGGTGCAATGATGGAGTTGAGGCACCTGGAGATGATGGAGTACCAGCTCAAAAATCAGAAAAAAAGAAAAAAGGAAAAAGGAAAAAGAAAAAGGAAAAAGAAAAGAAAAAAGCTCAGAAAGTGCACCTGGAGCTCCAGGTGCACCAACTCAGAAATTTCGTCATACATATTCTGGATTTTGAGGAGCTCGACCGCAGTCATGTCACGCTGTTTGTTCGCAAGCTTCAGCTGCCCTTGACAGGCGCTGCTGTTGCGCCGAGCCTGCTCGAGGTTGGACTCGCAGGCGATGCACTGAGACGTGGTCGCCATGTCCCCTCCGCGCCGCGAGGCCTTTCCCCCCTTGCCTTTGTGATAGGAAAATTTCGCGGTGTCGACGTCTTCGACACACCCATAGTCGCGCAGCGACTGGTGGTGCTTCTTTGCGTCAGCGACTGCGGTGTGTCGAGCCGGCGGGGACATGCCGTCGAGTTTGAGCTTATCGCGCGAGACCTGTGTGAGCAAGAAGACGAGCAACACCTCAATCAGAAAGCAGGCTGCCCGATACGGAGCCGGAATAATGCTGTCCCATTCAAAGCAGTGCCAGCTGCGCGGGCTCGGCGGTGCGAGGGGAAGAGAGAGGAAGGCGCACCTGGATCTCAAGCTCGCGCACGCGCGCCTTGAGTCGCCGGTTTTCGTCCTCGCGTGCCTCCAGCTTCAGGCGTTGCGCTGAGAGCTGTAAACAGGCATGAGCACCGTTAACACTCGCTGAGCGCTGCAAACGACCTGTGCGCCGTCAGAGAGCTACTACGCAAACAGACGTGAAACATGTCTGTTTGCTGCTCTCTGCGCAACGCCTGAAGCCGCCTGCAAGCAGCGGTGTGGTGCGCGGGCGCGACCTTGAGGTTGAGCTCGTGGGTTTCGAGCGGTGCATGGCCATCGGCGGTGAAGTGGTCGCTAGGAAACACCCACTTCTTTGCCGTGCGCGCTGCCTTTTTGACCTGCGCGCCGCCCTCTCACGCTCAGCCTGTATACCATCCACAAACACACTCCTTTTCTAACCTGGGTGCAAACGGTCCTCGCTTCGGAAGCGGGAGCGCGCCGCGCCGCGCACACCTGCATGCAGACTGCTCATTGCAGATGCACCTGCGAGACGGCGTCCTCGACGTCGTGACCCCAGAACGAGGCCCTCTCGTTGCGGCGGTGCTTGGACCACTTTTTGTGCCTGTCCGCTCTCGCACTGACCACGAGCACGGCGAGCACGGCGAGCACGGCGACCGCTCCACTCCTCCATATCATCATAGTTTGTCCTGCGGGGCCGTATGACACAATATCTCTTTTAGGGGTGTGCAGACCTGTGTTCCGATTTCCGGAAACCACGAACCGCGTTTCCGACCACGAAAACGGTGCAACTGTAGGAAACTCCGGGTGTAGAAGAGTTGTCAGTAGGGCCGTCGTGGTCGGAGAGGCCGCGCAGTTTCTTCGTCGGAAAAGGCAACGCTCGTCCGGCCACAATGGCAGATGGTTGGGAGGAAATCAATGTCTCGCGCATCCAGTCTGCTGCGACAAAAGCCAATTGGAGGCGGAAGCCGGGGCAATTGAAAATGGTGAGTGCGTGGCCCGCGCGTGCGCACTGCGCGTTCGCCCGCGCGTGCGCACTGCGCGTGCGCCCGCGCGTGTGCGAGCACGTGCCACAGCGGCTGCGCGCACGCCAGCGGGCCAGGTGTGCTGGGTGCGGCTTGACGCAACGTCTATTTAGCCCCTTGTCCCTGCCACGCATGGTGACAACTTGGCGAGCACTCTCATTCCCGGTCCCTGTGCACTGGCTTTCTTTTCTTGATCTTCATCGTGTGTGCGTGTGCGGGGGCGCTTCCGCGCTGTAACTGACTCGCGGCAACATCCCAGTCACGCATTCTAGGAGAGGCGTACAAAAAGGACATGAAGGCCGGCCTCCTCATCCACAGGTGAGCTCGCCCTGTGTGTCGGGATCGACCGTGGGCGTTGCGCGCGAGGCACAGTCGCCCATCGTTGCTGCCAGCTGCATGCTCTCGATTGTGCAGGCAGCGCTGATGCTGTGCACGCGCTGGATGGTGTCTGGGTCTCCCCAGGGTTACAAATGCGGAGCGCAACGAGATCGACCTGGCGGAATCCATGGGCCCAGCTGCGCGCCTCGACGAGGCGAAGCAACAGTTCAAGGCCATGAAGGAAAAGGCTGAGCATTACGTGACTGCTGATGGGAGGAAGATCGGCGGTGTACCGCGGGAAAATGGAGACATCTTCACTTTTCTAAATAAGCTGCTCAAGCACGAGCTGGCACGCGCGGGTGCGTACGTCTTCGGAACCGAATCTCTAAAAATCCTTGAGTAAAAGGGGGTGTTGTCATATCTTAGAGATTCATTCAAAATCCCGCCTTTTACATCAAAAGCTCGTCATTGACTTCTATAACCTCGCGATGAACTACAATTAAAAGTCACTGCACGCAACATACAGACAAAAATCAAATCGCCATTACTTAAACATTCTCCAATCTCCTCAAACACAAAAATCTAACCGGTGTTGACCGCTTCCTCCTCCCGCCCGGCATCTCTGCCTCCTCGCCGGTTTCGTGCCCCTCTCCAGATGACAACATGTCCAAGGAGATACTGCGGCAAGAAAATGAACAAAGAAAGGACGAGAGCGTCAAAGCGGAGTGGCAAGCGGTCGTGGCTGCGAGCAACAGGCCGGAAGAAACAGACGACTTGACGACGTTCAGAAAGAAAAAGGAGAAGAAACTCGCTGACGCGCGCCCGGCGACGGCGCCCATCCGCATACAGGGCCAACCAGCAGCTGAATTCCAAGCGTGGCCCGGAAACCAGTGGGGCGATGTGCCGCGCGGGCTCGCTGCACACCGCTCGCATTCCGCCAAAATCAGGGAAAAGGTTGGCAGGCCAAAGCCGGCGGCCCTTGTGCCGGGGGCTCGGGGTTTCAGTGAGTTCGAGTTACAGCCAGCCGGCCGAAAGTGGGCCAGTGTGTTGAAGCTCGAGTTCAGGATGAATCAGAAGAAGCTGGTTGTAGGCAGAAGCGACGCATGTGATGTCAAGCTTGACAAGCACTCCTGCACTCGCGAGGATCTGAAGACAATATCCCGCGAGCATTGCAGTGTCATCATCGACGACTATGGCAGCATGACAATCAAAGACCACAGTGGCAATGGCACCCTCGTCAACGATCTCCTGCTCAAGCGAGGCGAGGACCCAGATATTTGTCCGCTGGCAGTCGGTGACTCAGTAACTTTTGGCGGGCATGCATCAGAGTGCAAGTACGTGCTTGTTATCAACAAAGGGCGAGCAGCATTGTCTCAAATCGATGCCACCCAGCTTCGCGGGCAGGAACAGGCTGCTGAAGGTGCCACTGACTCTGTGAAGCAAGCAATGATTTTGGCGGGGGATGTGAAGCTTGCTGCGCGTGAGTCTCACCGTGCGTGGGCGTTGTGGTCCAGCGCAGCAACTGTGATCAAGGACATTTCAGCAGTCAAAAATTTAGTGACTTTTGCTAGCTCTGGGAGCCCGCACCAGTGTGCTCACGCAGCAGCAGCGTTGCACTCGCTTTCGAAGGACCCCGCTGGAATGAATCTTGTCATCAATGCTGGAGGCGTCGCAGCACTTACGACCCTGGCCGCGGTCAACGACGAGTTTATCGACGGGCTGGAAACGTGCAAGGAAGAGGCGATCTTGGGGCTCCGTTCAATCATCATGCGCTCAGCACAGGGCCGTGAGCGCGTGGCAAAGGACGGAGCACTGCGCCTGTTGATCAAGATTGCAGGCAACAGCGACGACCCGATGTGCTACCTTGCAGACGAAGCTGTGCGTGAATTTGAAGAGATAGAGGAGCGAGAAAAAGAGGAGCGTGCAGCAAAAGCTGGTGCAAAAAATAGCGGTCGCCCACGGACTGCAAATTCGAGCGTATCGTTGGCGTCGACAGACGGTGCCTCCAACACAGATACTGATATTTACTCTATTGCAAGTTCTCGTCCAAGTAGTGCGTTGCTTTATCCAAAAGGGAAAGGTTTAGTTTGGGGGGTCAAAATGGACTATGAGCACGCCAACGCCTTTCGCCCCCAGAGCGCTGTTGTGAACAAGACCCCATACTTGCGTCCACAGAGTGCTGACTTTCTGTCAAGCGCTTTTGCGTTTGAGGGTGACAGAAGCATGCAGAAACAGCTTCGACCTTCGTCTGCTGCAACAATTTTGACGCAGCAGCAATACTTTCAAGAGGCAGCAAGGCGTCCCATCATGTACAAAAAGGAGTATGTCATTACCGATCAACACGAGGAGGCAGTACCCTTGCGCCATGAGTCCGCGACACGTCCCGGCGTTGTGCATTCGATGATTCACAAGACGAAAACGTACTTTGCTTTTGAGAGGACAACAGCTAACCGTGACACACCAATGTCTGAAGAGAAGGGTTCCAACCCCAACGAATTGAGTGCAACAGAAAAATACCTGAAAGACATCTCAGAATATGATTCGTATTTCGGTTTGAGCGAAGAAGATCGTGCCAAAACTGAGAAAAAATGCAAGAAAGATATGTACATGCCAGCAGTTCCCCGCGGGCCTCTCGAAGGGAGCAGTTCCTCTGACTTTATGTCTGCGAAAGAAGCTCAAGACCATGGCCAAAAGTTTTTGATAGATGGGATCTACCGTCAGTATATGAAACCAGGGGGTTGGCCTCGGGACATTGATAGCTTGCGTGTCCTCTCGCAGAGTTCAAATGTTTTTGAAGAAGAGCACCCAGAAAATCTATCTGCTCCAGCTTTCGCCCTTGACCAGCAACAGGAGGAGACAATGGAAAATGAGAAGTTTGCGAATCCGAGGGTTTTGAGTGCAGAAGATGACCCGAGTCCAGAAGAACGGGAGCCATGGGCCAAAGAGCATGTACAGCGCCCAATTACGAGCAGGAATTTGCAGAGACCAGGGAGCGCCCAGCCCAAGGATTATGTGTCGATTCCCACAAGTCTGTTGGTGCGCGCTCGCCCTGCATCAGCAGGTGGTATCCTGAGTTCAGAGTCTCTGCAGAGGTCAAAGGACAATGTACATTCGATTCGTTCCGCTTCGGGGGCCCATGCTGCTGCTGATATCCGACGAGAGCAGGCTTCGGCGTCAGTGCACCAAGACCAGGCTCAAGGGTTGGTCAATGTGGAGGAGCTGCGAGATCGGCCCCATTCAACTGGCAGATTTGCGCGTCCAACAACTCCCGGTGGTTTGATGCCTATCTTTGAACGTGCTGAGAGCAGCCTGAACGATTCAAGGCAAATGGATGCTTCTGCCGAAAGGTCGTCTAGTGTAGATGTGAGCGGTGAACAAGCTTCGATGTCGGACAGACACGATAAAGAGCAGATGGACGACGGGCCGTGGAGAGCTACTATTCTCTCCTTGGCTTCCATTTGGGGCCAGATATTTGACGGTTTTTCCTCCCTCGGCCAAATGGTGGGACGCTTCTTCAATGAGGTACAGATCCTGAATCTTGTGCAAAATATTCATGACAAGGCCATGAAAGAGGCTTCTAGTCACGAGGAAGCTTCAGCTCTCGAACGGTATCAGCCGAAGGAGTTTCAGCGCTTCTTAAGCGCGAGCATTCATCATCTCTCCCAGGCAGGCGGTATAGATTACTTTAAATTGACCGAGATGATTGCGCCAGATGCGATTGGTCGTTACGCGCTGCTGATCTATGGCGCTCTTAAGGATAAGACGGTGCAGGGTGTGTGCGTGGCTGAGTTGCAGCGCGCTCTTGAGCTTGCGGACCTCAGCGACGAAGACATTGTGCGCATTTCCGGTATGCGCATATGCAAGTATTCTCCAAGTGCAGCAGAGGAGCAGGGGCCGGGACGCGTCAAGTTCTCGGCGATGTATCAAAACATTCTTGGAATGATAGGGCATTCTTGGAGTTCAGGGGACGCGAACAGTGTTTTGAGTCCTGTGCATCGGCACGATCAGCGCCGGCAGCTAGAGCGTACCCTGCAGGCTCTGTGTGAACTCATTACTGACGACGGCCCTTCCGAAGTTGGTACACATGATGTGTATTCTGTGCCGAGCCCTAGGAAATCTCAGTTTGCAGGAGAAAGAAAGGAAGGCCAGACGGGGGCTACCAAGGTGGATGCTCAAGACTTGGCTGATGTTTACTCAGATTGTGGAGACGAGGATGAGCCCAAAGAAGACACTGTCTTTGATGTGCCCATGAGGTCAAGTGAGCTCGAAGCTGACGTATTTTCAAGAAATTTGCCTCGTGACTGGCTCCCTCAGCGTTCAGGGTATGTTCTGTCCTTCTCTACCCTCACGTTTTTCCTCTCCGTCCCCGCCACTCCCTTTCCTTCCATTTTCCAATCGCTTCTGCTCTCCCTTATCAATAAGGGCTTGCTACAAGATTTGCAAAGAAAGTTCTGACATAACAAGTTTAATGCACACAGTGGGTCGTGGAGACCGGGAAGTGCAGCGTCTAGTAGTGGATCACGGACACCGGGGAGTTCAGCGGATTTTAGACCTCAAAGTGCTGTCAGTCGCCATTCATCATCTTCAAAGCAGGAGGCAGAGTCACCAGGGAAACAACCGTCGCCGCAGCCCTACTCTGCAAGATTGGAAGCACTGGCTGCAGCTGTAACTGCGAAAGAGAGTGAGGCTGCAGAGCTTCGGAAGCGAATGCTCGAGATGTCGCAAGAGTTCAATGCTCATCTGTCTGCAAGTGGATCTTGGCCCGAGCAATTTTCGGCTGAAGCTGGTGTTGTCCACCAGGTGCGGGTAATTCGTGAGTTGATATGCAGTGCTGTTTCGAAGTGCTGATGTTTGACTCGGAATCCGTAAAATATAGTGATGTGCATAGCGATGCTCGGCATGCATGCGTCAGATATAGTGATGCGCGTATTGATCTGACGAGATCTTGCGCAGATTCGTGCACAGAGTGCCCCACAAAATGCCCGAATTCGGTTGCTTTCGCGCGGGCTTCCTTCCTCAGCGGCCATGCCTGCCACTGCCGCAGCCGTGTCAAGTGCTGCAACTACTGTGCCACACAGTGGTGCTACTACCGCAACACCTAGCGGGGTGCAAACACCATTGCGCGCCGGTCATGATCGAAATGATGAGGAAGAGCTTCGTTATAAGCAGGTAATGCATTCTTTTACTGTCAGGCCAGGCACACCTGCATGGGAACAAGCACAACACTCACTTCAGGCGGTGACTTTTTGACAGGCACTCGTCCGGGCGCTTGAAAAGAGCTATTTGAACGAAGTGGGCAAGCTTCACCGAGAAATCGAGCAGTTGTCATGCAGACGTAACGGCATCGGAGAGCGGCCAGCCACCGCGTCTGGAATCTTTCCGCATCGCTCCACCGCGAATATTGGGGGAGCTGATGAATTGCCAGCAGCTGTCAGCTCTAATGCATCTATTCTACGAAGCCGAGACAGAGTTGCCCCAGACATGCCACTTGCTGAGAACTTGTCTTCGGAAGATTCTCGGAATGAAATGGCAGAGTTGGAGTCCACAGGGGGGCGCAAGGAAGGGGTAAGGGAACGGGAACGCCAAGCCTTGCTATCAGACAGCGCAAGAAAAGCCCGGGCACGCGCAGAAAGTGCAAGCGGGGGAGGCCTACAGTGCAGAGTCTCACTCGTGTATCAGAGGCCCTCCACCGCGACAGCAATTTCGCAACACGCCTCACGTTGTGACCAAGTCCCTGCGATTGGTGGTCACGGTCTTGCGGCGCGTCCTGTGACAGCGCACGGTCGGATGTGATATGCAAGTGAAAGAGAGCGAGAGAGAGAGAGCGCGAGCGAGCGAAAGAGAGAGAGAGAGAGAGAGAGAGAGAGAGAGAGAGAGGGCAGTGCAAAGGAGTCCATGTGGTAGAACTGTTCTTAAGACCTGTAGATAATTAAATGGGAAGATAATTAAATGGAAACTGGTGGCCGAATACCGCCGGCGCCGTCGGTGGCGCACCATTGCAGATTGTCGTAAACAAATAAATGTAATACATAAGTGAAGCAGGCAGAGGGTCTAGGGGAGGGTTGAAAATAGCGGTAAAATCTCTATTCTTCAACAGATGCCCAGCCCCCCGTTGGGGTTATCGTTCCTAATAAATTCTCTCTCGCGCGCGCTCTCGCTCTCGCCGCTAGGGAACAAAGCCAAAGAGGAAACTGGTGTAAAAGGCGAGCTTCGAAGGGTCATACATATAGCCATCTTTGGCGTACACGAGCACGCGCGCGCGTGCATTCCGCAGGGCAACGGCATCCAGCCTGTCTTCCTCCTGGGCGTCGGCGTCCAGGTCTTCTAATGCTTCCGCTGCTGTGACGCGTATTGCTTCGCGAGCCACTATCTTCTCCTCTATCAGCTGCGCCGCCATAAACATTCGCGCGCTCACGTACACTCACACACACGCAAACACACACACACACACACACACACGCACATACACACACACACACGGCCTGTGAACACCGCGGTCTCTCACCCCCGACGACCAGGGAGGGTGCCTCAAGGTGAGGCGCACGCGGGGCAGGAAGAGCGCAGCAGGAGAGAGTACCACCTCAACAGTGCGCGTGAGCTCGACCAGTCGCTTTAGAGAGTCGCCCTGCTTGCCTGTCAGAGACTCAAAGACAGGCGGGCGAGTGTCAGAGACTCAAAGACAGGCGGGCGAAATGTCAGGTAGGCAGAGCTTTCCTTTGTGGGCAAGGGCACACGAGGAGCCGGAAACCAGGAAAATAGTAGGCCATACTAATAATCTCTCTCTCTCTCTGACTCTCTCTGACTCTCCCTCTCTTTCATCCCCCTCCCCCTTTCTCCCTCTACAAGCAAAGTTACTTTGTCATCTTGCTGACCTGCTGTTGGGCCGTGGTCCCAGAGCAAATCCAGCATCTTTGCCACTTGCCTGGGCTCCGGGCGCACATCTGGTCGCGTCTCGTTGAACGAAGCCAGCATGACTTTGTAGACAAGCTTCTTCAGCTCCTGCATGCTTGGGTCATGCTTGGGTCATGCTTGGGTCATGCACGTCAGCAACATTAAGAGCCTCTATTACTTTTTGATGCTTTATTAATTTTTTTCTCCCTCATATGTGCGCGCGTTCCGACGCAAGTGCTTGCTCGCAAATGGTGTCGGTGCCTGCGCTGCGCGCGTGCGGCCGCCGCCTCCTGTGTGCGTGGGGAAAAAAGACCGATGGTCTTCTTGCGCCTCTGGTGGGCGCCTCTTAGCCGCTGCGCCCTCGCTTGCCGTGCGTGACGGTGCTGTGCGCGCGTTCCGACGCAAGTGCTTGCTCGCTACTGTGCACTCTACACCTCTACATGTGTACCACAACCACACGCACAATAAGATAGTGCCGCGCGCACGCACGTCGAGGATTGTGGGCCACGGGATACGATACGCTGTATGGTTGTATGTATGTACATACGTACGTGTGTGTGTGTGTGTGTGTGTGTGTGTGTGTGCCGAGGAATATGGTGAGTATGCGACTGAGCACTCGGGCCGGTCCGTGCGCAGCGCGCGGGCCCGCGGCGGAAAGGGATACGACACGCCCTGAACACGTCTACTCAACTAAACCCTAAACCAAGAGCTTGTGCCCATGTGCTCGAAGCAAGCCCGTTCGAGTGTTCGTGGGAGAGAGGGGGCATGCTTACCGGAGTCATGTCTAGCACGCCGAAAGAGGACAGCGACTGCCGTGACCACACGCCATCAAATTCGAAGTACTCGCCCGCCGCTGCGCTGCTACTGCTTAGTTTTATTTCTGAGAGTGCAGGCGCCCCGTCGAGGATATCGTCGCCTGCTCCCTGTGCCGGCCGCAGATATCATATCGTGCCCGGAAGCACCGGCGCAGAGGACGAGAGAGTGAATGAGACAGAGAATGGGATTAAGGAGGGAGGGAGAGACCGAGAGCGCGCGCGCGCGCGAGCGAGCCTGAGAGCGGTTGGGTTTGAGAGGGGGGGAGGGGGAAAGAGAGAGAGCGCGCGCGAGAGAGAGAGAGAGAGAGCGCGAGCGCGAGAGCGAGCGCGAGAGCGAGCGAGAGAGCGAGAGAGAAAGTACTGCAGAGATCGTGCGGAGGCGTGCGAGAGAGCGAGTGCGAAAGCACGCCGCGAGCGTACAACGCACCGTATTGTAGGCCGGAAAGTCACCGAGACCGTCGTCGCGTTCATCGCTGTTGGCGCTTAACCTCGCTTGTTCCTTTGCCTCTCTCCGCAGACGCACTGTTCCAGTGCCTGCCGCGGACGCGGGGCGCACTGCACTAGGATACGGACGAGTAGAGAGTGGGCAGGCGGGGGGTGCGAGAAACGCGGGCGCGGCGCTGCCGAGCGTCCGCGCGGCATCTGCCTGGAACAGATGCACCAGGAGCGCAACTCTCCTCACTTTGCTGATGCTTGCCATCGAGAAACGACCGGTTCTCTTGAAAGTCGGAACTTTCACATCATGCGGGGCATCTTGGTCGCCCTTGCAATGCTGCTAGAGGGGTGCTTGGCTTTCACGTGGATGCCGGCGCAGCCAGGCACGGTGAGGCATGCGGTCCTGGTCTCGACTCTTGCACCTTCCGCGCAACGACAGTCAGAGACCCGCTGGAAAATGTCTTTGCAAACAAGCATGGCAGTGGCCAAGGTAAACATTGTGAAGAGTGCATGCATAGTTTAATATATGGCACTGAATTTTCAGCATTTCTGATCAGGCGGCAGTGGCAGTGTCTGCTCCTCTGGCTGCCGCGTTGCCCACCACCCAAATGCTCGTGGCAGCATGCACCATTCCGACGATGCTGGGCTACTGGAAGAGCGAGTATGGAGTGAGCTATGCGTAAGTTTCCCGCCACGCACACGCGCGCGCGCGCGCGCGTGTTTGTGTGTGTGTGTGTGTGTGTGTGTGTGTGTGTGGCTTCATTCTTGCGCGAGGCCTCCCGCATCTTGAACTGCGGACGTGGCATGGCAGGTACGCACTAGCTACCCTAGCAACCGGTGCGCTCGTGCTCAGCGCTGCACAGACACAGGTTCTCTCTCTCTCTCTCTCTGTCTGTCTCTGTGTCTCTGTGTCTCTGTGTGTGTGTTTACATGTATATGCCGCCTTGCACGCGCCGTGTCTGTGTCTCTAGGTTTAAAGATTCGGATTTAGTTCGGATTTAGTTTAGTGTCTATCAGGCCTAAGCCCGATTCGGATTTAGTGTATACTGTAGCAGGCCTACACCCTACAGGGATTCAGATTTAGTGTATAGCACCTACGCCTGGGTCTAGCAGGCCTAAACCCTGATAACTAAAACAGGTGGCCGTCTTGCACGCAGCATGTCTTTGTCTCTACGGTCTGCGCCTGGGGCTCTTCCTCCTGTACCGCGAGACTTCCATCCCGCGCTTCCGCGAATTCCGTGAAAAGATTGAGGTACTATGCATAAAATTTTACATGTACTAAATATATATTTTATACACTATATTATGTATTATACCGCGAGACGTCCATCCCGCGCTTCCGCAAATTCCGTGACAAGTTTCAGGTACTATGTAAAATACATAATATGTATATATATATATACATATATACATGTGTGTGTGTGTATGTGTGTGTGTGTGTGTGTGTGTGTGTGTGTGTGTGTGTGTGTGTGTGTGTGTGTGTGTGTGTGTGTGTGTGTGCGTGTGTGTGTGTGTGTGTGTGTGTGTGTGTGTCTTCCGAGGAAAGATTGAGGTGCGTTTCTTATCCGTTCTCCACACGAGCGCGCACGATTTAGGGTTTGTTGTTTAGGGTTTAAGGTTCAGGGTTCAGGGTTTAGGGAGAACAGAAAAGAAACCCAACTCGATTCAGCGAGAGACGGAGAGAGAGAGAGAGTGTGTGTGTCTCTCTCTCTCACACACACACAGGTCTCTCTCTCTCTCTCTCTCTCTCTGTGTGTGAGAGAGAGAGACGTGCTAGTGCGCGTGCGCATGCGTTGGTGAATTGTAATTGCTTATATGAATACACACACATACACACACGCATTTCGTGTAAGCATGTGCAAAGGACAAGGGTACCTACCTAAAAAATATAATTTTTTTCATCTACATTTTTTTTGTAGGCACGTGCAAAGGACAAGGGCTCTCGGCTCAGGTGTGCTTGTGTATGTGTGTGTGTGTGTGCGCGCGCGCTCTCTCTCTCTTTCTGTGTGTCTCTCTCTCTATCTCTGTCTTTCACTACCTCCCTCCCTGCCTCTCTCTCTCTCTCTCTCTTTCTCTCTCTCTGTCTCTCTCTCTCGCTCTCTCTCCCACACACGCACGCACACACGCACG
>Ga0315905_10004774_pt1 | contig 13853 bp, 10 predicted proteins | sample LakEriMetagenome_5_FD_203522 | JGI IMG/M metagenome (GOLD analysis project Ga0315905, IMG submission 203522) | Freshwater fungal communities from buoy surface, Lake Erie, Ohio, United States - Buoy 4 MA121 | ecosystem: Environmental > Aquatic > Freshwater > Lake | place: USA: Lake Erie, Ohio... | reverse complement strand
ATGTTACAAATAATGAATATATTTACTGCTAAAATGAATGGATTAAGGAAATACAAAGAAAAAGACTAATATTTCTATATAAATTTATAAAGAAATATCAAGTTTTATGTTACTAGTTGCAACCCAGGAATACCAATTATTCCGTACCAATAAATGAGTGTTTTAGACATTCTTAAATATATATACTATATATATCTCTATTCTTTATATTTTAATTTCATTTTTTTTGTTGTTAATCGGTATTTTAAAAGTGCAAAGGTGTAAAAACAGAATATTAAAATGTAACACCATATGATTCTACTCTTTTGTATTATAAAATAAAAACAATATCAAAACTATATTAAAAAATATAAAATATATTAAAAGAATTTATTAGAAGAATTATTTATTAAAAATTAATATAAACAAAAAATAATATATAAAATTAGAAACAATATGTTAAGTATTGAACAAATTAATATTATTAATACAATTAAAGAAAATAAGAATGTTATATGCGATGCTGTCGCAGGATCAGGAAAAACTACAACAATATTAGAATTAGCGAAAGCATTGCCCGAAAAATTAATACTTCAAATAACATATAACAGCATGTTGAGACACGAAGTGAAAGATAAAGCAAGAAATATAAAAAATTTAAAAATCCATTCATATCATAGTTTATATGTGAATTATTATAATAATAATGCTCATACTGATAATATATTAAATGATATTATAATTAATAATAAAATACCAATAAAAGAATTACCAAAATTTGATATTATAGTAATTGATGAAGTACAGGACATGACAATATTATTTTTTTCTGCTATAAAAAAATTTATTAATGATTTGCAAAAAAATGTACAATATTTAATTTTAGGTGATAAAAACCAAGCTGTATATGATTTTAAAGGCGCGGATAATAGATTTTTAACATTAGCAAAGGATATATATCCAAATTCTGTAGTTTTACCATTATCACAAAGTTTTCGTGTTACAAAACCAATTGCTAACTTTGTTAATTTTGTATTATTAGGGGAATATAGAATTAAAACGGTAAAAAAAGGATCAAATGTTAATTATTTAATTTGTAATACATTTAAAATATATAAATATTTAATTATTAAAATCAAAGAATTTTTTAATGCTGGTTATAAACCTGAAGATATATTTGTTTTATGTCCCAGTTTTAAATCAAAAAAATTAAATCCTGTTAAATTACTTGAAAATGAATTAACAAAATCAAATATACCTTGTTATATATCATTGGATACAAAATTAGATGATAATTATATAAAAAATAAAGTAGTATTTACTACTTTTCATCAATCAAAAGGTAGAGAAAGGAAAATAGTTATCATATATAATTTTGATAGCTCGTATTTTGATTTTTATAATAAAACCGCACCAAAATATAAATGTCCTGCTTCTTTTTACGTTGCTATTACAAGAGCATCTGAACATTTAATTCTATTAGAAGATATAAATTATCATCCATTGCAATTTTTAAAATATAATTATTTAGAAATGTCAGATACAGGGTTAATAGACATACAATTAATTAAACATAATTTAAATAATAAAAAAGAAACAAATATTCCTGAAATTTGGATAAATGATTTGGTTAAATATATAGATGATAATAAACTCAATGATATTAATAAATATATTGATTTAACATTTAATACACCTACAAATAAATTTAATAATATTAATATTAAAACTAATAATAATATAAATGAAATAAATAGTTTAGTAATTTCATCGATAAGAGAATATAAATATTATAATGATATGACAATATTTAATAAAACTATTGATTATATTGAGCAATATTTAACAAATTATATAACAATTTTTGAAAAGATAGTTACAAAAATAGAAACAAATATGAATATATATAATTTATCTGAAATTAAAAAAAATTGTTTAAAATTAAAATATTCATATTTGTTTTGGTTTGATAAATTTATTCAAAAAATTAATTTTCCTTCTGATAATATTAATGATAACTTGTATTTAGCTAATTTTTATTTATCATTAGTAGAAAATGTATTTTTTAAATTGGTTGATATAAAAAACTACGATTGGATTAATAAAAATCAAATAAATACATGTATAGAAAATATGGATAATAAAATTATAAAAGAATTAGAATATGAAAAAATAATTTCTTTTAATTATCAATCTAATAAATATGGAGATTTAAATATTATCGGAAGAATAAATGCATATAATCATAATAATATTTATCAAATTGTAAGTGTAGATAATATAAATATTGAACATTTATTAGATTTAATTTGCAAAGCATGGTTACATTTAAATATTAATAATAATAATAAATGTAATTTTTATATTTATAATATCGTAACTAATGAATTAAGACAAATTATAAATTTTGATTATATAAACGTTATTGTAGAATTATTGTTAGATAATAAATTAGAGAAAAAATATAAAAATTCAGATTATGAATTTATTAATGATTGTTTAAATATTAATGAAAATATTCACAATTTGCAACCACAAAATTATCAAAATAAATATTTATTTATTTAATAAATTATATATTTTTTATTATAATATATTAAATATGACAATAAAGTTATTAGCACAATATTTTTTATCATTGCAATTTGGAGGCGGTGGATATAAATGGACTACATTACGACACAATGGAGTACTATTTCCTCCTTTATATAAATATAATAAAATACCGTTAATTTATAATGGTAAAGAATATATTTTAAATCCTTTAGCAGAAGAATATTTAAGTTATTATGTTAAATATTTAAATACAGATTATATAAAAAAATCACAATTCAAAAAAAATTTTTGGAAAGATTTTAAAAAAATATTAAAAAATGATGAAATAAAATCATTGGATAATTGTGATTTTAAATATTTTTTAAAAATCTTTCCAAAAATAGAAAAAAATATAAATGACAATGAACTATATAAATTTGCTTATATAGATAACAAAGAAACTAGCGTTGGTAATTTTAGAATTGAACCACCAGGGATATTTTTAGGTAGAGGAAATCATCCTAAATTAGGTAAAATAAAATTTAGAATATTTCCTGAAGATGTAATATTAAATTTAGACAAATCTGCACCAATTCCTAAAACATTAGAAGGTCATAAATGGGGTAAAATAATACATGATAGAAATGTAGAATGGTTAGCTAGTTGGAAAGATGTTATAACAGGGAAAAATAAATACGTATGGTTAGGAAATGATTCTGAATTTAAAATGAAAAGTGATATAGAAAAATTTGATTTAGCAAGAAAACTAAAAAAAAAAATTAATACTATTAGAAAAGAAAATGATACTAATTTAAAATCATCTGATAATTTTTTAAAACAATTATCAAGTGCTCTTTATTTAATTGATGCATTAGCGTTAAGAGTAGGTAATGAAAAATCCGAAGACGAATCAGACACTGTAGGTGTTACATCATTGAGAGTTGAACATATTACTGTATTAGATAATAATAAAATAAAGTTAGATTTTTATGGTAAAGATTCTGTAAGATATGTTAAAGAAATAGAAGTACAAGAAATAGTATATAATAATATTAAAGAATTTATGAAAAATAAAAATAAAAATGATAATTTATTTGATTTAATAAATTCAAATCTGTTAAATAAATATTTACAAAATTTTATGCCAGAATTAACAGCAAAGGTGTTCCGAACATTCAAAGCAAGTGATTTATTTAGCGAAGAATTAAATAAAATTACTGAAAAATATGAAAAATATAATAAATCTGATAAAATAGAATTATTATTAGATTTATTTAATCAAGCAAATACTAAAGTAGCTTGTTTATGTAATCATCAAAAGAATGTTTCAAAAAATTATAATGAACAAGTTAAAAAAATTAAAGATAGAATTAATATATTAAAAGAAAAATTAGATGATTATAAAACACGTAATAAAGATATAAGTAAAGTAGAATTAATGATAAAAAAATTAAAAAGAAAAAAAACATTAAAAAAAGAATTAAAAAATTTATCTTTAGGTACATCAAAAATAAATTATATTGATCCTCGAATTACAATAAGTTTTTTGAAAAAACACAATATACCTATTGAAAAAATTTTTACTAAAACATTAATACAAAAATTTAAATGGGCTTTTGATGTTGATGAAAATTGGAAATTTTAATTAGAAAGAAATATATTCTTCTTTATTCATAAAATAATAAGCAATTAATAATGCTGCAAATATATTTATGTATGAATGATACTTCATCATATCTGTAGGATTATTTACTAAAGTGTATATATGACTAAAAAATACTATTGTAATACCAGCATATTAAGCTATTAAATGAATATTTATATTCATATTATATATATATTATAATATATAAAAAATTATAATATATATATTAAATTTTAAGTAATTTAGGCATTGGAAGTAATTCGTTTATTATATATCTGGAATGCCATTTTCAAAAAAAAACTTTTCCAAATTTATGTTAGTAATATTACGAAATTAATGATTTTTATTCTATTATGTCATATACTTGGTTATATATTGATTTATCTATGATATATAATTTTTTTTGTTTTGCATTATATAATTTTTTTAATTCATATAATTCATTTTGTTGTGTTTTATTAAATTCATCTTGTTGTGTTTTAGTCAATTTATTAATTATATATATATTATCAAATTCTTTAGCATTTCCATTTTCTGAATAAACTTTACCAATTGGATTTGCATTAAAATCATTTTTATCATATACTAATAAATTATATGGATTATAAAAATATTCTTTTGCATCAATTATATTTTCTTTTATTATCGCTTTAATAGGTTCTCTTATTCCACCAGGTTGTATATATACAGCTGGTATATATTCAGAATTTTTATACTCATCTAAAAAACTGGTACCAGTTCTAATTAAATCTGGTCTAATATCAACAAATTCACAATTTTTTGGTAATAGGTTAGTTTCGGTATTACATTTAGTATTACGTTTAGTATAAATAACACCTAAAATAACACCTATAATAACACCTATAATAACACTTGGAATAATAAAATAAATATATTTCATTTATATATTATTAATATATAATAATTTTTATGAAAATTATTAATAAATATTAAGTTTTAAGTAATTTAGGTATTGGAATTAATTCATTTATTATATATATATCTTTGTCATATTTTTCCGGCATACCATTTTCAAAATAAACTTTTCCAATTGGATAATTAAATTCTAAATCATATACAATTCCTGTATGCGGATTATACCAATATTCTTTTACATTATTTATATTTTCTTTTATAATTGCTTTAATTTTATAAACTTTAATTTGTTTCTTTTCTGTATTTTTACTATTTAAACCATTATCTAATTTTTTATCTTGAATAATATTATCTTTATATACAGGAGCAATAAATTTATTAAATAAAGATGTTTCATTAAATTTAAAACATTCATATTTTTTATCAATCATATTATGGTTTTTAAATAATTCACAATCAATTGCAACTTCTCTTATAGTCTGTAAAAATGAATCAATTAAAGTATATTTATTTTGAGCTAATTTATATATTCTTTCGTCTGTTGTTTCTTCTTTATTAGTTTTAATAGCATGATAACGGTAAATATCAACAAATCTTTCTTTAAGAGGTAAGTTTTTATGTGAACAAAAACGGACAGCGCGACCTATTAATTGAATATTTCGCACTTCATTCCAATAGGGTTCCATAATATGCACTTGTCTAACATTCATTAAATTAATACCTTCAGCACCAGCAGGTGAAATTAAAATAACTTTAATTTTAGAACCATATACATTATCTTTATTATTAAATTCTGATAAATTTTTCTTTCTTTGTTCTTTATCAATATTACCATTAAACTCTACATATCTATAATAATCATAACTTTCATCTTTATTATTAAAATTAGAATAACCAAAAAATTCTAAATAAATTTTAAATATTTCTAATCCTTCCATTAAAACAAAATTAGAATATACAAGTATAGGACCTTTAGATCTCATCATATAAAATAATATAGCTGTCATTTTACAAGAACTACTATACATTGCTTTTAATAATTCACATTTATCTTTATGATTTTTCCAAAAATTAATAAATTTCATAGAATATTGTGTTTTAAATATTTCAATATCTCTATCTAATTCTTCTTTATTATATAATTTTGTTAAATATTCTTTAAATTTTTGAATATATTCTTCAGTTGCTAATTTATAAGCTTTTTTTTTAATTTCTTTTTCTTTTTCTTTTTCTTTATCTGTATCTTTTTCTTTATCTTTTTCTTCTATATTATCTATGTCATCTATATCTTCGATATCATTTATATCATTATTAGTTAATTTAAATGAATTTAATTTTGGTCTACTCTCACCATCAAATTTACCTCCCATAAATGGAAAAACAAAATTACTTGATTGACGTGTATAAACATTATATACACTTTTTGAACTTTTACTTATATATCTTTTTTTATTTAATTTTTTTTCAATATTTTCAAAATAATTATAAACTTTTTCATGTAAAGGATCCATTTCAAGTAATTTTACTTTTTCATATTTTTTAGCATATGTTTGAGGATCTGATCCTATATAATATGATACCAACCCCATTATTCTTCGTTGAAACATGTTTTTATTTTCTTGATTAAGTGTATTTTGAGAAATATAAACCTCATTAAATTTTGTTTCTGTTTTTGGAAAAATATCAGACCTTAATAAATTAAAAATTAGTGCTAATTCATAGGGATTATTCATTGTAGGAGTACCACTTAATAATATAACTCTTGTTTGTTTGTTTTCTTTTTTTTCGGATATTATATGTTCATAAATAATATGTGCTCTTTTCCCATATCCAGAAACTATATTGTTATAAACATTATTTATAAAATTATGTGCTTCATCTACAATATATAAATTTTTTTTTGTAATATCTGCTTCTTTTATTGCATTTAAAAATGTTTTATCTGCATTTGGTGCATCATAATGAATAAATCGTATATTGGCCATTCTATCTTCTTTATCATTTGGTAAAATCCATTCTTTTAATTCTTTTAACCAAGGATCGTCTTTTAAAGCTGCTTTAATTAATATAAAAACATTCCATAAAGGGCTGTAATTATAAAGTATGTTATAAATATTAATAGCACTTGCTGTTTTACCTGACCCTACGTCGTGATATATTAAAACATCTTTAAATGGACTTCTATAATCAAAAAATGAAGTTAAAAATTTTTGATGTAATCTTAATTGTTTTAAATTTTCTTTAGTATTATTATTTTTATTTATTTCTAAACATGGGTCTTCTTTAGAATCATATATTATTGGTTGTAATTTGTATTTTTTAAAATTATCTAAAACCCATATCGGAAATAATCGTCCATTTAATGTTTTTAAATCTATATAATTATTTTCATTAGACATATTATATTATTATATTATATTATATTATATAAATTAAATTTTCATATTTTCGGGTATTTGATCAGGATTTATTTGATTATATTTTATTAATGCTAATAAAGCACATTTCTGTTCTGCTTTTTGTTTTGAAATATCTGTAGCTTCTGTAATAATTTCATTATTAAAATTTTTTACTCCCATTGTGAATAACCTTTTATTAATTGGTCCTTCTGATTTTATTTCTACATAAATTGGATTTGACCATTTATTTTTATGATAAAATATTAATAATTGATTTTTATAATTAGTATCTTGATATAATATACCTGCATAATCTATTTCTGTTTCTAAAATAATTGTTAAAAATTCTTTACATATTTCAAAACCTAAATCTAAATATAACGCTCCTATAAATGCTTCAAATGCATCTTCTAATAATTTACTAGAATTTCTACCATTATTCTCTTCTATATGTTTTGATATTATTAGGTATTGTTCTATACCTAATCTTTTTGCATATCTTGCTAACGATTCCTTGTCTTCTATTTTGGTTTTTAATTTTGTTAAAAAACCTTCATTTTCAGTATCAAATCTTTTAAATAAATATTCAGAAAATATACATTTTATAACGGTATCTCCTAAAAATTCTAATCTTTCATTCGATTTATCAAATAAATTTAATGTATTTGGAACATTATTTATTAATATAGAAGGATCTATATTAATATATTCATTTTTTGTATATGATGTATGTGTTAATGCTTCTTGATATAACATAATATCATTTGGTACAATTTGAATTTTAAATTTTTTAAACATTAACGTTACATCTTCTGGAATTATTAACATATTATATATATTATATGGTTTAGTATTATCATGTATATTATTTGGAAACATTTATAATTATTAATGATTATTATTTTAAATTATTTATATATTTTATATTCAATTTTATATATATATATATATATATATATATATATATATAAAATGACAATGTATGAGTTTGTAAGAACATATTTAACATTTATTTTTGTGATAATTATATTTATAATTAACATATTTATAATAAAATATTATTATAAATTAAATAATATTAATAATACTAAATATAATCTAATAAACTCTACAAAAATAGAAATAATACAAATACAAAAATATTTTTTAGATTGTTTGAAAATACAATATATACCTATTATATTGATTTTATGTGTTATTTTACCATTAATGGTTTATAGTTTATTTAAACTTAATAGAGATAAAGAAAATGTTAAAATTGTTGATATATTATTTATATATTCACTTATATATGGTTTACATAGATTCATAAAAACAATTATTATTATTATAAATAATTATGACAAATCAATAGTTGTTACATATGGAGATCGAGCGGATATAACATCAAGAACAAATACAATATATAAATCTTTAATAAATGATAATGAATATAGTAATATAGATATATTTACTAAAATATGGTTAGGACCAATATTATTTAGTATATTTATAATTATATTACATATAATTATCCCTATTATTTTTAAATATAATAAGGAGGGTAATAATTTATCTAAATTTTATTTTAATAAAGATAATATATTATTAAGTAATATAACAATAAAAGATGTTATATATTTTATTTCAATTATTATAGATAATAAAACAAATAAATAATATCATAATAATAAATTAATTTAAAAGATTAATATTATTAATTAATATAAATAATGTATGTGCAATCATTTATATTTACTGTTACTTCAACAGTAACAATGATATTATTTTTTTATAATACTTTCTTAAAAACAAATATTAATCATTATAAAATAAAATCTGATAATCAACGAAAATTTTTAAATATACATAATGTTAACAAATTTAGAAATATTTTATTTGATTATTGTAATTCATTAGATTTATCTGAATTAAAATACGAAATTGAGAAAAATGATTTTAATTATATTAATAAATTATTACAAATAAAAAATCAAATAGATATTTATTATCATAATAATAATATTAAATATTATAATAAGTTAGACAATAATGATTCAGATACAGAATCCTCTAATGGATCAGATGAATCATATATTTTAAATAAACAAAAAATTACAAGTTATACAGATAATTCAGATAATGATTTTGATTCCGATAGTACAGATATAACTGAAGTAAATGATAATAATTTAGATAATACAAATTTAGATAATAAAGAAATTGAGAATATTGAGAATATTAATACTGATAGAGATGATATAGATAATACAGAGTTTGAAAATATTAAAAAAGAACTAGCTAAATTATTAAATAATTAATTTATTATTCTAATAACCAATTTGTAGCTTTATTATCAATATTACCAGAAGAATTTTTAAAATTCTTAGTAGGTATGTGATCGCTATTATTAGGTTCATAACTAAATTGCATTCTTTCACCTTTTTCTTTTCGTTTAGTAATTGTTATATATTTTAATCTACTTGAATCAATTGTATTACCATAACATTCAATTATAAATTCTTGGTAAGGTGATTTATCAATAACAGTTAAATTATTATTTTTTAGATATTTTTTTCTCATATCTAATAAATTAAAAATTAGTATTTCTATTTTTTTACAATTATTTTTATTATAAATATAATTATAATGATTATTAATAATATGATAATTTAATAACATAATAAAAGTTCCTAGTTTTATTAAATTAAATTCTTCTTTTTTTTTTAAAGTTCCAAAAACAATTTTTTCAATTTTGTCTTTATTAACATACACTTCATGATATGGAATACATACATTATTATGTCCGTGAATTATTAAAAATGGAATATTATCATATTTAAAAACTATTCTTTTATCCCAAAATTGAAAAAATGGAACATAATGTTCTATTTTTATTAATTTATCAACTTGTTCTAATATTTTTTTTCCTGAAAAATATTTTAAAATAATTGAATATATTAATTTAACATCATTTTTATAATTATCAGTATATATAATTAAATTATCATCTAATATTATTTTATCACTATTTGGATTTAAATAAAAACTAGAAAATAAAAATATAAGTGATTTAATATTTTTAATATTTAAAAATACATATTCTAATAGTTCTTTATTAATATTTTTAGTAGTTTTCACAACTCCTTTTTCAAGTTCTAATGGAAAATGTTTTAATAGTTTATTTGCACGTAAAAATTGTTGTTTTTCTTTTAATCTCCAATAACTATTTATTGGATCATTATATTGTCTTAAAATATCTATTAATATAACAGAAGGATGTATATAATCAATACCATTTATAGTTTGTTTTTTTATATTGTAAAATATAGGCGAAGGCATATAAGTTATATCACATACTCCTTTAAAATTTACAAATATAGTAAAAGTTTCAGGATGTACTGCCTCAGATGCTCTAACATATTTATATTTATTATTTAATAATTTACATAATTTTACTATATCGTCAATTGGCTTTGAAGAATAAAATTCTACGTCTTTACAATCTTTCTCATTATATATTTGATCATTTGGATCTTTATTTTTAATTAATTCATTCCAAGCAGTACCTCCATAAATTATTCTTTTATTTGATTTTACATATTTTATTATATCATTTCTAATTGCAAAACATTCTTTAATTGTTGGTTCATAATTATTTAATTTAATTTCATTAACTTTTTCAATAATATTATCAAGTTCATTATTAATAGCATTTATATCATTTTCATTATATAAATTAAATACTTCTATCATTATTAATTACAAATAGAAAAAAAATAATAAAAATATAATTTTTATAAATAAATATTTACAACTATTATTAATACTTATTTACTGCAGTAATAATAGTTGTAATTTCTATAGGTTGTAATTCAATAATTTTTAAATTATCATATTTATTTTTATAATCAGGATGTCCTAATGCTTGTAGCATTGCAAACTTAGAGTCTACAGGTTTATACATACCATTTGTTGAAAGAGTAATGTGATATGGTTTGTCATCAAAATATGTAATAATCGTTTTTATAATATTTTGATTATTTTCAACAACTATCATATTACCTGTAATAAATTTCATAGGTTGATTTATACGCGTTATGTAAGGCGAATCATAAATATCTCGTGGAACAAAAGCTAAAGTACAATGTAAATCATTTTTTACTGAATGGTTTTCTACCAATTCTTTAATTTTATCTAAAGACTCTTTTGTTAATACAGCAGAAAGATATTGTCTATCTGGATTAATTATAAATTTTAGTTTACTATGTAACATTATTTTAATATCTTCTATCGATGTTAAAATATCACAACAAAATATTTCTTTTGGAAGTGGTTTGAGTTTTTTATATTTTTCAATTATTTTAACAGTAGGACCTTTGCTATTGTATTCTTTTAGGTTTTCATCATGATTTGGCCATGTAAAATGTTTAATATTAATAATTGGTATTTGATCTGTAAATTCTTTTGGTATTTCATACCAAGAATACCAATTATTAAGAACTTTTGACATTTTTATATTACATGTATTTTTATCTAATAATTCGTGATTCTCACGATGAATTATATTCATAAAAGATATATATTTTATTTCCTCTGTAGAACCTGATAATTGCAATCCAATAATGTTAGCATTTAGCTTTTTTTGATGTGTTACTAGATTTGATAAGCTTGATAATGGCCAATTTCTGTCAATCAGAATATATAATGGTTCTTTTGAATTATTAACTAATTCTAATATTTTAGTAAAATAATTAGGATCTTCATCTTTACTAAAATAGTGGATTTTAATACCAAGTTTATCTTCTATATCTTTAATAAAAAATTTGGATATGGTGGATTTTCCACTTCCCGGAAGTGTATTTAGATAAGCAAACATTACATTGTTATATAACATTGTTATATAACATTAAAAATTAATAAAACTATTAAGTACAAATAATTTCAATTTTTTTATAGAATAATTAAAGCATCTGTTTAAAAATGTCATAATGTGCTAAATATGACATTTCTAGACTTTCTTTATTTTTAGTTAAATAATCTTTCCAATTATTCAAGTCGTCGATTAAAGTTTCATTACCAGTGTAACCAAAATTATTAAAAAGTTTATTAACCATTTCCTCAATATTAATTTTTTTATCATCTTTAATATTCTTAAATATATTACGGAATAGCATAGTCATACGAACATATCTAAGATACTTCATCTTTGCTAAAAAAGTATTATCATCTCTACTAATAATAACACCTTCTAACATATCACCATACATCTCAAGGTAATCATAATTTCCACCTACGACAGCACTGTCACCAAACAACTGCATAAATCCATCCGTCCATATTTTTGTAAATGTCATCTCTGTATCTGACTTAGTTTTTTCATAAAATTTTTGAATTGTTTCAATATTTTCTGGTGTAGCTCGTATCTTTAAATAACTTACTACTGTAATCTCAGGGAACTTGTCCTTTAATATTTCTTCAATTGTCGATAACTCTAGATATGTATTTGTGTTATTGTCATAAATACTAAGAAGTACTAGATGTGTTTTTTCAATTTTTGATGCATGCTCTCCTAAATTGGCATCGGCTGATGCTAGCTCAAAACTCAAACAGTATTTATTTTCACTAATAAACTTAATAAAATCTTTTTCTTTATAACCTAGTGTTTCGCCAAGAACTTTTTTTGCAAGATTTGTAAAATCATTTTCATTTAGTGATTTCTTAGTTGCGATAATAAGTTTTTCATCTAAACAACTTGCCATAATTAATGTTCCACTGACTTTTACTGATAAGTACAAATATCCATTTATATTAATAATATTTGTATAGTCTGTTGATCTAATATTTCCAAACTTTCCCAAAAAACTATTCACTCTTTCTATATTATCTCCATTAATAATTACGTTAAATCCTCTAGGAAATATTACTCCTAAATCCTTACTTATTTTTTGATATATACTATCATTGTATGCAAAAAGCGAATATATACGAGTTTTTACATTGTATCTTACTTTAACATCTTTGTATTTTAATAAATCACGAACTAAACATGATGTTTTAGTATTGCCTTTTCCAGACACTTCTTTTAATTTTGTCAGAAATATTGGTTCAGCCATTGTTAAAATTACATTTTCATTATTAAATAGTAAGAGAATAATAAATTCAATTTTTTTTATTATTCTGGTTCTAAACAAAAATATATATATTATTATTTTTATAAAAATTATGTTTTTTTCATAAAAATAAAATATTTTTTTTGTATTATGACATATAATTTTGAAATTATAAATATTGTAATTGAAAAAATTATTCCATAAAGTAAATTTTAATATTATTAGCAAAGAATTAAATATTTCTCCTTCGACTATTACTTTATGGAATAAGCACAGCGAATAATCAAGCTGTGCTTGATTATTTCAAAATATTATACTTTTATTCAA
>Ga0315905_10004773_pt1 | contig 13856 bp, 10 predicted proteins | sample LakEriMetagenome_5_FD_203522 | JGI IMG/M metagenome (GOLD analysis project Ga0315905, IMG submission 203522) | Freshwater fungal communities from buoy surface, Lake Erie, Ohio, United States - Buoy 4 MA121 | ecosystem: Environmental > Aquatic > Freshwater > Lake | place: USA: Lake Erie, Ohio... | reverse complement strand
CCCTTGCCCCCGCCCGCCCCAGCCCTTAAACGGGTCGGCGGAGTGGTGGCCGAGTGGTCGAAGGCACACCCCTGCTAAGGGTGCAGACGGCAACGTCTCGAGGGTTCGAATCCCTTCCACTCCGCCACTTGCACTTGCCGAAACCGATGATGGGGCCTTCCGGGGCCCTTTTTTGTTTGGTTTCAAAGGGGTTTGGCGGTGGTGACCGCCCTCCAGAGACTGCAAAATCACGCAAGACTGGTCTCTGAACCCGATTTGTCTCTAACCGGCCGCCCTAGGCCCTCGTAAGGACGCTTTAAAAATATTATTTAACTTCAGTGGCTTGACGTTTTTGGTCGAGCGTCCCTTTCGAAAGTGCGACCGAGAGCGCAATTCGTTTCGAATCCGAGGGACGGGCGTAGGGCGGTCGATGTGGGCGGAAAGCAGTCGCTCACTGCATCCAACTGGAACAGCCGTTCGGGACAGAGATTCTCAGTTCACTTGCTCTGCTCAGGACGTGCTCAATTGAAGGCAAACATTCCTGCGTCAACCACTCCGCTGCCGCCATCAACGTCGACATTTGCGCCGGTCATGAACGACGCCTCTGGCGATAACAGGAACCGGACAACCGCCGCGATTTCATCCGGTTTGGCCGCGCGCCGCTGTGGGACGTGTTGCGTGGCCAGCGCGTAACCCGCGTCGGGCGAGCCGGAAAGCGCCGTCATTTCCATATCGCCCATTTCCGTTCTGACCCAGCCGGGCGAAACCGCGTTGGCCCGCACCCCGGCGCTGGCGTATTCAAAGGCGATGGACTGGATCAGCCGGACCAAACCGGCCTTGGACACGCCGTAAGCCGAAAGGCCAGCCCCGGTATGGCGTGCAGCAGCAGAGGCAATGCCGACGATACCGCCCTTCTGGCGGATCAGATGCGGCAAGGCGGCCTGAACTGTCAGAAAGGGCGAGGTAAGATTGACCATGATCTGGCGCTGCCAACTCTCAAAGGGCATGTCGGCCACGGGCGCGGGTTCAACAATTCCCGCGTTAAGGACGAGTGCATCAAGACGAGCACAGCGGTCAACAACCTTGCGAACAATCTCCGTCGCCTCTTCTGGCAAGGAAAGATCGGCTTGGATCGCCAAGCCACCGATTTCAGCGGCAATAGCCTGAAGGGGCTCCATCCTGCGACCGCAGATAACCACAAGGGAATCCTTGGACAGCCTGCGCGCGATGGCAGCGCCAATACCGCTGCCCCCGCCCGTTACCAATGCTACAGGGCGATCTGTTTGCGACATGTCTGGGCTCCTTGAAACGGGGGATCTTAAGGGTGGTCTTAAAGAAACAGCGTTGGCCTTTCGCGCCGGAATATCCGGTCGGCAGGTTCGGTCCCAAGGATTTCGCGCGCATGGCGATGGCCAGAAAAGACAGCGCCTTGCATCACGCCGGGGCATTCGGCATCGCCGATGGTCCGATACGCAACGCTGCGTTGATCCAGTTGGGCCGCCAAGGACAGGTCGGGCAGCCGGGTGCCCACAAAAACCAGCGTGCGGGCCGGAATATCAGGCAAAGCCTCGCCGGTGTCGGTGCGCACAGGGGACAGGCGGTCGCCATGCCATGCGACCGCTGTGGCGTTGGGCGACATCTTCACGCCTGCCGCCAGCAGTTCGGCAATCATGCGGGGTTGTTCCAGCGTATGCCCCATCCACGGCGCAATCGAAGGCTGTGGCGAGACGATATGCACCGCGTGGCCCTTGGATGCCAGATCGGCAGCCAAGGCATTGGCCATGTAATAGTGGTCATCATCATAGATCACGACCGGACCGTCGATAGGGGCTTTAGCCAGTAGATCATCGGGCGTCAGCGCCGACCCGGCGAACCCCGGAATATCAGAAAGCCGCGTCCGCCCTGCGCCGTCACCACGCCAAGGCGCGCCGGTCGCCAAAAGCACATTATCCGCGCCGAATTCAGCGATCATGGCGGCGTCCATCGCGCTGCCCGCGTAAAGGCTGACATTGGCCATGCGTTGCAACTGAAACAGCCGGTAGTCTTTGACACGCGCCCAGGACGAAAGCCCTTTGATGCGCGCCTCAAGCCGGCTGCGTCCGCCAAATTCAGTGTCGCGTTCGGCAACCGTCACCAGATGCCCGGCGCGCGCCAGTACCAAAGCCGCCTCCAGCCCGGCCGGGCCAGAGCCGACGATCAGAATGGATTGCGGCTTGTCGGCCAGCGGAACCCGTTCGGGATGCCAGCCGCGTCGCCATTCTTCGGAAATGGTGGGGTTTTGGGTGCAACGCAGTTCGACCCCAATCGTCTCAACCGCCACGCAGATGTTGCAACCGATGCATTCGCGGATATCTTCAACCCGGCCTTCGGCGATCTTGCGGGGCAGAAACGGATCGGCAATCGAAGGGCGCGCAGCACCAATCAGGTCCAGCACCCCCCGGCTGATCTGGCTGACCATCGCGTCAGGAGAGGTGAAGCGGCCAACGCCAAGGACGGGCTTGCCGGTAACTTGCTTCACAAACGAGGTGAACTCGTCCTGAAACCCCTCTGGGTCATAGCGCGCCGTGCCGCTATCGCGGCTCCAGCTTGACACGTTCACATCCCACAGGTCAGGCAGGTCCGACAGCGCCTCGATCACCGCGCGGCCTTCACCGGTGTTCAGGATGCGTTTGGGGCCGGAAAGTTCATGCACGGCAAAGCGAACGGCGACAGCCATGTCGGGGCCAGCTTCCTCTTTGGTTTCCTCCAACACCTCGCGGAACAGGCGCAGGCGGTTCTCAAAGCTGCCGCCGTATTCGTCGGTGCGGCTATTGTAGGCGGGTGACAGGAAATGCCACAGGATCGAGGCATCATGCGCGGCATAGACATAAACGATGTCATAGCCCGCCTGCTTCGCCCGCCGTGTCGCGGCCCGGAACATCTGGCGCAGGGCGCGGATATCGGCCTTGTCCATCGCCTTGGCCATCAGGGGCATCTCGGGTTTTAAAATTGGCAAAACCGACGGTCCCATCGCGGGATAGCCGTTGGATAGCCCACGTGACCTTATGCCCGTGTGGCCAAGCTCAATCGACGCCAGCGCGCCGTGACTGTGAATACGGGCGACCGACCGCGCATGAGATTTGACGTCGCCCTCATCCCACAACCGTTCATAGGGCAAGCCTGACAGGTCTGACGTGGGGTCGATCTCGCTGAGCTGCATGGCGACAATGCCCCACCCGCCTTCTGCCCGGGTTTCGCGGATGCCAATGGCCCCGTTGGGCATCAGGTAGCTATGCCCCAGCGCATGGGGCATCGAGACGAAACGGTTCGGCGCGGTGACCGGCCCGATCTTCAGAGGCTCAAAAAGCTTGGCATAGCGCGGGTCCATACCGTCAGGCTTTGGTCATCTTGATCGTGCCATCGGCGATCCAACCGTCGATAACGTCCAGAACCTTCATGGCAAATTCCTTGTCGTTGATGTGGCAATCCACAACGGTCAGGTTGATCGGACCCGTCATGACAGTTCTGTATTCGTCCACCATCTCGGCCAAGGCGGCGGGGTCATGTGCGGGCATACCTTCGGTATCCCAAGCGTGCACGCCTTGGGTTGGCAGCACGAAATGCACCGGGCCGACCGAGGTTTTCAGCCGCCGGGCCACTTCGCGCGCCAGTTCGCGGCGCTCAGTTCCGTTCAGGGACGCCGAGGCGATCAGCCGATTATGTGCATGATAGGGCCGATCCCGAAAACGTTCGGGCACGGGGGCCCATGTGGGAAAATCGATCATGTCGCCAAAGCCGGGGGCGGCGATGATCGGCGTCCCACGCTTGCCCGCCGCCGTCATGCGGTTCTTGCCCGCATTCACCACGGACCCCACCATGATATTGCCGATCTCGGCCACAGCAAGTTCCAGAACGGCAGCGAAATAGCCCTGTTCGGTCAGGCTTTCCATCGCCATGCCGCCCATGCCAGTGCCATGAAACACCGCAACCGAAAAGCCGCGATCCACCAGCGGTTGGCGCAGATAGACCATGTATTTCAACGCCGACGAGCCAAAGCTCATCATGCCAATCACGGGCTGGCCGGGTTTTGGCGGCACCACGGCCAGCGCCGCGCCGTAGACGGCCCCTGCAGCTTGGCTTAGCGTCGCGATGCAGACGTCGTTCAACCCATAAAGCCCGCCCGCCCAAAGGATCATCTGGATATCGGCAGACAGCCGGTCGGGCGGTATCAGCGGTGAAAAGGCCACGGTCGAGACGACATATTTCGGCACGCCAATCGGCAAGACGCGGGCGCAATCCAACGCAAGGTCCGTCCCCATCGTGCCGCCAAGGGCGATCATGCCATCAATGCGGCCCTCGGCGTAAAGCTGCGCTGTCAGCCGCGATGCCCCGGCCGCCATGATCTGCATGGCGTGGTTTTCATCACCTGCATCAATCGCGTCTTGAATGGTCTTGCCCGCCGCTGCGGCAACATCGTGCTTTGAAACCGCAACCGCGCGCGACGGGACACCGAGCACGCTGACGTCCATCTCGATCACCGAGCCGCCCATTTTCTGGATCGTTTCAGCGACGAATTGCAGTTCCGGGTCTTTGGTGTCGTAGGTCCCGATGATCAGAATGGTCTTTTGCATGGCGCCCCCCCGGCAAATTGACTTAACCCCGCATGATCCGTCCATCCGGATCGTAGAACGGCCCAAGCTGTGCCCGGATTTTATAGTGCTCTCCGGCAATCTGGGCGGTAAGGCCGCCTTCCTCGATCCACGCTTTGCTGACGCCTGCGTCACGGTGCAGCGAGGCAAGCCCAACCATAGCACCTAGGCGGAACCCCCAGCCGCCCGAGGTGACATGGCCGACAATCTGCCCGTCGCGCCAGATCGGTTCGTTGTGCATCAGGTAGGGCCCGGCCTCTGCCGTGGCACCTTCGACCAGAATGGCCACAGTGCGGTGGTGGGTCGCAGCGCCCTGGTCGGCTTTTTGCTTGGCCAGGACCGCTTTGCCGATGAAATCAGGCTTGTCCAGTTTGACGGCAAAGCCAAGGCCAGTCTCAAAAGGCGTATCCTCTTCGCCGATGTCGTGGCCAAAGTGGCGAAACGCCTTTTCAAGGCGACAGGCACCCAAAGCGAACATGCCAGCAAGGCGCAGGCCTTGGGGCCGCCCAACCTGCATCATCGCCTCATAAACATGGGCCGAGAATTCGGTCGGCATCAGCAATTCATACCCCAACTCACCCAAGAACGACCGCCGGATCGCCCAGACACGGGCATGGCCAAGGTCGATCTCGCGCGCCGCACCAAAGGGGAAGGCCGCGTTGGACAAATCGTCGGCGGATAACGCCTGCAAGATCGCCCGCGACTTCGGGCCGTGGATGGTCAGCAGGCCATAGGCTGACGTGGCATCGAAAATCTCGAACCGCCATTCGGGCTGGGCATGGGCGCGGATCAAGGCCTGATCCCGGACCTGGCTGGGGTGGCCGGTCACCACAAGGAACTGCATGGGCGCAAGCCGGGTCACAGTGACATCAGCCTCGATCCCGCCCCTTTCGTTCAGGAGCTGGGTGTAGACCGAGGTGCCAACCGCCACATCCATTTCCGCACCGGACACGAAATTCAGCGCACGCACGGCATCGGGGCCTTGCACTATTATCTTGGCATACATCGACTGATCAATCAGCACGGCATCTTCGGCAGCAGCCTTGGCTTCGGCCGCGACAAAGGGCGACCAATCCTGCCACCCCAAGCTGGGCCGTTCCGACCAGCCCTTGCCCGACGGATCGAAATACATCGGAATTTCCCAACCGATGCGTTCGGCCATCACACCACCTTCGGCCACCAGCTTGTCGTGCAAGGGCACCCGGCGGATACCGCGTGCCGACGTGATCTGGCGACCCGGCCATTGCAGACCATAGTGGAACCCGATGGATTCCTCGGCCCGCTCGGCGTTGTAGGCAAGGTTGCGCTGGAACGGATGCGCGCGCGCGGCCAGCATCGCACCAACAGCGCGCACCGGCATACCGTCGGTCATCCATGCCGCCATCGTCAGGCCAAAGCCGCCGCCATTCAGGATACCGTTCGAATTCATGCCCGCTGCTATGAACAGACCGGGCATTTCCGGCGCCGGGCCAAGATAGGGGCGGCCATCGGGCGTAAAGCTTTCCGGCCCGTTGAAGAAGGTGTGGATGCCCGTGGTCTCAAGGAAGGGAAAGCGCGCGAAGGCGCGTTCCAGCATCGGCTCGACATGCTCCATGTCAAAGGGCAGTTCGTCGAATTCGAACGACTCGGGGATGCCATTGCGACCCCATGCCTTGCCCTTGGATTCAAAACCGCCGATCAGAAGCTTGCCTGCGTCTTCCTTGGTGTAAAGCCGCTCTTCGGCCACGATCAGGCCCGGGATTGACCGCGACAAGCCCGCAAGGGGTTCGGTCACGATGTAGAAATGCTCGGTTGCGTGCAGCGGCACCGTCACGCCATGGGCGGCCGCAAAGCGCGACGTCCACATGCCACCCGCCAGCAGCACCTTTTGCGTGGCGATCACGCCACGGTCGGTTTCCACGCCACACACCCGCCCGTCGCGGGTAAGGATGCGTGTGGCCGCGGTGTGTTCCAGCACCTGCGCACCGCGCGCCCGCGCACCTTTGGCCATGGCCTGGGTGACATCAAGCGGGTTCACCTGCCCATTCGACGGCACAAAGAAACCGCCAAGCACATCGTCAATCCGCAGATGGGGATAGCGCTCCAGCACCTCTTCGGGACGCAAGAGATGGCTTTCAATCTGCATCCGGCCCGCGTGGTCCTGTTGGCGCCGCAACTGTTCCATCCGAAGATCAGACAGGGCCACATGCAGCGTACCGTTTTGCTTGTAACCCGTGGCCTGACCGGTTTCGATCTCCAACTCGGTGAAAAGCCGTGTGGTATAGCGCGACAGTTCAGTCTGGCCCGCGCTTTCGCGCAACTGGCCAACGATGCCTGCCGCATGCCAAGTCGTGCCCGAGGCGATGGTCTTGCGTTCCAACAAGACCGCCGAGGTCACGCCTTTTTGGGCAAGGTGATACAGTGTCGAGACACCAATGATGCCGCCGCCGATCACGACAACTTCGGCGGATGTTGGCACTGGCGAAAGCGGGGGCGTGGCGGCTTGGGTCATGCGGATGGTCCTTGATTGTGGTCGAGATAGGTCAGCGCGTGCTGTTCTGCCTCGGAAATAAATCGGGTGCAGCGCGCGGTGGCGCCGGGTTCGTGCAGCCGGGAAATCACCCAGCCGACATAGGTCAAGGCCCGCAGCGTGCGGAACAGGGGCAGCGGTGCCAGATCAGTCGGCCTGTTCTGCTGATAAGCCTGCAAAAACTGCGCGCTGGCGTTGCCGGTGGCGTCGTTACGGTCAAGCCGGTTGGCGGTGGTCGCCAGATCGAACAGCCTGAACCCAAAACCGCCATCGTCGAAATCAATCAGATAAACACCGTCGCGGGCCAGCAACACGTTTTCTGGCACGGCGTCGGCATGGATCAGACCGTAATCAAGGGTCGGGCCAAGCCGCGCCAGATCTTGTGCCGCGCGCGCGCGCAGGGCTTCAAAAAGTGTGACTTGCTCGGGCCTTAAAGCTGGGTTTTCCCAAAATCTGTCCCAAAGCGGGTCTGCACCGATCAGGCCTGCGGCGTTCCAATGCGGGCGCGTAAAGCCTTTGGGTTTTTGCCAGATGTCGGACAGATCGTGCAGGCGGGCAAGCGTTGCCCCGATCTGCCCGGCGCATTGGACCGGGTCGGCGGCGTCATTCCATTGGCCGTTGGCCATCAGGGGGTGGCCGTCCAGAAAGGTCAGCATGTCGGCCAACCGCCCGTTCACCGGAATACAGCGGTGGCCTTCAAGGCTGGGGATGGGTTGCGGCACGCGGACCCCGGCCCGGGTCAGTTCGGCCATCCAATCCAGTTCGGACGCCAGTTCAACATGGCTGCGATAGCCTTTGCGGTGCAGGCGCAGAACCAGCGGCCCCGTCGCGGTTTCCACCCGGAACACCTCATTCTCGCGTGCCGCAATCAGGGCAACGGGGCAGTCCTGAAACCCCCAAGCCGTCAGCGCCTGATAGACATCACGCTCAGGCATCGGGGGCACCGAGTGCGCCCAGAACTTCGTCCAGCGTGCCCAGAAGATAATCGGCGTTTTCGATGGAAAACGGCATGGGCGGGCGGATTTTCAGCATGTTGTAATGAACACCCAACCGGTTCAACAACACGCCCCGATGCCGCATTTCATTCGCTACACGGGCGACATAGGCAGGTGCGGGGGCTTTGGTTTTCCGGTCCGTCACGATTTCAGCGCCGAAAAACAGGCCATAGCCGCGTATGTCACCGATCCAGTCATATTTATCGGCCAACCGCGCAAGCCCCGCCTTGGCATAGGCACCGACGCGGCGGGCATTGTCTTGCAATCCTTCGGTTTCAATCACATCCAGCACCGCTGATGCGGCCGCACACGACACCGGGTTGCCACCAAAGGTGTTGAAATACCGAAAGGATTTCCGGAAGGCGGCCATGATGTCGGGCGTTGTCACCACGGCGGCAACCGGGTGGCCATTGCCCATTGGTTTGCCCATCGTCACGATATCGGGCCGCGCACCAATGCGCTGGTGGCCCCAGAACCGTTCGCCATTGCGACCAAATCCCGGCTGCACCTCGTCTGCGATGAAAAGGCCGCCGCGCTTGCGAACCTCGGCCAATGCAGGTTCCAGCCAGCCCGCTTCCAGCATCGGAAAGCCTTCGTTCAGGAAGGCCGGGCACAGGATGATCCCGGCAAAGCCGTGACCGGACGCCTCCAGATCATCAATTGCATCCCGGACTGCGGCGGCAAAGGCCTGCGCATGCGCAAGCCCGCCTTCGCCGCCAAGTGGGCGATAGCTGTCGGGGGCCGGGACATGGCGGACATGGCTGCCGTCGCCCGTGCCGGAAACATTGGTGCGCGACAGTTGCGCGACCGCCGTAGTGTTGCCGTGATAGGTGTGATCGGTGGCAATGACGCCCCGTTTGCCCGTAACAGCCTCGGCCATGCGCAGCGCAATGTCGTTGGCTTCGGACCCGGTGCAGACCATGATTGCAGTCGAAAGATCGTCTTCGAACGTGGCAGTCAGCCGTTCCACATAGTCCAAAATCCCCTCGTGGAGATAGCGGGTATGGGTGTTCAGCGTAGAGGCCTGCCGACAGATCGCCTCGACGACATGCGGGTGGCAATGGCCAACGTGCGGCACATTGTTGTAGCAATCCATATACTTGCGGCCATCGGCATCCCAGACCCAAACGCCTTCACCGCGCACCAGATGAACCGGGTCGTCATAAAAGGTTGAAACATTGGGCCCAAGAAGTTTGGCACGGCGGGCAAGCAATTCGGCGGTACTGGCCAAGCGGGTTTCTCCTGCAAATTTGGGGGTGGCGCGGGTCACTTGGCCTTTGGCTGGCGCAGATGGCTCCACGAAAAGACCACGACGGCGGTGATCGACAGCGCAAGGAACGTGGCCGCAATCGGGCGGGTCAGGAAGATCGTCGGATCACCCGACGAAATGCTGAGCGCTTGTTTCAACCGCCCCTCCAACATCGGCCCCAGGACCAGTCCCACCACCATCGGAAACGCCGGAATACCGTTTTTCAACATGAAGCGTCCAACGACGGCAAAAGCCAGCGTGAACAGGGCATCGGTCACGCGGAAGTTTTGGGTATAGCTGCCAACAAACCCAAGGATCATGATCGACGCCCCGATGATCCGCGGTGTGATGGACGACAGCTTCACAACATACTTCGTGAAGGCCAGCAGCAGGATCATCACGAAGATATTCAACATAAACAGCGCGATATAGAGACCCGAGATAAAATCAGGGTGCTCAATAAACAGCTGCGGGCCGGGAATGATGTTGTGGATCATGAACACAGCCAGAAGCATGGCCATCAGCGGGTCGGCGGGTATCCCCAGCGCAAGAAGGGGCACAAGCACGGTGGATGTGCAGGCGTTGATCGACACCTCTGACGCCACAAGCCCTTCGGGAGAGCCCTTGCCGAATTCCTCGGGTTTCTTGGAAAAGCGCCGCGCCAGCGAGTAGGACAGGAACTGCGCGCCGAATTCACCCACACCGGGCAAGAGGCCCATCACCACCCCCAAACAGCTGGAGCGAATGACCGTGGCGCGATACTTGAACACCTCGAACAGGCCGGTAAAGCGGCCGACACTGCTGAGATCCTTGGGGACATTCGGGGCCGACTTGGTTTCCAGCAAGACAAAGGCCTGACTGATCGCAAACAACCCGATCACCATTGGCACCATGGGTATGCCGCCGGTAAGCCAGTCCTGATCAAAGGTGTAGCGCAGGGTATGATGCGGGCTTTCGAAGCCGATTGTGCCAAGGAATGCGCCGATGGCAAAGGTCAGGATCGCGGCCTGAATGTTCTGATGATGGGCCAGAACCACCGAGATGGCAGCCAAAAGCATGACCATCGCAAATTCGGGTGGACCAAAGTTCGAAGCCACTTTCGCCATGAAGGGCGCAAGAAAGACAAGGGCAAGGATGGAAATGATCCCGCCGACGAAGGACGACGAATAGGCCAGTGACAGCGCCCGCATCGGTTGGCCCTTCTGGGCCAGCGGATAGCCGTCATAGGTGGTCAGCACGTTCACCGGTGTGCCGGGCACACGGATCAGGATGGCCGGGATCGCACCGCCATACCACGCGCCGCCATAGCAGCCCAAGAGAAGAATAATCCCTGGCAAGGGCTCCATGGTCAGCGAAAACGGCAGGGCAATCGCCATGGCGCCCGCGGGCTCCATCCCCGGCACGGCGCCAACCAGAATTCCGGCGATGGCACCAATCAGCAGGGCGGCAATCACTTGCCATTGGGCGACTTCCTGAAAACCCAAAAGGATGGAATCGATCATAGGTAGGCTCCCAGCATATTTCCGACCCAGTCCGGGAAAAGTTGCATCAAAGGCGGCAATGGGAACCAAATCCCAAGCCCAACCCGAAAGGCCATGACGATGGCAAAGACCACGGCGAAGCCAATCATCACCCAACGCGTGCCATGCAGGCCCGAGATGTAAAGAAGCGCCTGCATGAAGATCGCCGAGGCGATGGTGAACCCAAGAACCGACACGCCGCCGACATAGGCCAGAAACCCAGCGGCATAGATCAACGCGCGCCCCATGCCTTCAAACGCAAGGTTGGCTTTCGCTGCAAAGCCCGGTTCGCCCCGCGCGGCGATATAGGCGCGCAAGGGGCCGAACCCACCAATCAAAGCGACGATGAGCGTGATAAAGGGCCAGGACCACGGCTCTTGCACCCAGCCAAGGTCACGCTTGCCCGGCACAGTGGCGAGCGGCAAAACAACCAGCGCAATCAAGGCAAAGGCCCAAATCAGCGCGGTGGCAAGATGGCTGGCTTCTGGAATGATCTCATCCTCGAACGCCTCAGAATCTGCGTCCGCTATGGTTGCGATGTGTTCGGTCATCAGCTGCCCCTTCGGTGCAAGAATGGGTGTGCGGCCCTGAAGGACCGCACATTCTGCTTTCAACCCCCGAGGGTTACTTCTTCATTTTGGCGAAAAGCTCTTTGACGGCTTCAAAGTCCGCATCAATCCGGGCCTGCGCTTCGGCTGCGGGCTGCCAGTAGATCTCGGCTCCGGTGGTCACGGCGATCTGCTTGGCTTGATCAGACTGCATGGCACGCTTGATGATCCCGGCAAGCTTGTCCTTCACCTCTTGCGGCGTGCCTTTCGGCACGAAGATGCCCGACCAAAGCGTAAAGGTTGCCCCGGTCATCTGATCTTTCAGCAAGGGGGCATCCGGGAAGACGGACAGCGGCTTTTCGGTATAGGCGGCGATAACCTTGATGTCGTCCTTGCAGGCGAGGATCAGGGCAACGGTGGTGTTGATAACATCGGCATCGCCATTGCTAAGCGTGGTGCAATCGGTCGCCTCATAGCCGGTTTCGGTGCTGAACTCGAACCCCAGCTGGCGCGCGGCTTCAAAGGTTTGCTGTGCCGGGATCGTCTCAAACCCAAAGTGGCCAAAGCTGACGGGATTGGCCTTTGCATAGGTCGCAAGCTCGGCCAGATTGTTGTAAGGCGCATCTTTGCGGGCCGCCAGCATGAACGGGAAGTTCATGTTCAGGCCGATCACCTCCATGTCCTCGCGGGCATAAGGGGCAATGCCCAGGATCGGATAGCTGGTCGGGATATCAATCAGAAAACTGCCAATCGTGTAACCGTCGGCAGGGGACGACAGCACCGATGCCGCCCCTTCCAGACCGTAACCCCCCGGACGGTTCACCACTTTGGCCGGAACGCCAGTTTCCGTCGTGAACTGCTCAGCAATCACGCGAAGCAACTGGTCGTCCACGTCTCCGGGCGGCCAAGGCTCGATGATTGAAATCGGACGCTCTGGATATTCCGCCATCGCCATGCCGGTAAAGCTGACCGAGGCTAGCAATGCAAACGCCGCACTTACGACTTTCTTCATTTCGATCTCCCTATTGTTGTTTCATTATTATCAACTGTATTGACTTTATTGTTACTCTCGTTCTACTATCTGTCAAGAATTGTTTGCTTGGAGGTTCAAGCCGTGAGTACAGCCGCGCCCAAGCGCGCCCAGTCGATGAAGACGATCGACAAGGCAATGAATCTGCTGAATCTTTTCACGACCGAGACGCCAGAGTTTCGCCTTGTTGACGTATCACGTGCGTCCGGCTTGGACAAAGTCACCGCTATGCGGGTGCTGAACTCGCTTGTAGCAGGGGGCCTTCTGGAGCAGCATCCAGAGACGCGGAAGTATCGTTTGGGGACCGCGATTCTGCGTCTTGCGCGGATCCGCGAGACGTCGTTCCCGATGATATCAACCCTGCAACCGATCGTGGATCATCTGAGCGAGGAAACCGGGGAATCCGGCCATGCCTCCTTGGCCTCTGATGCCGGGTTGACGACGATTGCGCTTTGCGAGCCAAATCGGTCAACCCGCGTCTGGATTGATCCGACACAGGTTCTGCCGTTTCATGCCACCGCTTCGGGGATTGTCTATCTTGCGCATTTGCCAAAGGACACGGCAGAGGCGCTTCTCGCACGCACGTCAGATCGGCGCTATACGCCCGAAACGGTGGGCCGTAATCAATTGCTGGCGCGCATGCAAGAGGCACGACGGCTTGGCTATGCGCAGTCGATTGGCGGGTTCGAGGTTGACACCGCAGGCTTTGCGGCGCCGGTGTTCGACTGGCATGGCAATGTCATCGCCACTATGGGTCTGGCTTGTGTCAGAAGCCGACTGGACGAGGCAAACCACGATCAGCTAATCCGTGCGGTTGTTTCGGCGGCAAACACGGCAACCCGTGCATTTGGCGGCCGACTTCCAGACCCCACGGCCGATATGAAGTAGGCGGAGCGGGTTGGCATCACACGGAACACCGGTCATTTGGGGTGTGCGTTCTCATCTTCCGACATAAGCCGTTCGCTGCGTCGAGCGTGAAGGTCCGCTTTGGGCCGATCGCGTTATTTTGTTGTCCCAAACACGACGCCTGCCTGTTCCACCCACGGCAACGCGGCGCTCTCGGTCAGTTGCATGAGGGTCACGGCTGTAACTTCCCGACCAAACACCAGCCGTTTCAACACTTCAGGCGCCAGATAGGCCAGACGCAGCTGCCTGCTGACGTGGCGCTCTGCAAGGTTCACGGCGATTGCCAGGTCGCGGACAGTGCCGAACTCGCTGGCCTCCATGCGCCGCCGCCATGCCCAAGCGCGGCCAAGAGCGCGCAGAATATGCGGGTCTTGCGCTTGATCTTGGCTGGGTAGGTAATCCGCTGGCGGCATGATCTTCGGCCGCCCGTTTTTCCTACGGATCTTGAGCGGCACGAAGACCTGAATGGTGTCGGACGCGCTCATTACTCTG
>Ga0315905_10004770_pt1 | contig 13861 bp, 17 predicted proteins | sample LakEriMetagenome_5_FD_203522 | JGI IMG/M metagenome (GOLD analysis project Ga0315905, IMG submission 203522) | Freshwater fungal communities from buoy surface, Lake Erie, Ohio, United States - Buoy 4 MA121 | ecosystem: Environmental > Aquatic > Freshwater > Lake | place: USA: Lake Erie, Ohio... | reverse complement strand
TGGAGTTCCTAAACAAGATATAGTTTTGGGTTTTAAAGCTCCATACAAACGGAAATTTACCGATTTTGCTGCTAGTTGAACCGTATATAATTCCGGTAAAATAAGGTAATCAGGGAAAGAACCTACAGATGGAGTATGGGATAGCGATCGCTTATCTTGTAGTGTGCGTTAATGAAATGTTTTGACAGTACGCTCAATCGCTCCCCCAAAGCTGACAGCAACATCATAACCAATCCGCATCGTAAATAATCTGGCATTTGGTTTCTTTTGCTTTAACTTTAGTGCAGTTTCTACACCAGTTTTATCAATTCCGTATTCTCCGGTTTCCGCATCAATTACAATCATTTTGCCGATGATTTTTGACATACTCACCGACCTGAAGGTGCGGGGAAACACTTGACGCTTCACCGACTGACGCTACCGAAGATCCTGTAGGGTGCGTTAACGGAGTGTAACGCACCGACCTTATGATTAAATTCGGTGGGTTAGGGATAGCGTAACCCAACAAATAAAGTTTTCTACCACTAAAATAAAAGTATTATAGATGCGATCGCTCAGTTACACTAATTTTAGTATTAAGACAATATGCTAAAATGTGGTGAGGTGCAAGCAAATGCCAACAAGTTCTATATATCCCACATTCCGCACCCTAAACTGTCACACAACGAAAAATCGTCATTTGGGGATTTGAGATTGGCGAACTGCTTGCAGCAGCGCTTCGCTATCGCTACCTAAACTTTAGACCATTTTGTATTAAAATTATCCTCAAAGGTCTTCAAAAATCCGATAGCGGAGCGTGGCGTTAGCCATAATTACCGATTGTGACACTGGGGGGTGCGGAATGTGGGTATAAGCATAACCCTTACTAATCTGTTAACAGCGACATGAATTTGTTAATAACGACAAGAATCTGTTAACGACGACAAATAATTTGTTATTCGACACGACAGTACAAATGGAGAATAGGAGACTCGAACCCCTGACCTCTGCGGTGCGATCGCAGCACTCTACCAACTGAGCTAATTCCCCTTATCCGTGCTTATGAGTTCTTATCTCTAATACACATAGCCTATTCTAGCATTCAGAAACAATAAATTGCCCATCTTTTTTTAAAAAAACTTCCTGTACCTGCTGTAAATCCAAATCAATCAAATAATCAATTGTCCAATTAGCTTGACGGTGCAACGTATGGAACGGGTAAGTATTAGCTACACCTACGACTTGCATTTGGGCTTTTCTGGCTGCTTGAATACCTGCTGGAGTATGTTCAATCACTAAACACTCCTGAGGTTGTAGATTTAATTCTGGATATACTTGATTCATCCGTTCCACTGCTAATAAATATCCTTCTGGGTTAGGTTTATGACTGCTGATATCATTCCCTGATACAATCACGGTAAAGTATTCAGCTAACTTAGCAGATGTCAACACCGTTTCTACTTCTAAAGATAAAGTATCACTAACCAACCCCAATTTGAGATCATGGTCACGAATTTGAAAAATTAAGTCTTCAATTCCGGGATACAAAGGCAATTTTTCCAACTTTTCTAATTCTAGAATATAACCTTGAGCTTTGCGGGTAAGTAATTGATTCATATAAACTTCTGTCACTACCCGACCACGATTTTTCAGCAAGTTTTGCAAGTAAGCGCGATGGCCGAACCCTAAAAAAGCTTGACGTTCTTGCACTCGTTGAAGTTGGAGATTTTCCCCCAGAAGAATCTCATCCATGAGTTGAATATGGATGGGTCTATCCTGAATGATGACACCATTAAAATCAAATAAAACTGCTTTTAAACTCATGGTGTTAACTCCTAACTCCAAATTTGGGGACTCCTGCTATACATTTTCCGGCTAATAATTAGTGATTGTAATATGGCTGGGTGCAAAATGTAGGATCTAGAAGAGTAATGGCCATTGGCAAAATCCGATGTTCCTGCACTTGAATTCTAGCGTGTAGAGTTTCTGGTGTATCCTCCGGGAAAACAGGAACAGCCGCTTGCATTAAAATCTCTCCACTGTCAACTTCTAAAGAAACAAGATGTACAGTACAGCCAGTGATTTTCACTCTGGCTGCTAAAGCCTGTTCCACAGCTTGTACACCCTTAAAACTCGGTAATAAACTGGGATGAATATTGATCATCCGCTGGGGGAAAGCATCAATTAACACTTGTGTAACTAATCGCATCCACCCTGCCATAATCACGAATTTCACATCATACTGCTGCAATATTTGGACTATTTTACTATCAAATTTTTCTCGACTTTTATAATCACGATGATTCAATAGTACAGATTCTACACCCCATTTTTCAGCCCTGATTGCTGCTTTAGCATCGGGATTGTTGTAAATTAAAACTTGAATTTTGGCGTTAATTTTACCATCAGCAATAGCTTGGGCAATTACTTCAAAATTACTACCATTTCCCGAAGCCATAATTCCTATTTGCAAGGGCTGATCAGATGAGAATTGGTAATTATAAATATCAGGAGAAATCAGACTGGAATGATTATTTATTGGCAAATCGTAGGTCATATAGAAATCCTTAATGATATGTAATAAACTCTTGAACATTTAACCTGCATATTTTACAAGTAAAACTCTTGTGGGGTGGGCATCCTGCCCGCCCAAATTATGCAAATTAAAGGTTTTTCAGCTTCAAATCTATTAGTTTTTGGGCAATACCTGTCATCAATTTTAATCACACCACACAAAGGTTTTTCAGCTTCAAATCTATTAGTTTTTGGGCAATACCTGTCATCAATTTTAATCACACCACACAAATGATAGTTCTCAAGGTTAATCCTTAAAACTCTCTGCGTAAGAAGATAAGAATAGCAAATGCTAATAACATAAAGCTGTAAAGTAAACCATAAACTGCATTGATAATTAATGTGATTGTGTCGGGTAGTGCTTGTAAACCGTAAACGGCATCATTTTTTAGGTCTAATCTGGATAAATCTGGTAAAATCAGATATAAACTTTGGGTAATGCGTTCCATAGTAGGATTACTACTTAATTTACCTAATGCAAACAAATCTTGAGTAATATTTCCCATTAAATATACTGCATAAGTTAAGGCAGTGGCGATCAGGGAACTAGTAAAAACTCCTAGAGTAATAGCTACGGCAGTAATTAAACATAATTGGAAAAACATAAACAAGGTAGCCAGAAAAATACTGGTCATTGGATAGGATATTTTGCCAATTTGCAAAAATCCTAAATAAATCATTGTCATGATGACAACTAAAACAGCTATTATCGCTGATAGGCCTAAATATTTACTAGCAATAAATTCACTGCGGCTGATGGGTTTGGCAATTAATACTAATATGGTGCGTTTTTCTATTTCTTTGTTAACTAATCCCGTCCCGATAAATATAGCTACAATTAAACCAATGATATTCATGGTTGCCAAACCAAAATCTAAAAAGATTTTATCAGAACTGGTGGCTGTAAATTCAGGAATTGCCCGGAAGGCAATAGCGAGGATGAGTGCATATAAAGGGATGATGTACAGGATGCGATCGCGTATCACCTCCTGAAATACATTCTTGGCCATGGCAACAGTTCTAATTACATTCATATTTGTTAGTCATTACTTATTAGTCATTAGTTCTTAGTTGTTAGTTATTTGCTTTCGTTCTATTTTACCTTAGTTTTGTTACTTTTTTGGGTGGGGGAGAACCATTGAAAAATTTACTTGTGCGATCGCAAGAAATCTTGGCAACTGTATTCTTATTATCTATTTTTTGTCCCGATTGAGAGGGTTGAATAAAACAAGATTTTTTCCAGTAAAATCCTTTGGTATTGGCACTAGGTCCATTCCAAATAGTCAAAATATCTAGCTGATATCCAGAGTTGAAATTAGCTAGACGTGGTTCAACACTCCAGAGTTGTTTTTCTTGGGATCTACTGAGGTGATTATTAATTGTTCTATTCCCCAAATTACTTAGCTGCTGATCAGCTTCTAGTAACCATTTTTCTACTTCTGACCAAGGTTTATTGGCAATTTGTTGCTTAACTAAAGGTTGCAGTTTATTTAAAATCAAATCACCATTTTTCGGTTTTTTGGCAGGTGGTTCTAGTCTAATGACAAAGGCACTTTTCTGAAAGTTGTCGGCACGTAAACTAGGATAGTCTTTTAACCATTTATCTATAACGAAGTAAAACTGCAACCAACAACTAATTAGCATACACCAAGATAACAAAATTATTATTTTTTGCCTATCTTGTAATTTGGGCAGTTTTGCTTTTGCTGATCTTCCTCCCGTACCTTCAAAGAAGTTAGGTATGGCCGTAACAATTGCAGATATTGTTGGCCAAATAACTATAGTTTTAGCTGTTAATATATTCTCCTGATGTCCAAAGGCAAAGACGCTAACTAAAAAGCCTGTAATTATTGCCCCGACTGGCATAAAAGTTCCGGGAAATCTTAAAGGATCATCGGTGGTATACCAAGCTGTTCCTGCTAACAAAAATAGCCAACCACAAAAGGCAATAATATCTTTGACAGATCCTACAGCAAAATATGATATTCCCCAAGAAAAAACGCTCAAATAAATAAATGTCTGCCACGAGTATGCTTTTGCTGGTGTCAGAAATTTTTGCAACCCTGTGAATAAACCTTTAATAAATTGAAATATGCCCAGTATTTCCTTAAATAATGAGTCCATTGGATTACCTCTAATTAATAAATTGATTGATATTGATCATCTTCCAGAATACAAAGAACGAACTAATAAGATGATGGTTATGGCAGTGTAACTCAGTGAATTTGCTATTAAGATTGCAATTACTAAATTAGTATTTTGCAACTTAGCTATATTCATATAAATTGCTCTTTGTTGTGAAGAAATAATGTCTGTTTCTGTTTTTTTTCCACCTTCATCCATAACAATTATCAGCATTTTCATGATTAAGAACTTAATTATAAAAGTCGCTAAAAAAATGGTAAATGATAACAAAATTATCAGGGAACTGATACTAGTATCCTTTAGCTTATTAAAAAATACATAATTCATCAAGTCTGATTTGATAGTAGTAGGTAATATTGGTTCGACCATAAAAAAGACAATCCAGCCAATTACACTAGAAAAAACATTAATGGTAATGGCATAAAAAATACTAGTCTTCTTATCAAACTTTAGCCATTTATTAAGAACGGAAGCTTCTATGGGAATGGCTGCTAGTAAGAATAATATTTCAAAAAATATTGCCCCAATTGGCAAAATTATGGGTAGTGATAATTCGTCAGACATATTTGTTAAAAGTTTAAGTTAGAACCATTTGGGCGGTTAGAATCCGCGCTTACATTGACTAAATCCACCTGAGTAGGTTAATAAACCTGATTTTTTGTTTATAAAAAATACTAACAACCCGCAATTATCTCATGTTTTGGTATTTATAATCTGAGTATTTAAAGATTTTTTATGGAAATTATCAATACATTTACTTAATGTAAATACGTAGGCAGAAAACCGTACATCCTCAGCCCGGTTTCGTTAAGATAAGAAATTACCACTTTATAGCTTTTCAAAAGATGACAAGGAACGGTATCGGTATTCGCACAGCGCAAGTGCGTTCTGAGCGGCTTACGGGTCAAATTCACGTCTATGATGGTTTGGGAAAAGGTAAGTCCCAAGCAGCTTTAGGGGTGGTTTTGCGCTCGATTGGTTTGGGAATTAATACACCCTGGGATTCTTGTAGCCGGGTGTTACTGTTGCGGTTTTTAAAAGGTCCAGAACGGGATTATGATGAGGATGGAGCAATAACAGCTTTACAGCGGGGATTTCCCCATTTAATTGACCAAGTTCGCACGGGAAGAGCCGAATTTTTCGGACATGATCAAATTACACCTTTTGATCGTACGGAAGCTACACGGGGTTGGGATGTAGCCAAAGGTGCGATCGCTTCTGGTTTATACTCGGTTGTAGTTCTAGATGAAATTAACCCGGTTTTAGATTTAGGTTTGCTATGCGTGAATGAAGTCATAAACGTTTTAAAATCTAAACCCCAAGAATTAGAAATCATTACGACTGGACGCGCTGCACCACAAGCATTATTAGATATTGCCGACTTACATTCGGAAATGAAACCTCACCACCACCCCACAGCCGCAGAACTGTTTATTGAAGGTATTGAAATTTATACAGGTGCGGGTAAGGGTAAATCTACCAGTGCCTTGGGTAAAGCTTTACAAGCTATTGGCAGAGGTATCAATCATCCTGGTTCTAACCGTGTATTGATTATGCAGTGGTTAAAGGGTGGTAGTGGCTATACTGAAGATGCAGCTATAGCCGCTTTACAGAAATCCTATCCAGAAGTGGTAGATCATCAACGTTGTGGACGGGATGCCATCGTTTGGCGTAATTCGCGTCAAGATCTAGACTATATAGAGGCGGAGAGAGGTTGGGAAATTGCTAAAATGGCGATCGCTTCTGGTGTGTATAAAACTATCATTCTCGATGAACTCAATCCCACTGTGGATTTAGAATTATTACCTGTTGATCCCATTGTCCAAGCATTATTACGTAAACCCCGCGACACAGAAGTGATTATTACCGGTCGCTGTCAAAATCAACCGGCTTATTTTGATTTAGCCAGTATTCATTCGGAGGTTTATTGTCATAAACATTACGCAAATGAAGGCGTGGAATTGAAGCGGGGGGTTGATTTTTAACCCTAGGGGCGCAGGGTCTGCGCCCTCCATGGTGCTAATGGTAATAATGGCAGACTATTTAAAAATAATTCTGGTTCTTGTTCCCACATTCTCATGACACAGTAACGATGTCTGGTTGTTTCGTTAACATATTCTTCAGTAAAAACAATTAGATCATCTGTTTCTTGCAAGAAAATCACTACTTGAGTAACCGGAACTTGATATGTACGGATTAATCTCACTGAATAATCTAACTCTCTAAACGGAATGGGAGGTTTAGATTGTGGTTTGGTTTGAAATTCAGCAACGCCTTGGCAAATTAATTGTCACCTTGACTTATTTTTTTCCTTTGTGGTTAGTTCTTCACTGGAAGTCCTCTTACCTCCGATAAGATATCTTGTACAACTTGGTAAGCGTCACTAATTGACAGTTCACCTTTTTCTACAAGTTCCATTAATCTTTGAGCATCTTCAGGACTAATCAGATTCAGCTTTAATGGTTCTTTTAGGAAACTATAAAACTTATTTTTGTCATTGTCCCCAATGGTAGATTTTCTTTCCTCAGTTTCCAGTTCCCGTAGCTTCTCTTTTAACTGTCTAAGTATTTCTTCTCGCTTACCTTGCTGATGTGTTCCATCTATTAAAAACCTCTTGACACCAAAAAGCGCTGCTCCTCCTAATGCTGCTGCTCCAGCAACTACCCCTATAGGGGCTGCAACTGGTATGGTAATTAATCCAAAGAGAATAGGGACTGCTGTGCCACCAAAAGCAAATGCTGCTGCACCTGCACCAACAGCACCAACACCAATAGCACCAATATCTGTTAAAAAATTAATTCGATCATCAGGATTGTTTTCTATCTGCTCAATTGCTTTCAGTAATTCTTCTTTACTAAGTTTCTTGTTTGTCATAAAAGCCTCCAGTTGAAACCAGTTTAAATATTTGCATATTTGTTGGCATATTTGAGTAAATTTAGGTAAAAGCGACTTCATGAGCAACCGCACTGAAAACATCAGTCAGCAGTTGGAAAAACTCACGTGCAACTTCAACAATATTTGCTCCTACACCTGTAAATTGTTTATCAAGTATATGTCCTACAACTGCTCCAGTGGTGACAATACCTATTCCTAAAGCTCTAGCTACAGGTTCTAGGAATTGACCTAAAAATGGAATCGAAACAGTTAAACTGTATATAGCACAAGCAACAACAGCACATATTCCAGCACCAGCAACTAATAAGGGGTGTGCTTTGACGAACTCGAAAATTTTTATCAGTACCACCTTGCCTATAGCAACAACTTTTTTACCAATTCTAACAGTATTGCGAATTAGTTGGTGTAATCTCGTGACAACCTCTTGAGGTAAACCGATCTCCTGTAGCCATAAGTATAAATCCATACTTGAAGTTGACTCTGCTTCTGCATTCCAAAGAGTCATTTTTAACTTAGCCTGTCCTATAGTCATCTTTCCAGTTTGCATGATTATTTTCCTCCTATAAATGTCTTAAAAAGATTTTAAATGCTCTAAATATCTTTAAGCTGTAACTTGTTGGTTATTTGGGATGAGCGCAGTCTTGAAACTGAGTAACATTGTTCGACCTCCAATGTTTTGATTACTATTTAATCTAAAAAAGTACATTTCGGCAAGTTTGTCTACATCTGGCTGGAATTTAAGTTACAGTTTCAAACCCAAGCTCCGAACATTATAAACTAAACTCCGAACATTACAAACGTTTAGAAGATATTACTGCTCCTGTACGCGAGAAAGGCCGCACCAATAAACAACTTGTAGAGAAGGTAATTATAGAACTTTGCTCCGAACATTAGCCGAATTGCTAGGAAGAAAACCAGACGATATGTTACAATCAGGTTTATTACAGTTAAAATACCCAGAACAAAAGACTAGCGATCGCCTCACAATCCTAGCGAACCAGCGCTCGAACAAATGACTATAACTGCTACTTGGGCATAAATACTTAGTGGAAGCCCCGTTTAGTAAAACTTATATAGATTCTAAGAGATTGACAAATAGGGGATAAGTTTTGATATTTCCTGTGAGACTCTAAAACAACTCAATGAACAAGAACCAGAGTTGTTTATTTCGGGTCAGGGGAAGCGGTTTATGTTATCATCACAGGATGATTCGCTTTCTTTGGTAGAATTTGCCTCGAAAAGAGCGATCGCATCCCTGTGGGAAAGAGCCAAACCGAATTAAATTTAGGAGATAAACTATATTAATTTACAATTTGTAGCTTATGAATCATAAATAACATATATTCCCAGGAAAATTATGGAATTAAGTCAATTATCTATCATTGTGCAACAACTAATTTCACTTCCTCAAGAAACCGAGTGGGTAGAATTTAAACAAAATAATGAAAAACCAGAAACAATAGGAGAATATATTTCAGCATTATCAAATTCAGCTACTTTACACGGGGAAAATACAGGTTATTTAGTTTGGGGAATTGAAGATAATACTCGTAATATTGTAGGTACTCAATTTAAACCTAAACAAACGAAAATTGGCAATGAAGAATTGGAAAATTGGTTACTTAGACTTCTTTTCCCTAGAATTAACTTTAAAATTTATGAACTTACGTTTCAAAATCAAAATTTAGTATTATTGGAAATTCCTAGTGCTAATTATCAACCTGTTAGTTTTCAAGGAATAGAATATATTAGAGTTGGTAGCTATAAGAAAAAACTCAAAGACTATCCAGAAAAAGAAAGAGAATTGTGGAATTTATTTTCCTATCAAACTTTTGAAAAAAGAATAGCTTTAGAAAATATAACAGCAGATGAAGTTTTAACAAAGATTAATTATCCTAGTTATTTTGAATTAACAAAACAAAATTTACCAGACAACAAACAAGGGATTTTAGAGCGGTTAGAAAAAGAAAAACTAATTAATATAAAAGCCAATAATTATTATGATATTACTAATATTGATGCAGTTGAGTTTTTTCAATTACCTGCGCCAGATTTTAGTGTTAAACATCAACATACAGAAGCTGTTTTATTGAGCTATAGAGAATTAAAAGATATGGATAAAAGCGATCGCATGAGAGCTTGTTATCAGCACGCTTGTTTACGATTTGTCTGTCGTGAACAAATGACTAATGAATCCTTAAGACAAAGATTTGCTATTGATGATAAAAACTATTCTATGGCTTCCCGAATTATTGCGGATACAATTAATGAAAACTTAATTAAGCCCTATGATCCTGAAAATAAATCTAAGAAACACGCTAAATATGTGCCATTTTGGGCATAAATGATTATTTATATCTATGGAATAAATAAATTAATCTTATGTGACGGTTATGTGACTGAAAATAAAAATTTAGGAATTTATAAAATCAAAGAATGGCTGAAAGTATTATCAAATAAGGATTTTGAAGATTTATGTTTAAATTTTGTTATGTGATTCAATAAAATTCTGACTCTTTACCATGTCCCCAAACGGCATAAAACACCGATGACACCAACCATCAACCCACAACGCCGGAACTTTAAACCTAGCCCCACAATTAGGACACTCAGACAGCAAACTTAAATGATGATGCTGACACTGCTCTATAAAACTTACCCAAAACTATCTAAGTCTAGAGATACACAAATAACGTAGTTAACCAAGGTCAAACAGTGTCAATTGCTGATAATTCGCTCTCTGAGATTAAATCCCAAGACACATCTGGACAGCGATCATCTTAGTGTTTATTTCCTGCTTCACTGTAGTCTCAAGATGACTCTTGAATTGTTGATGGGAGTTTAAGTTTTTCGCCTTCTTTTTGTTGGGCGGCTAAAATAATCCTTAATTTCAGCATTTGCCCAATTGTAGGCGTGTCTAGCTACTCCAGAAGCCTTGAGAAAAGCTGTAACTTGTTGGTTGTTTGGGATGAGCGCATTCTTGAAACTAAGTAACATTGTTCGACCTCCAATGCTTTGATTACTATTTAATCTAAAATTAATCTAAAAAAGTACATTCCGGCAGGTTTGTCTACATCTGGCTAGAATTTAAGTGACATTTTCAAACCCCAATTCCTGAGCGCGTTCTTTCGAGGCTTTGACAGCTTCCATGACAGCGGAACGGAAACTGGCTTTTTCCAAGGCGCTAACACCAGCAATGGTCGTACCACCGGGGCTGGTAACTCTGTCTTTGAGTTCAGCAGGATGGATTTTGGTTTCTTGTAAGAGTTTAGCTGTTCCTAAAACTGTTTGTATAGCTAGTTGTTGTGCCATTGCTCTAGTTAAACCTACAGCAACACCACCATCAGCTAAAGCTTCAATCATCAATGCCACATAAGCAGGTCCACTCCCAGACAAGCCTGTAACTGCATTCATTAGGGTTTCGGGAACTTCCACCACTTCCCCCACAGCAGCAAAAATCTTTTCTGCTATTTGTTTATGACTAGCGTAAGTGTAAGCACCTAGAGAAATTGCCGTCATTCCCGCGCCTACTGTGGCGGGAGTGTTAGGCATAGAGCGAATTATGGGGAATTGGCTCAAGGCTGCTTCCAATTGTTTTAAATTTACACCCGCCAGTATAGAAATGATCACAGGTGAATTTTCTGTCGGGAGAATATGTGCTAATTCCTGAGCTACAGTAGTAAATATCTGGGGTTTGACTGCCAACATAACGGCTTCCTGTGCTTCCCCTAAAACCAGACTATTATCTGTAGTTACAGATATTCCATATTTTTGTTCTAAATAGCTGCGGCGTTCCCCCTGGGGTTCGCTGACTATAATTTCTGATGGTTGATAAGTACCAATTGCAATAAGGCGGGATAATAGGGCTTCTGCCATTACCCCGCCACCAATTAAGCCAAATTTTATATTCATTGTCATTAGTCACTAGCTAGTGGTCAATTCTTAATAGTTAATTATCCTTGTTTACGAAACGCTAGGGCGAATACAATTAATTGGGGATTTAAAACTATGGACTAATGACCAATTTAGCGCTACTGTGCCATCCGCGTGGGTTCATTTCCCCAAGCTGACGTTGGTGTAACAGGGGGACGGGCAGGACGGGCTTGGTTAATAGGTACTTCATGTACTAAACCGCCTTGGGTGCTAACTTGTACGCAACTGGGGGTAAATAAGAAGATGCTTTCGCCAATTCGCTCTTGATGTCCGTCTAGGGCATAAGTACCACCGGCAACAAAGTCAACTGCCCGTTGAGCTTGGTCGGGGTCCATAATTGTCAAGTTTAATACTACTGATTTGCGTTCGCGTAAGGCTTGAATTGCCTGGGGCATTTCTTCAAATGTCCGAGGTTCTAAAACTAGAACTTCAGATATTCCATTAATTGCGCCCGGCATACCAATAACATTACTCATAGGCTTGGATACTGTTGGTGCTATTTCATCTGTAGTTGCAGGTGGATTCTCTCGCCAACGTCGAGGAGGAGCAGTTTCCTGTGGGGTGGGCTGAGGATTGGGTTGTTGATAAACATTCTGATAATTATCGCCGGCATCGGCTTCTTCTTCGTAGTATTCGTATTCTACCTGCTCATTCAAACCGACAAAATCCCTGAGTTTAGAAAATATATTGGCCATGTTGTACACTCCCGGATGAAAATTACCCTAATTTTCCTGGCTATAAGTTGCATTTCGGCCGCTTGTAGACAGTATTCATAACTATAGTAGATGCTTGACTTATAAATTGTACTACTTACTTTATTCTTTAGTACAAATGATCAATTATCAACATTATTCATGTTAATGCCCGTACATTAACGACTCCATAACAACAAGTTAAGATTATAGCCTAATGATAATTAAAAATAAAGGTGGTCAGACCCCTTTTGCAATTCAGCATTATTTATGAGATTATTATATTTTTTGACAATTCTGGCGACTTTCAGCGGCTAGGAGTAAAATCCTTAATTAAGCGTCTGTGATCAAAATTAGTATCTGATTTAATTGCATATCGCTATATCAATAACGGAGAGTATAGATCCTCCAAGCATTGTTAATCTGTTCTGGATCACCACAGCTACAGCTTTATCTAGGGACGTTGACCAAACAGTATTGTACCTAATCTTACCATGGTTGCCCCTGCTTGCACCGCCAATTGGTAATCTCCAGACATACCCATTGATAACTGCTGCATTGTAATATTTGACCAATTTTGTGATCCGATGGTTCGCGCTAGTTCGTATGTACTATTAAACACATTCAAGATTTCTTCAGATTCCAACCCTAGAGGCGGAATTGTCATCAAACCTTGAATTTGTAAATTTTGACATTGATTGAGTGCTTCCAAGTCAGCAAATAATTCTGGAATCATCCAACCAGATTTATTCGCATCGGGGAGAATTTTGACTTGTAAGCATACCTTTGGGGTCACTCCTAATTCTTGCGCTAGAGTATTTAAGCGTTGTGCTAGTGCTAAGTTATCTACGGAGTGAATCCACTGAAATAGTTCTAAGGCTTTTTTAGCCTTATTACTTTGTAGATGTCCTATAAAGTGCCAGGTAATATCCGCTAGATCTTGTAACTCGGCTTGTTTACTGGCAGCTTCTTGGATGCGACTTTCGGCAAAATCACGAATTCCTGCGGTGTATGCTTGCCGCATAAATTCAGTAGATACTCTTTTTGTCACAGCAATCAACCTCACTGTAGGGGGTAGTGAGGAGCGAATATTAGCAAGGCGTTGCCTACGGTCAGCGAAGCTATCGCTAATGGAATTAGTCATTGGAACGTGCGCTGAAAAACACCTTGAAGTTGATCATACTCTTGCGAGTTACCACTACGGCGCAAAATACGTAAACGATTTTCCAGCATCATTCTAGCTTCAGTGCGGCCAATGGGCTGAAATTTCAGGACTTTAAGTTCACTTGTTACCAGAAAAAATAAGCGTTGGGCGTAGAGTGTGGTAAACAGATCCTGGTTCTCATCAACCATACTGATCCTATAGAGCAAACCCCAAGTTGGATGATTTAGGTAAGTTTCTGAGTTTTCTGGATTCATTTCCTAGTCAAGGTTGGGAGTATATAGGGTGTTTTGCAATTAACTAACATTCAGAGGATAGTACGTCCCTTCCGCCAAAATTTTCGTTGACAATGGGAAAATAACTATTTTATTACAATTTCCCACAGCTAACAATACTTTTTTGTATTGGATCATAACCTAAATTGATGCGGTATTGCCATGGCTGCCTCCATCGTGCCACAATTCTCCCTTAATGGCGCAAA
>Ga0315905_10004769_pt1 | contig 13861 bp, 15 predicted proteins | sample LakEriMetagenome_5_FD_203522 | JGI IMG/M metagenome (GOLD analysis project Ga0315905, IMG submission 203522) | Freshwater fungal communities from buoy surface, Lake Erie, Ohio, United States - Buoy 4 MA121 | ecosystem: Environmental > Aquatic > Freshwater > Lake | place: USA: Lake Erie, Ohio... | reverse complement strand
TCGCGCAGGTCCGGGCGCCAGATCTGGGTGAATTGATTAGCCGAGTGGCGCAAAGTGACATGGACCTGGACCAGGTACTTGAAGGCGTCGCCCATGGGGCATTTCGCCCCGCTAGATGTGATTTAATCCATGGTAGCCAAATAGCCTCGAGCGATATGGATTTTTACGCACACAAGTGTGGTTTTACCGCCAAACTGCTGACTCGGGTGGTCGAGGCAGCCGGGTTTGGCCCCAACTTTGCAAAAGTGGGTGATCTTGAAATCAACATTATTTTATTTAAAGGTCAACAAAATCCGGAATACATGAATCTATTTAGTATTCAAAATGGAGCAGGTTAGCCGGAAAGAGCGATATTTTTGCATCTGGTAATCAACTGTTTTATTTTGCAGACCCAATGTGAAGCCGGACCCATGTCGCCAGGAAATTCACTCAATGCCTCCATTTTACTGCATCAATCAGGACGATTGGCCGAGGTGTGGGCGCTCCACCAGCAAATCCTTGTCGAATCGCCCGGCTACGCCGACAGCGCGAACCACTTCTTTGGCATGCTGAAGCACTTGGCTGGCAGTGCGCAAGAGACCTTGCGGAATTAGAGTGCCTCGGTGCAACTGGATCCGATCCGAGGTTTTTTTCAAAATAATTTTGGCAGCTTGCTAAAGGATCTTGGCCGGCCCGTGTAGGCCGGGCGGGCCTATCTGCGGGCCCTCGAGCTAGACCGCGAAGACGCAGTGAGCCATTATAATTTGGCTTATCTATATCAACATTGGGGTTAAAGGATTCGGGCGGTGGAGTCGCTGCGCAGGTCGGTGGACTTGAACCCTGATTTGGTGCCAGCCTGGAACAAGATGGGTGCGGTACTGCTGCAACTGAACCAGCAGGTCAGGCGCGCCAGGCGCTGAAGGCGATCGACTATCGCCTGGCAGACATATATTTGGCCCCGCCAGACCAGCCAACCCCCGGTTTTCATGAGAAGCCGCTGCGGTTGCCCATCTGCTGGTGGAACTTCCAGTTTCCGCCCGAAGCACCAGTGCGCATGCCGGAAGTGGAACCGCCGCCCTGTTTGGTTAAGTGCCATAGCACTTTTGGCAGCCTAAACAATTTTTTCAAATTGAACCCCATCACCCGGGATGCCTGGGCACAACTCGTGTCGGGGGTGCCTTGAACGCACTTGCTATTGCACATGAAGCAGTTGCGCATCCAGCAAGAAGTGCTCGATTTTTTTTGCCCAGCGCGGCGTCTCGCGCGATCGTGTGGGAATTATCGGCTACCAGGATGGGCCCGATTAGATCCGCACTTATAACCGTATCGATTTCGCCCTCGACCCGTTCCCGTTTGCTTGTGGCACCACCACTTTCGATGCCCTGTGGATGGGTGTGCCGGAGGTTGCCTTAGTAGGCGACTGCCCGGTTGGCCGTGGCGGCTTTAGTATCTTAAGCACCTTGGGCCATCCAGAATGGATGGGCCAATCGGTGGGAGACTACACTGCAGTTGGCCAAAAACTGGCCGCTAGCCCCGGTTACTTGGCCGGGATTCGCCAAGTTTTGCGAACTGAGATTTGCAGTTCGCCCCTAATGGATTCCCAGCGTTTCGCGTAAGAATTCGAGAGTTATTTTCGCAACATTTGGCCCCACTTGTGCTGCGTTAAGGCCTGACAAGTTCAAGCCGCCTGCCTTGGGGGTTAATGGCTCCCGGTGCCTTTGACTGAAGAAAATCAGCCGAACAGTTTGCTCATCACTTGGCCGCGGTTGAGTTGGGTGGGCCGGTTTTGGCGGTCGCGCAATTCGCTTTCGTGGTCGATGCCCAGTGCATGATAGATGGTGGCACCCATATCATCGGGGCTGTAGCCGGGAGTGGCCGGGTAGGCCCCTGTTTTGTCAGATTGGCCCAGCACCTGGCCTTGGCGCACGCCCGCACCAAACACAAGGCCGCTAAAGCAGGAGGCCCAGTGGTCGCGCCCGGCCACTTTTTGGTCCACCTTGGGGCTACGGCCAAATTCGCCCATCACCACCACTAGCACCTCTTTATCCATACCCGATTCAGCCAGATCATCCAAAAGGGCCGAGACGCCTTTGTCGAGCGGGGGCAGAAGGTCGTTTTTTAGCCGTTTGAAATTGTTCTCGTGGCTATCCCAGTTTTGCACCCGGCCCATGTTGGCCTGGATCACTTTCACCCCGGCTTGGGCCAACCGACGGGCCAGCAGCAACGACTGGCCAAAGGCGTGGCGGCCGTAGCGGTCGCGGGTTTTTTCGGGTTCTTGAGCTAGGTCAAACGCCTGGGCCACAGCACCGCTACCAAGCACTTGGGCGGCCTTTTGCTGCTGCTGGCTGAGCCTTTGGCCTTCGGTGAGTTGCAAAAGCTGGTCTTGGGAGGCGTTGATGTGTGTGAGCAATTCCATGCGGTCGCGCATGTGCGTGACGGAAAGCCCGGCGGGCAGGGTGAGGTTTTCGGCCTTGAAATTGGGTCTGGATGGGTCTTTAGTGATCTGCCAAGGATCATGGCGGGGGCCAAGGAACCCACCATGTTGGCCAGGCCAAACCAAGGGCCCATCTGCCAAGAAAGTGGGGAGTGTTACTGCGGTGGGAATGCCCGGTGATGCTGGTGAGAAATAGGAAACAGCTGCACCGTAGCAGGGCCAGTCATCGCGAGACAGGGGCTTGTCGAAACGCACACCAGGTTGCAGCGACCCTGTGATGATGTGGTGTGTGGCGGCGGTGTGATTGTTATCTTTGTGGCTGAAGCTGCGCACGATGGTGGTGCGGTGGGCTCTGGCCGCCAGCATGGGCAGGTGTTCGCTGTAAACAACGCCAGGCAGGCTGGTTTTCACCACGCCGAACTCACCACGCACTTCCAAGGGGCTATCGGGTTTGGGGTCTAAGGTGTCGATGTGGCTGGGGGCACCGGTCTGAAAAACCAAAATGACCGACTTGGCCCTAGGACCGTTTGAGGCGGCTTGGGCCATAGAACCCAAACCCATCGACAAAAAACTGGAAAAGCCCACCTGAACAATGGACCGGCGATTCCAACCGTTTTTGAGCGGGATTGCATTATGCGGGGAGGTATTGAGAGAAGTAGCCATGATGGGATCCATCACAAGTTCAGGGACCATGTAAGGCACATTCACCTGAGGTATCAAGTCGGAGAACCGACAGCAGGGTACACTAGTAAGAGAAGTATAGCACAGCGGCTTGCTGGAAGGGAAACCTAAATCGGCACGGGAATGTCTGGTGCAGAGTCTTGTCAGGCTGAGAGTTATATCGGCCTGTTTGGCAGGCCAAAAACAGGAACCAAAAACGAAAAGTGGGCGCAGCCGTGGCAAATTTGGTTAGGCATAGGCGTGGATTGCTGATTGGGTTGGCCTTGCTGGGCGGCCACGCACTGGTTTTGACACCATCGGTTACCGCGCAAGACATTAGGCTGAATGGGCGCCTGGTAGGTCGGGTAGACGCTGATGGCGATGTGCGGGCGAATGGGCGCCTGGTGGGCAAATTTGAACCAGATGGCGATATTCGGGTGGCAGGCAAGTTGGTGGGAAAGATTGATTCAGATGGATCAGTGCGCGCTAATGGCCGGCTTTTAGGCAAGGTGGAATCAGATGGCGATGTGCGCAAAAGTGGCCGGCTGGTGGGCAAGATCGACAACGATGGTGATGTCCGTGAAAACGGCAAGCTGATCGGAACCGCAAAGGGCGTCCCCAAGCGGCGAGCTGCGGTCCTGTTTTTTTTCGACCTCATCCCAATACGCTAGGTTGATCGAACAATGCCAAGAGCAGGGTTGGACAGCGGCAAAAGCCTGACATAGCATGCGGCCTTGGTAATCGTTTTATTTTTCCTCTACTTGTTAGGAAAAGAATCCCATGTTCTCTCCCCTTCGATTGAGCTTTGGCATTATGGCAGCGGTTGTGTCGGGCATGACCAGTCAGGCACAAACAGCGGACGTGTCACTGAAAGCGAATGACCGGATCGTTTTTTTAGGCGACTCCATCACACAGGCAGGCGCTGGGCCTAATGGCTATGTGACCCTGGTGCGTGACGAACTACAAAAGAATGACAAAGACCTGAAGGTTGAGGTGATCGGCGCAGGGATTAGCGGCAACAAGGTGCCCGACTTGGAAAAACGCCTCGACCGCGATGTGCTGTCGAAAAAGCCTACTGTGGTTGTGATTTATATCGGCATCAACGATGTTTGGCACGGCGAGAGCGACCCGGCCAAGGGCACCCTGCCTGAGCGCTTCAATTCAGGCCTTGGCGGGATAGTGGACAAGATTCAGGCCAGTGGAGCCCGGGTGATTTTGGCCACCCCCAGCCTGATTGGCGAAAAGAAAAACGGGGCAAATAAAATGGACGCCAAGCTGGATCAATATGCTGCCATCACCCGCAAGCTGGCAAAGGAAAAGAAGACCGGCCTCTGTGACCTGCGTCAGGCTTTTTTGGACCATGAGGCCAAGAACAACCCAGAAAACAAAGACGAAGGAATTCTCACCTCCGACCGTGTGCACCTGAATGATGCAGGAAACAAGTTTGTTGCCGAACAGATGCTGAAGGCGTTTGGGCGCTGAGATGCTTATCAGAATTCCATGGCGTCGAGTCTAACCCTGCCCAAGTGAAGAGGGAAAAGGGTGGCCAAACCGGCCAATAGTCCTCCCATGACCAGCCCAAAAAGGCTGAGTGGCCAGCCCCAGACGGGGAATTGGTCCACCCCCACCGCCCGAGCAAAGTGCCAGGGCATCGACGCGATGGCCAGGCAGGCCAGCAAATAAGCCAGGCTGATAACCAGACTGAGTGTGCCGCCATACCCAACAGCAATTCTTGAGGGGTCTTTTTCCTGAAAACTGGGCCACACGGCACCCAAGCCTGCGGCAAGTCCGCTTAGCCCGGTAGCCAAAAAGACCGCAGTGATTTGGTGCACCACCATGCCTCCAGCGGGTAGCTCCAGCATGGAGTCACTGAGTGCCACCAAGGGCAGTGAAAAAATAAGGCATAAAAGAAGAGAGAAAAAGTATTTGCCTCGCACCCAGTGCAGGCGAGACACGGGTGTGAGGCCCAAAAGCCAGACGCGTCGCCCCTCCAGACTGACCAAAGGGAAGACAAACCGCCCGCAGGAGGCGCACAACAGCATGCCTACCACCGCCAAGTTAAGCAAGCTGAGGCCATTGCGGAAGGCGGGGGGAATATCACCCGGAAACATGCGCCTAAGTGACGAGAAATAAAAAGCCAGCATGACCAGAAAAACCAGACCCTGTCCCCACTGCCTTACATCCCTGCGGAAGGTTCGAAAATCCTTCAGTAGCAGTGCCCGTTCTTGGGGGCTGAGCCAGGGCATCAATTTGGGGATACTATCGAGCCATTGGAATCTGCTGGTGTTTTGCCTGCGCTCTTGCTGACTGAGGCGGTCAACGCCAATGCGGTACCATTTTCTTGCTACCAGCCCTGCCAGACAAAAGGCCATCAGCCCGGTGGTGAGGCTAAGCGCCAGGTAGCGTAACGCGGGCTCCATCTGCCCGCGAGCAGCTTGGCGCAAACCCTGGCTTTGCCAGTGGGTGGGCAACCATGCGGCCGAGGCAAAGCGCACATGGCCAAGCACTTCGTTTAGCACCTCCTCGTCACCCGATTTGGCGTAGCGCAGGTTGCGCAGGCCCATGCCAATCCAGAAGAGAGCCCCAAACGCTATCAGCACAGCCAGTGTGCCAAGGGCTTCCTTCCGGCGTCTGGGGATCCATCGCACTAGGGTTAGGCAGAGAATTGCGCCCAGTGAACCGGGTAACAGCGGGATGGAAAAAAAATAAAGTGGCATTAAAAGATAGTAAAGTGTCCCAGCGTGGGTGGAGAGCCCATAAGAAAGCAGTAGTGGTAGCGCAAGAAGGATCAGGGCTGCGCTGGAAAACAGGATGGCCCCCGAAAATTGATGGGCAAATACCCTGTCGTCAGGCACCGGCTTGCTCAGCAAAAAAGCCGCTTCGGGCGAGTCGAACAGGCTGCCAAAAAGGATGAGCCCGGTAGACAGGGAGAGAAGGGTTGCAAGCGTCAGGAAGAATAGGTCGAGCAGCAACCCGACGATGTCGCCACCCAATGGCAGTTTTTGTTGGCTTAAAAAAGCAAAACCACCCAAACTGGAGGCAAAGCCAAAGCCGGCAACCAGCAGGCTTGAAAATGCGATGCTAGCCGGGCGCACCCAATTTTCGCCGCCCAAGCCACGCAATTGGTTGCGGGCAAGCCGCCATTTCAACCGGGCGAAAACACCAAGGTCTGGAACCGCACTCATGGCCCGTCCACCCCGGCGCGTTGTTCCTCAGTTTGCGTCAGCTTCAAGAAAACATCTTCCAGCGGTCCGTTGTGGGAAGCCTGACTGCGCAATTCCTCTAGAGTGCCGCAGCCAATGAGTTTGCCTCCCAGAATGATCCCGATTCGGTCGGCCAGTTGCTCCACCACATCAAGCGAATGGGACGAGAGAAAAACAGTGTTTCCCTTGGAGGTGTGGTTGCGCAGGATGTCTTTCAGTTGGCGCACGCTGCGCGGGTCTAGCCCCACGGTGGGCTCGTCGGTGATAAGCAGCTTTGGTTCAGGCAACATGGCGGCGGCAAAAACGGTGCGCTGCCGCATGCCATGCGAGAACCTCTCGGTGAGTTGGTCGATGAACTTTTCCAGTTCGAACAGGCGGATTAACTCATCCATGCGTTGAGCGGCAAGCTGTTTGTCCATGCCATGCAGGTCGGCAGCCAGTTCGAGAAATTCGCGGGCTGTGAGGTGCTCATAGCAAAAAGGCAAATCGGGCACATAACTCATGGCCGCCCTGGCTTGAAGGCCCTGTGTGGCCAGGTTGTAACCATCGACCTCGATGGTGCCAACGGTTGGGCGCAGCAAACCGCACAACAGCTTGATGGTGGTGGTTTTGCCAGCCCCGTTGGGCCCCAGAAATGCGAACAGCTCGCCGGGTTTCAGCACTAGGTTCAGCTCGCGCACGGCCCAGTGGTGGCCATATTGTTTGCTGACCTGCTGGATGCTGGCGCGTGTATTGGCTTGGCTTGTCATGATGGAAGCAGGTCCTCCCGAATCAGCACCCACAGGTCAGCGCCGTTGCCCGAGCCGATTTTCACTTCTTGCCGCATCACTTTTCCACCCTGCACGGCGGCCCAGACGGTTATTTGCAAATCTTCACGGGTGGCCATGATTTTCCAGCACTCGGTCTCCTTGGTCACTTTCGGTGGGATTTCTAACAAGGCCGCAACTTCGCAGGCAACACCTTGGCCGCTGTGCGCCTGGTTGGCTGGCAGCAGCGAATCTGCCAAAGGGTCGAGCAATCGCGCGCTCCATCGTTGCCCTGGTCGTAAGCCGTTCCATCGCCATGAGGGCAGAAGCATCCCCAACACGGCTCTTCCTTCACCTATGGAAATGGTCAGAGGCTGGGCGGGTAATGGGGTATCGCCTGTTGCGGCAAGCTGGATGGTTTTGCTCCCGATCAGGTTACCTCCTTGGCGGATCAGCGTGGTGTTGACCTCGCCGGTGGGAATTTTCACCTGAGCGCTTGCCGCTTGCGGCTGTCCGCTACGGTCCATATCGAGCGAGGATTTGGCGGGAAGCCAACTGGCCCCCAAAATGCTTGCCTTGGAGGGTGTGTTGTTCGCCTTTAGGCCCAAAGTTGTGAACTCGGCCAAAGATTGAAAAGTCTCGGTCGAAGGTTGGTGCGTGAGTTGCAGTCTTGCCAGGGCAATTTCCTGACCATTATAAAAGACACGATAGCGGGCGGGAGCGGAGGCGGTTGTCTCGTCGCTGAGCGAGATTCCAGCACCTGGAGGATCTCCGGCTCGAAGCACAGGCCATGCCACTACTGCGAACTGCCAACCCAAGGCGGCGAACCAAAGCAGGAGCAGTGCGAGAAAAACCGGGCGACTGGGCATGAGCCAAATATTACCACAAGGTGCCAAGTGAAATTCCTACACTGCAAATTAAAGGTGCCTGATTTGCTGGTACCTTGGGGAGAATTCTGCCATGGACCAATCAAATGCCGGCCGGTCTGTCGTGGTGGGTGTGCCCAGCGAGATCAAAACCCACGAGTCGCGTGTGGGCATGATTCCCGTGGGGGTAGAAGAACTCACCCGCAGGGGGCACCAAGTTCTCATTCAAACTGGCGCGGGGCAGGGCAGTGGCATTTCCGATGAAGATTATACCCGCCATGGCGCACGCATCGTGCCCGATTCAGAAACTATCTGGGGGCAAGCCGACTTGGTGGTGAAGGTGAAAGAGCCGCTGGAGCGGGAATGGTCCCTAATGCGGCAGGGACAGGTCATTTTTACCTATTTTCATTTTGCCGCCAGTGAGACGCTCACCCGGGCGGTACTGGCCTCCGGGGCAACCGCAATTGCCTATGAGACCATTCACGATTCCAAGGGAAACCTACCATTGCTCACACCCATGAGCGAAGTGGCCGGGAGGATGAGTGTGCAGGAAGGGGCAAAGTATTTGGAGCGTCCTTTTGAAGGGCGTGGCATTTTGCTGGGCGGCGTTCCCGGTGTGGCACCTGCCCATGTGGTGGTATTGGGCGGTGGCGTGGTGGGATCGAACGCGGCCAAAGTGGCGGCCGGGCTTGGGGCTAGGGTAACGCTTTTGGACATCAACTTGGACCGGTTGCGCTATCTCGATGATGTCATGCCCCGCAATGTGGCCACGGTGTTTAGCGACCGTCACAGCATTTTGGAAAGCGTCCGCACAGCCGACTTGGTGATAGGGGCGGTGTTGATCCCGGGGGCCAGGGCACCTCGACTTCTAAGGCGTGAAGACCTGAAGCTGATGCAACCGCGGTCGGTGATCATTGATGTGGCAATCGATCAGGGGGGATGCGTGGAAACCTCGCGGCCTACCACCCACGACCACCCGACCTACCTGGTGGACGATGTGCTGCATTATTGCGTGACGAACATGCCAGGCGCAGTGGGGCGTACCAGTACCTATGCGCTGACCAACACCACGCTGCCGTATGTGCTGCAACTGGCGGGAAGATCGCTAGACGAGGCGCTGGCCCGTAATGCCGGACTGGCTGCCGGTGTTAACATCCGGGCCGGCAAGGTGACTAACGCGGCGGTGGCGGAGACCTTCGGGCTGCCCTTGGAGGGTTGATGTTTAAGCGGAGGCTATTCCCGTTTCGGCAAAGCATTGATCAACACCATTTCCCTGAATTGGTCGGGGGACAAATCGCCTGAATAGCGGCGGGTAACATCGGCCATGGCAAAATTCGGGAAACGATGTTTTGCCGACAGGCTTGGTCTGGTGCGGTCGTTGATTTCGAAACTCATGGTGTCGTAGTTCAGATCTCTTGGCTCCATCCAGTGGATTCCCTGACCTGTTGCCTCAACGAGCATGACGGTGGAGGCGGTCGGTTTGCCCAGATCCTTGAACGAAATCGGGTTGGGACCAGGGAACAGCGTGTCCTTCCCCACGACCACGAAGTAATTGGTGTGCCAGCGGTTTGGGGAATCCTCTGAAATCTTTTCAGAGGGGCACCTGAAAAAATTGGGCATAAGGCTTTCCAGTTTGCGATTGTTCGGGCTATTCCAGGGCTCATCCAACCGGTAATTCGCGAACAGTTTCGGTTCATCCCACAGCATGAGCAAAACGCGCCAACTGTGCACTGGGGCTCCTGATGCATCGACCTGATAAGCCGGGGGAAAATGCCCATATTTTTCGTGGTAATGATGAAGCAGAGACCCGATGGCGCACAAATTGCCGCTGCAGCTCAAAGAGTTGGAGATATCCCTTATTTTGGCTGTGGCAAACACGACCCATGCGATGAGGGATAGGAAGATTGCTGCCCCAAAAATCCACAGGATTTTTTCATGGTGCGAACCCTCCCGAACGGGTCTAAAATAACCGTTTTTTTCGCGGGTTGCCGGATTTTCGGGAGGGCAGACCGGATCAGGGTGTGCCAAACCGGTTGGTGATGCCGCCATAAGCGTCGATGCGACGGTCGCGAAGGAAGGGCCAGTTGCGACGGGTCTCTTCAATGAGGCCGAAATCACAATGGCGGATGATGCAGGCGTCGCGGTCGTGTGGAGCGTCGTTGAGCAAACGGGCGTACGGGTCACTTACGAAAGTATGGCCCCAAAAAGTGAGGCCGCCATTGGGATCGCCCTCATGTCCGAATCGGTTGACTCCAGCGACAAAAACTCCCGACGCCAAGGCATGGGCACGCTGAGCCAGCTGCCATGCAGTCAGCTGATCATTGCCGAATTCCTCCCGCTCAGCAGGATGCCAGCCGATGGCGGTGGGGTAAAAGAGGATTTGCGCGCCCTGTAGTGCTGTGAGCCGGGCGGCTTCTGGGTACCACTGGTCCCAACAGACAAGGACCCCGATCTTGCCGAAAGGGGTATCGATTGCCTTAAAGCCCAAATCGCCGGGTGTGAAGTAATATTTCTCATAAAAAAGCGGATCATCTGGAATGTGCATCTTGCGGTACATGCCCAAAAGGCTCCCATCAGGCCCGTGAACCAATGCGGTGTTGTGGTAAAGGCCCGGGGCCCGCTTCTCAAAAAGCGATGAAATCAGCACGACCTGGTGCTTTTTGGCTGCTTGAGCGAGCAATTCGGAGGAATGCCCCGGAATGGGCTCGGCCAGATCAAATAGCGCCGGGTCCTGTTTTTGGCAGAAATAAAGGGAGCTGAACAACTCGGGCAGGCATACGATTTGCGCCCCCTTTTCTGCAGCCTCACCGATACCTTTCAGCGCACGATGCAGGTTTTCCTCGCGGGATCCGGTGCAGCGCATTTGGACCAGGCCGATGGTGGCGCCGGCGTTCATTCGGTTTGGCATGTCAATTCCCTTTCCCGTGAAGCTCAATTATTGGTTTACTGTAGAACATGGCATCCGAAAACAGTACCGGGAACGAGCCGGAAAATGGAGGTCCCCCTTTGGGCCTCGATTTGGCACAGCAGGTTGCGCTGCAGATAGAACTGTTGCGCATGGCCGGGGTTCGGTTTCTGCCGGGTGACCCAGCCAAGCTTGCCGGTGGTCCCCCGGTGGCCCAACGCAAAACTCAGGCGGTACCAAACCCAAAAATACCCGAAACCGCACCGGGCGCTTTTGGCAGCTTGGCCGACCGGGTTCGCCTACAACAGCCTGCGCCACCTGCGCCAGTGAACCAACCACCAATCAGTTTACCCAAGCCACAGCTTGTGCCGCCCGCCCGCCCCGTTGCCCCTGCCCCCGTAATTGAGAAACCTGCCAAGCTTCCCACCTCTTCGCCTAGCCCGGCAGGTCTGTTTGGGTTGGAGCAGGTGGGCACGCCGGCGGACGGTTTGGAAGAACTCGACGCGTCAACCCGCCTGGAGCGCTTGGAGATTTTGCGGGCCCAGGTGGCGGCTTGCAAACGCTGCCCGGCACTTGTGGCGGAGCGCACGCAAACAGTTTTTGGTGTTGGCCCAATTGATGCGGAGCTGTGCGTGGTCGGTGAGGCTCCGGGCCACAATGAGGATAAGCTGGGCGAGCCATTCGTGGGTGAGGCTGGTCAATTACTGAACAAGATGCTGGCAGCATGCGGCATTGAAAGATCGAAAGTGTTCATTTGCAACATCTTGCGCTGCAGGCCCCCCGCCAACCGGCAGCCGCAAGCCGATGAAGCCGCTTCTTGTAACCCGTTTTTAGTGGAAACCCTAAGACTGGTCAGGCCAAAATTCTTGTGCCTTATGGGGGCAACAGCTACCCGGTACCTTTTGGATCAACCCACCGGAATTGGTGTGCTGCGCAAGCGGGATTTGGCTTGGCGTGGTATTCCCGTGCAAGCCACCTATCACCCAGCCTACTTGTTGCGCTATCCAGACAAAAAACGCGATGCATGGGAAGATCTGCAGCGTATGCTGACCCGCATGGGCCGAACGCCACCCGCACATTCCTGATCGGATTCTTGCAAAAGGTTAGTTGGAGGTTGCTGCTGGAGCCTAAGGGGTGGCAAAATCCTGCACCGCTGCTGTGAGCTGTTTCAGGGTGACAGGCCGTACCAAGGTTTTCACTTTGGGCTCTTTTTCAAACGCGCTGGCAAAGGCTGTCTGCTCCTCAGACAAAATGACCACGATCCCCAGTTTTTTTTGGGTGCGGCTAGCATCCAGTAATAGCGTGCGGGCCTGCTGCAGAGAAGATTCACCCACGGTACCTGCATCAATAATCGCCAAGTCGAAGGGCATCTGGCGAAATCGGTCAACAGCGCGGTCAGGGTCCATGGCCATCAGTACTCGGTAGCCAAGTTCGCGAAACTTGGTGCGCAGCACCTCCTGCAATTTTTCATCCTTTTCCACGATGAAAAGCAGTTGCTGAACCTGCTGGGTACCCGCCGGGCCCGCGACCTTTTCCTGTGACGGGTCGATCTGCCGGCGAACCCTTCGAACTGCTTCCAGTAATTGGGCAGGCGTTTGAAACCTGTTTTCAGGAAGAAGAGCCGTCATGGTGTTCACCAAGTCAACTACCTGGGGGAATCCAGGCAGGTCGGCATTGGTGAAAGGCCGCAGTGCATCAAAACGCGATTTCTGCATGCGGGCCCGTTGACCGCGTACCAGTTCCAGCGGCTTCAGAGTGGTTAGCATCTCGTAGATCACGCAGCCCAAAAAGAAAATGTCCGAGCGGACATCTCCCTGCTTCACATCGGTTGCTTTTTCCAAGCCAGCGTAATCGACAGTGCGTTCGACACGCTCGTCCATTTCTTCGCGTCCGCTAGCCTGAAAGTATTGGGCCAAGCCAAAATCCACCAGCTTCGCCTGCCCGCCGGAGCTGATCAAGATGTTGGTCAGCTTGATGTCACGGTGGGTGTAGCCTTTGCTATAGGCGAAGGCTAGGCCCTCCACGCAGTCTTGCAAAATCTTGATCGATTCTTGCGGGCTGAACTTGCCGCGGATTTTCACAATCTCGCGCAGGTTGCCACCCTCGACAAATTCCATCACCAGGTAATATTGCCCGGTTTCGGTGTCCTGATTGACCGCCAGCACTTCCACGATGTAGGGGTGCTTTAGCATCAGGCCGACTTTGCCTTCACGGTTAAACAGTTCGATTCGCTGTTTGTCCTCGCTGTGGCGCCGTCGCAGAATTTTTACTGCCACAATTCGACCGCCACCCGGTTCCTCGGCTCGATAAACCCGTCCGAAGCTACCCGAGGAGATTTTGTAGAGAAGCTTGTAGCCACCCATCACATAGCCGTTGGTATCACCCTTGACCAGTTTGCCGGCCTGCCAGGCGGTTATGGCGGAGGTGCGCTGCAATTGCTGGGAAACAGCCTCCACGGTAGGGCTGGTTGTGCCAAGGGTTTCCAAGGCACTGCTAACCTGGTCAGATGTGACCAAGCCCATTTTTTGAGCCAGGTTGCAAAGTTCCCGGCCGTTTTGCAGATCCATGGGGCTAGCCATAACCTCGGGGCAGAAAAATTCAAAAGCTTGATTGCCTGATGCCAAAAGCCCGGCACTAAGCTTATTCAGTTTAGACCACAATTTGCCTTCAGGCCGGCCCAACCATGGCCTTGGGGCCGACGAAATTGCCCCTAAACTCGATTTTTGGCTGGTTTTCAATGATTTTACCAAAAATAAGGCACCCAGAAAAAATAGTGTTCAGCAGGCCTTGCGCCCGCCTTGTCTCAAAGAGTATGCGCGGGCTTCGAGGAGGAACTAGATGTTCCACCGGGGGATTCCGTATGGATAGGCAAAAAGGTAGAGCCTGGATGTTTGACTCGGCAAAGCCAGCCATATCCCGCTTGGCGGGCCTTCTCCTTCCATTTTGCATGGGGGGGTGTGCCACTTTTTGGGATGATGTTACCAGCCGCGAATTCAGCATCAAGGATAAATTCCAACCCACCAAGCCACCGATTGAAGTGCTTCAAACCAGTACCGACGGCGACAAAA
>Ga0315905_10004768_pt1 | contig 13862 bp, 7 predicted proteins | sample LakEriMetagenome_5_FD_203522 | JGI IMG/M metagenome (GOLD analysis project Ga0315905, IMG submission 203522) | Freshwater fungal communities from buoy surface, Lake Erie, Ohio, United States - Buoy 4 MA121 | ecosystem: Environmental > Aquatic > Freshwater > Lake | place: USA: Lake Erie, Ohio... | reverse complement strand
GATCTCCGAGCATTTGCCTGGTCTGGCCCAGCGGAGCGAGCAGTGGTCGTTGCTGCGGTCGCTCACCCATCCCACCAACGACCACACCCTGGGGCATTACCTCATGCTCACGGGGCGGAGCGTCGCCAACCCCGGCTTCCGGGGGGAACGCAAAGCCGAGTCGACCGACTGGCCCTCGCTCGCCTCGACCATCGGTGCCGCGCTGCCGGCCCGCAACCGCACTCTCCCCCCGGCAATTGTGCTGCCCGAGCGGCTGGTGCACTGGTCGGGAGGAGTCATTCCTGGCGCCTATGGCGGGCAGATGGGTCGCCAGCGTGACCCGTTCTTCATCGAGGCGTCGCCCTACGGGAACCCGTTCTGGCGGGGTGCCTATCCCGAATACACCTTTCCCAACGAGTCGAAAAAACCCCCCGCAAGCCCCGATGCCCGCGTCTACCAGGCCCCCGAGATCACCCTCGCACCGGGGCTGACGTCGGGCCGCCTGGTCGATCGTCTTGCACTGCTGCACGAGATCGATCGGCAGCGGGCTCAGCTGGAACAGGCGGCGGTCCAGTCGCGGTACGACGACCAGCGCGAAGCGGTGGTGTCGCTGCTGGCCGATCCCTCGGTCCGACAGGCCTTTGACGTGACCAGCGCCGATGACGAAACACAGCGGCGGTATGGCCGCAACAGCTTTGGCTGGTCGCTGCTGATGGCTTTTCGGCTGGTCGCGGCGGGGGTCAACCTGGTGCAGGTCAACCTGGGGAGCAACGAGACGTGGGATACCCACGGCGACGCGTTCCCCCGCCTGAAGGACAAGCTGCTCCCCCCCACCGATCGGGCCCTGTGCGCCCTGCTGGACGACCTGCGGACCACGGGGTTGCTCGACAGCACGCTGCTGGTGATGGCGGGCGAGTTTGGGCGGACTCCCAAGATCTCCCTGCTGCCCGAGAGCTACTACGCCGCCGGACGCGATCACTGGGGAGCGGTGCAGTCGGTCTGGCTGGCGGGGGGCGGGGTGAAGGGGGGCCACGTGACCGGGGCTTCCGATGCGCAGGGCGCCTACCCGGCCCGCGACCCGCAGCGGCCGGAGAATCTCGCCGCGACCATGTACCACTGCCTCGGCATCGATCCCTCGGCGGTCTGGCACGACGAACTGAATCGGCCGCACCCCATTTATCACGGCGAGCCGATTCGCGATCTGCTGAGCTAGTTCTCAAAGACCCTGCCCGCGTCTGAACGATCGCCCTCGGGGCAGTCGGCATGCAGGCTCGGGAACCGGTCGCTGGAGCGCCAAGCGATGCGCTTCCCGGCAGGCGGCGGATCACTGTGACTCCGGTCGCATGCGGGCGGCGTCCTGGCCCTTCGGCAGACGCACCTTGCCGGGAGAGGGTGCATCCGGAATAATCCGCCCTCACCGATGGCGTTCAGTGTCGCTGACCGGGCGAGTGTCGGGCTGGATCGATCTCGAGTTCCTTCCGAGGTGTGGCATGGCGAAGCTGGGATTTGGGCTGGTTGGCTGCGGGATGATCTCGGAGTTTCACGCCCGGGCCATCGCCGACCTCAAGAACGCCAGGCTGGTCGCCGCGTTCAGCCGCGATCCGAAAAACGCCGACAAGGTGGTCGCCCTCGCCCCGCAGTGCCGGGTCTACAGCGATTACAAGCAGTTCCTGAAACATCCCGGGCTCGACATCGTCAACATCTGCACGCCCAGTGGCGCACACCTCGAGCCAGCGCTCGAGGCGGCACGGGCGGGCAAGCATGTGGTGGTCGAAAAGCCGCTTGAAATTACCCTCGACCGCTGCGACCGCCTGATCGCCGCCTGCCGCAAGGGACAAGTGCAGTTGTGCACGATCTTCCCCTCCCGGTTCAGCCCGGCGAATCTCGCGCTCAAGCACGCCATCGACGCCGGGAAGTTCGGTCGCCTGACCCTCTGCGACACGTATGTGAAGTGGTGGCGGTCGCAGGCGTACTACGACAACGGTGGCTGGCGGGGCACCTGGCAGCTGGACGGGGGCGGGGCCTATATGAATCAGGCCATTCACAACGTCGACCTGCTGCAGTGGCTGGTGGGCGAAGTCGCCGAGGTCAATGGCTTCGTGGGGACCCTTGCTCACGAGCGGATCGAAGTCGAAGACACCGGCGTCGCCACGCTGCGGTTCAAGAACGGCGCGCTGGGGGTCATCGAGGCCACGACCAGTGCGTTCCCCGGGTTGCTCAAGAAGACGGAAATCCACGGCACGCAGGGTTCCGTCATTGTCGAGCAGGACGACATCCTGCTCTGGAAGTTCGAGCCCTCCACCCGGCAGGATGCCCTGATCGCCGAACGCTTCGCCAAGCGGGTCGGGGGCGGGGGTGGGGCCGCCGACCCGAAAGCGATCTCGTACCGCGGTCATTACGAACAACTCCGCGACTTTGTGAAGGCGGTCCAGACCGGGGGCCAGCCCCTCGTCAGTGGCGAAGAGGGCCGCAAGAGCGTGGAACTGATCCTGGCGATCTACAAGGCGGCAGAATCGGGCCGAACCGTGGCCCTGCCACTTGCGGGTGACCCGAAATTCAAGGGGCACAAGTCGGCGAAGTAGTTCGCAGCGGGTCATCTCGACGGTGCCGCAGGGCCAGGCGGTACACTGCCATCAGTCACAGAGATTCTGCCCACACTTCGACCAGCCCGTGTGACGCACGCCACACTGTTGTGGGCCTGACTGGCGTGGGCCCGGTTGGTGTGGTCCTGCTTGCGACCGGCGTACAACCCCTCTCCGCCAAGGTGGGCGTGAAACGAGTTCACCACCACGGCAGCCCGTTTGACCAGGTTCACAGTCGTAGCGCACTCATGCCGCGCTGTCCCGGGGCCATCGGGCCGCCTGGTCCGCAGTCCTTTCCGCCTGTTCGAATCCCCGTCCTGCCCTCCGCGTGAGCCACCCTTCTCCATGATCCGTCTGCCCGCCGACCGTCTGACCGAGTTTGTCGCCGCCATCTTTCGCCAGGCCGGGTGCGAGCCCCCCGAGGATGGCCAGATCGCCCGCCGATTGGTCGAGTCAAACCTGGTGGGGCACGATTCGCACGGCGTCATCCGGGTTTCGTACTACATCGACTGGCTGAAGAAGGACATGGTCCGCGCCAACCGCCGGGTGCAGACGATTCTTGAAACCGAATCGATGCTGGTGCTGGATGGTCAGCGGGGGTTCGGACAAAGCGTCGGCGAACAGGCGATGGACCTGGCCATCGCCAAGGCGCAGAAGCATGGGCTCTCGCTGCTCGCCCTCCGCAACACCGCCCACCTGGGCCGCATTGGCGACTGGCCGCAACTCGCCTGCGACGCCGGTCTCTGCTCGCTGTTCTTCGTCAACACCAGCGGGTTTGGCATGCTGGTGGCCCCGTGGGGGGGAATCGACCGCCGGCTGTCGGCGAACCCGGTCGCCGCGGGCGTGCCTGTCGAGAATGGCCCCGACCTGATCTACGACATCTCGACCAGTTCGATCGCCGAGGGGAAGATCAAGGTCGCCTTCAACAAGGGGGAAAAGGTCCCGCCGGGGTGCATCATCGACTCGGAGGGGAACCCCTGCGACGACCCGAACCTGTTCTACGGCAAGCCGCCGGGCGCGATCCTGCCCTTCGGGGGACACAAGGGGTACGGACTGGGCCTGGTGGCCGAACTGTTCGCCGGGGCGCTGACAGGGAGTGGCTGCACCGATCCGGACGCTCCGTACCTCATCAATGGACTGCTCGCGCTGCTGGTCGACCCCCAGCGGATTCCGAACGAACTCGGCTTCGCCTCCGAGGTCGAGCGGTTCCTGACGTTCATGAAGAGTTCGCGGAAGGCGGGGCCCGACTCAGAAATCCTGGTGCCGGGCGAAGTGGAAGCCCGCACCCGCGCCGCGCGGCTCGCGCGGGGCATTGAACTCGACGATCAGACCTGGAAGGCGCTGTGCGGCACGGCGGAAGCCGCCGGGGTGGCAATTCCCGCCCTGTAGTCGCCACGGCAGGCACGCGGCGCTGGCCCCGGTTCACGACCGGGTTGCGAACCGGATTCGCTCGCCCAGAGAGGCTCCGCATTCCGGGGCCCCTCAACGGTCTGTGGCACTCAGCCCGCAGGGTTCCTCGACGCAGTTGGTGCCTGCGCAGCTCGAGTGCTCGCCACTCGCCGGGCCTCCCGGCGCTTGGTAGCAGCACGGGTGCCGGTGCCACGCGCGCCAATTCGATCCATCGACGTCATCGGGCGTGGCCTGAACCTACCACGGCAGCACGAGCGCTCAACGCAGGCCTACAGGTTGCAGCGGGGCGTGCAGGGTCAGGAACGAGCGTTCTTCCCCCGTCTGGAAGCGGACGCTGATGCTCTGCTTCGAACCGGTGCCACTGCTCGTGATCACCTCGCCCATCCCCAGCTTGGGGTGCCGAACCAGCATCCCAACCTCGAATCGAAACGGAATGGGGACCTGGTCGGAATTGCCCGCCAGCAGGTTCGCGGCGGTCGTCAAATGCGGAATCCCCGCCAACTTCGCCGAACGCCGCTTCTTCGCCTCGATCTCCTCCGGCGTGGGAGGGGCGGGCGGGGCGGGTGGCCTGCGAGTTGGGCCTCGGCTGGCAGGACGCGGGACTGCCTGCTCGGAGGCCGACTCGCCCTCTTGCGCCGCCGTGTCTCGGCGGGCAAACTCCTGCGGCGGGGGGAACGGGTCACCACCAAACCCCGCTGAGCTCCGGCGTTCGGGAGCGGGGAGCGGCGCGAGTGGTGGCAGTTGCGTGGGGGTGGAGAGTGTGGTCAGGCCCAGTTCATCCAGGAACCGGCTCGGTGTCGCCAGCAGCGACTGGCCCCGCTGGTCGCGCAGGAACGTGCGAGTCAGGCACAGTCGCTCGCGGGCCCGCGTGACCCCCACGAACATCAGCCGGCGTTCCTCTTCCAGCTCTTGCGGGTTCTCGCTCCGCAGGCTGCGATCGTGGGGGAGCAGTCCCTCTTCGACTCCCACGATGAACACCACGGGGAATTCGAGCCCCTTCGCCGCATGCAGGGTCATCAGCGTGACCCGGCCCGCCGCTTCATCGACGGCGTCGAGATCGGCCACCAGGCTCGAGTTCTCGAGGAAGCCCTCGAGGGTCGGGTTGTCGGCGTGGTCCTGGTCGTACTGCGCGGCGGTGGAGCGGAGCTCGGCGATGTTCGCCGCTCGTTGCAGGTCGGCCTCGGGATCTCCCTTGGTGGTCCCCTCCTGGTACCGCGTGACCCGCAGCAGTTCGTCGAACAGTGGGGCGACCCCCCCCAGCGGAGTGCGCGAGAGACGGTCAATCATCTCGGCGAACCGCCCCAACGACACGACCGCGCGGCGGGTAAAGCCGGGGTACTGTCCGGCGTTGCGGGCCGCTTCGAGCGGGGGAATCCGCTGCTGGTCGGCCCAGCCCAGCAACCGGTCGACCGTCGTCTTGCCCAGCCCCCGGGCCGGTGTGTTGATGATCCGCTGCAGCGCGGTCCGGTCGGCGGGGTTGAGAATCAGCCGCAGGTACGCCAGCAGGTCCTTCACCTCGGCCCGTTCGTAGAACGCCAGCCCGGCGGCGACCTGGTAGGGAATGCGGTGCCGGCCGAGCGCGAGTTCGAGAGTTCGCGACAGGGCGTTGACGCGATAGAAGACCGCGAATTCGCCCCACGCCCGCTGCTCATGCTGGGCGATCTGGCGGATCAGCGTGGCGATTCCCTCGGCCTCGAGGTGCTGGTCGGCGAAGTAGAGGGGCTCGACCGGTGCCCCCTCGGGGTTCACCGTGAACAGTTGCTTGTGCTTGCGACGCTGGTTGTGCACGATCAGCCGGTCGGCGGCCCGGCAGATCGCCTGCGTGCTGCGATAGTTCTGCTCGAGCCGCACCACCTTGCTCTCGGGGAAATCGCGCTCGAACTGCAGGATGTTGCCAATCTCGGCCCCCCGCCAGCCGTAGATCGACTGGTCGGGATCGCCCGTCACGCACAGGTTGCGATGCTCGGCCGCCAGCGTCCGTACAATCATGTACTGGGCAAAATTCGTGTCCTGGTATTCATCGACCAGGATGTACCGGAACCGCGACGCCAGTTGCAGCCGCACTTCCTCGTTCTCAACCAGCAGCCGGGCCACATGGGCCAGCAGGTCGTCGAAATCGACGGCGTTCGATCGCAGCAGCAACTCCTGGTAGCCCTTGTAAGCTCTGGCGGCGACCTGGTCGGCGATGCTCCCGCGCCCTTCCTGCAGATGCTGCGCGAGGTCGTCCGGTGACTGCAGGCGATGCTTCGCCTTGCCAATCCGGCTCAGCAGCTTCGCCGGGGGAAAGCTCGAAGAATCGATGTCGAGATCGGAGAGCACCTGGCGAAGCAGGGTGGTCTGGTCGGGGGTGTCGAGAATTGTGAAGTTGGGCTGCAGTCCCACCGCGGTGGCGTGGTACCGCAGCAGGCTGGCGCAGAAGCGGTGAAAGGTCGAGATCCACACCCGCGTGCCAGGGAGCAACCGCTCGACGCGGTGCCCCATCTCGGTCGCCGCCTTGTTGGTGAACGTCAGGGCCAGCACGCGCGAGGCGTAGATTCCCGACTCGACCAGGCGCGCGATCCTCCGGGTGATGACCCGGGTCTTGCCCGACCCCGGCCCGGCGAGGACCAGCATCGGACCATCCCGGTGTTCAACGGCCTCAAGCTGGGCGGCGTTGAGTTCGGGGCTGGCCGACATGGAACGAACTCCATTTCAAGAGGGGGCTGCGGGGGGAAGACCATCCTCCCCGCCACTTGTTGCCCGCCGCATTGTATGGAGCCGCGATTCAGGCGCACAGCACGCCACCAGACTGCGGCGGGACCGCCGCCAGACACGGACCAGACCGGGGCCAGCATACCGCCAGGATGACACCCGTATGTCGCCAAAAAAGGGGGGCACGGGGACGACAGGTCGCACTCGCGCGGCCGAGGTCTTTTGGCGACGGCGAAGTCCAGCGGGCGACGCCGGCGGGCAGAAGTCGAAGTGAGAAGGCAGACGGCAGCAGTGAGACTTCGGCGATGCACTGTCAACGCGCAGCAGTCGCAATGCGTCAATCAACAGGGGACCGGCCAGTTGCCGCCCGGGCGAACATCGCTCGACCGCTGGGTGCACTCTCGGCTCTGCGATGGCACGACACTGCGAGGCGCTTCTCTAAAGACGCTCGGCGGGGTTCGCCGGGAGCCGGGCGGAATGATAGTGGCAGAGGGCGATGGCGGCGGCGTCGGCGACGTCGTTCGGTTCCAGGATCTGTGCCAGCCGCAATTCCGATTGCACCGCCAGTTGAATCTGGCGTTTATCAGCCTTCCCCGATCCCGTCAGCACTCGCTTCACCTGCCGGGGAGCGTAGCCAATCACCGGGCAGAGATTGCGAGCCGCAATAAACAGGATGACTCCCCGCGCGTGCGCCATCAGCAGGGCCGACTGCGGGAACTGCCCGGTCGAAAAAACCTGCTCGAGGGCGACCGTCTCGGGACGGTACTGCTCGAAGACCTCCTGCAGCCCCTCGCCAATCTCGCGGACCCGTTCCGAAAGCGCGAGCTTGGGAGTCGACCGGATGACCCCCGCTTCGCGCAGGATGGGCGTCCGGCCGCGCGGGGCCAGCACGGCATATCCCGTGCGGTTCAGTCCCGGGTCGATTCCCAGCACCACGCCAGGATGCGTCGGCTGGGGGGGAGGCAGGGCAACCGGCGCGTTCACTCGCGACGCCAGGAGACGGTTTCGGTCCGGTCTTCGACCACCACCCGCAACTCTTTCAGCCGGCTGCGGATCTTGTCGCTCATCGGCCAGTTCTTGGTGGCCCGGGCCTCGGCCCGCAGTTCCAGGATCAGCTCCATCAACTGGTTGGCGAACCCATCGTCGGCCCCGGCGGTCGCCGCCGGTGGCTTCCGCCAGACTCCCAGCACAGCGCTCAATTCCCGCAGCAGCGTCAGGCCCGAGACCAGCGCCGCGGCCAGTGCCGGGTCGGGCTTGGCCCCCGAGTCGAGCTTCTGGTCAGAGATAAAGCTGTTGAGAGTTTTGCGCAGGTCGAACAGCACCGCGACCGCGCCCCCCGTGTTGAAGTCGTCGTCGAGGCACTCCCAGAAGCGATCCCGGCAGCGGGCCAGTTCGCTCGCATACGCCGCCGGCGCCGTGGGGAGCGGGGTGCTCTGCGACCGCAGCGCTGGGGCCTGCAGCGCGTAGAACGACTGCCCGGTGATCCGCTGGAACGACTCAAACAGTCGCTGGAACCCGGCCAGCGACTCTCCCTTCTCCGCGATGTTTTCGTCGCTGAAGTCGATGGGGCTGCGGTAGTGGGTCGAGAGCAGGAAGAAGCGGATGGTCTCGGGGGCGTGCTTTTCGAACAGCAGCTTGACCGAGGCGGCTCCCTTCGAGCCGGCCAGCTTGCCCGCCTCCTGGGCCTCTTTGTCGGGCGGGGCGTCGCCACTCTTGCTGTGGGCCCCACCCACCTTGCCCGCCTGTTTTCCCGCCTGCATCAACCCGTTGTGCAGCCAGTAGCGGGTGAATTTCTTCCCGCTGCAGCACTCCGACTGCGCCAGCTCGTTCTCGTGATGCGGGAACATCAGGTCGAGCCCCCCGCCGTGGATGTCGAGCGTCGCCCCCAGGTACTTCATCGACATCGCCGAGCATTCGATGTGCCACCCCGGTCGGCCCGGGCCCCAGGGGCTGTCCCACGCCGGTTCGCCGGGCTTCGAGCCCTTCCACAGGGCGAAGTCGGCGGGATGCCGCTTGCGGTCGTTCGCCTCGACCCGCGTCCCCGCCAGCACCTCGTCGACATTGCGATGGCTGAGGGCCCCGTAGTCGTCATCGGAGGTGACCGCGAAGTAGACATCTCCCTCGAGCGGGTACGCGTGTCCCTTGTCGATCAGGGTCTGGATGATCTGCAGCATCTCGGGAATGTGCTGCGTCGCGTACGGGAAGAGGTCGACGGTGTCGACTCCCATCGTCGCCAGGTTGTCGAAGTAGTCCTGCGTCATCTCCTTGGCCAACGCCTCGACTGTCGTCCCCTTTTCGGCGGCCCGCACAATCAGCTTGTCGTCCACGTCGGTGATGTTGATCACAAACTTCACCTGGTACCCGCAATACACCAGGTACCGTTTGACCGTGTCAAAAATCACCGGCCCCACCATGTGCCCAATGTGCGCCGGCTTGTAGACCGTGGGTCCGCACAGGTACATGCCGACCTGTCCCGGCACCACCGTCTCGAAATCTTCCTTCTGGCGGGTCAGCGTGTTGTAAACGCGCAGCGGCATGGCGAATGACGACGTGAGGAGACAAGAGGCCAAACACAGTCCAGGCAGACCCGGGAGCACCCGGCCCCCGGTCCGTGAAGGGCGGCAGTTTAGGGGCCTTGGCGAAAACGGTACAGATGGATTTTCGTCGGGAAAAACCGCCGATTTGGTCACCAGGCACCAGCCACCAGGTACCCACCGGCCCCCCTCGCCCCTCGCTGGCCGCGCTCAGAGACAGGGCAGCGCACGCCGCCTGGCGTCGGGCCTCCGCCAGCCACAGCGACCTGCCATCGGGACACCGGTGACCAGGCTCGCCCCTCCCTCCGCATCACAAGCGTTCGGTCGCTTCGCTTGCAACGCATGAATCGTCGCCCCGGGCTTCTCCTGCGTCCAGGTATCGCCAAGGGCGGCTACTCCGGCGCCGGCTTCTCGGTCCGGTCGCCAATCCAGCACGAATCGTGCTGTCGCAGGCCTACGTGCGGGTAGTAGCTGCGCGCCTGCGGGGCCGCCAGCAACACCAGCATCGTCTCCCGGCCTGCCAGTTCATGGGTTCGCCGCAAGAGCTCCCGGCCAATCCCCTGTCGCTGCACCGCCACATCGACCGCCAGGTCAGACAGATACGTGCAGTAACAGAAATCGGTCAGGGCCCGCGCCACTCCCACCAGCACCCCGTCCCGCCGCGCCGTCACCACCAGGTCGGCCTGCGCCAACATCTGCGCCATCCGCCCCCGGTCGGCGACCGGTCTCCGCTCGGCCAGCGTCGACCGCCGCAAGACCTCGATGAATTCCTCCACCGGCAACCCGCGCTCCACGCCGTACTCAATCGTGCCCTCCGCCACGGGTTCTTCCCCCTTCGCTGCCGGATCATTCATCGTCGAATCTCCAGGTTCGGAGCCTCTTGGTTCACTTGCTGCAACCCCTCTGCGGTCACCCGCGTCCGGGCCAACCGCAACCAGCGCAGGTCGGGCAGGCGGGCCAGCCCCGGGAGTTCGGCATCGGTCAGCTTGGCCCCCGTCAGGTCGAGGTGTTGCAGCTTTTCGAACCTCGCCAGCGTGGGGACTGCCGCCGGGGTCAACAGTGGCCCCGCGAACCCTTCGGAGTAGGGGAGGTCCAGCCGCCGCAGGTCCCGCAAGGGAGCCAGCGTCTCCAGCCCCGCGTCGGTGAGTGCCACCAGCCCGAGCTTCAGCTCCCGCAGTCGGGTCAGCCGTGCAAGCTCGGGCATGCCTCGGTCGGTCACCCGGGTCCCGGTCAGATCGAGCCACTCCAGTTGCGTCAGTCGGGCCAACGCCGGCAGCCCGGCATCGGTCAGCGACTGTTTCTCAAAAGCCGTTTTCCGCAGGCTCAGCCCCCGCAACTTGCGAAACTGCGCCAGCACCTCGGTCGTCTCATCCGTCACGCCGTCGCACCCCTCCAAGTCGAGGGCGACCAGCTCGGGCAGGTCCGACAACCGGGCCAAACCGTCCCCCGACACTCCCGTCCCCGCCAGTCCCAGCAGCCGCAGCCCGCGCCCGCGTGCCACCGCGGCCAGCCCCGCCTCATCCAGATTCCCGCAGAGTTGCAGATCGAGCCCCACCAGGTTGGGCAGCGACACCAGCTGCGCGAGCAATTCGGGCGTCACCCCCTGGCCCTGCAGATCGAGAATCAGTGGCCCGCGCACCGCCTGCAAAGCCTGCCACGCCCTCTCGGTGAGGCTCCCCGAGGGGGTTTGTTGCGTCTCCCTCAGACGGCACACCACCGGGGGCTCGGCGTCGGTCGGGGCCTGGGCCAGTTCCAGCCAGCGGTCCGCCGCAGACTGGGTGGCCCCTTCCTCAGGCACCAGGCGCGCCAACCGTCGTACCTGCCAGCCCGCCGCACGCAGCGCAGCGACCACGGCATCAGGTGGCGTCGCGGTGTCGTTGCCGGGCTGGGGTCTGGTCCGGGAGCTGGTGCTGGTCTGCGTCCCCACCGGTTGGCTCGATTCTTCGCGGAGATCGTGGGCGAAGAGGGTCTCTTGCTCGCGGAGATACAACGTTCCCCCAGCCACCACGGGATGTGCCCAACTGTCTTCCCCCGCGCCGGGAATCTGCAGTGTGCCGTCGATTTGAAACCCGACAGGGGTCGGCGTCAGCAGGGCGACCAGCCCGGTCTGGTAGCGGAAGCAGAGTTGCTGGCCAACCGCAATCACCGCCGCCGAGCCAGTCGACGGGCCCCGCTTCTTCCACAGCACCCTCCCCGTCGGCAGATCGAGGCACGTGGGGAGACCATTGTTGCTCCCGTGGCCGCCAAAGATCTGGTTCCCCAGCCGGACCACTCCCCCGTGGTGATTCTGAAAGACCCCGCCCGCCAGGGTGTAGACCTCGGTGACCCGCACGCCGGGCCGCCCCGGTTCGGCCTCGGGGTCGGGGGTCAGGCGCAGCAGCACGCTCCCGGCGTTGTAGCCATTCGCCGCAAAGACCCAGTCTCCGTGAACCACCGGAGTCGGAATATTCGCGGTCCCGTTGCAGATGGCGTTGTAAGACCAGAGCAGGCGCCCGTCGTCGGCGGCGACCCCCACCAACCCGCGCCCGTGCAGTTGCACAAACTGCCGGACGCCTCCCCCAAGGCTGGGAACGCACGAGGCAAACGCCGCCCCGTCCCGTCCCGCCGGTCCCACGGCGGGAAACCGCGTTTGCCACACCACGGCACCGGAGAACTTGTCGAGCGCGACCAGTTCGGCGTCGGGGCCACCCGGGGTGCAGATCAGGCGGTCACCGTCGACGAGGGGCGATTCACCATAACCCCGGCCCGACATCAGTCGTCCGCCAAAGTCGCTCATCAGGTCGCGGCGCCAGCGAATCTCGCCGGTCGCGGTGTCGAGGCAGGCGAGTTGTCCATCGGGCCCGAGGGCAAACAGTCGCGCGCCATCGGCGGTCGGTGTGGAACAGGGATTCCGCGAGGTTGCGCCCAAGGGGGTTTGCCACAGCAGTTCGCCGGTCCCCGCCTGGCAGGCCGAGACCACCACCTGCCCGGCTTTCGCCCCCAGGGTGAAGACTCGTCCGCTCTGCACCACCACGCTGCTGTACCCCGTCCCCAGCCCCTCCAGCTTCCACGCAAGAGGCGGCCCGCCATCGGGCCAGGTGGTCAGCAGTCCCGGCTCATGCGCGACAGCATCCCGCCGCGGCCCCCGCCACTGCGGCCAGTCTTCCGCACGACCGGCAGTGCCCTGGGCCAGCATGGCGAACAGGAATCCTGCCAGCCAGAGAGTCGAGCGCGATGCCAATCTGTCATCGCGCAGCAGCCGAATCACTCCCCGCGACGGTTGGTGCGCATGGCGTTTCTCCACCGTTTCGCACGCCGTCGCCGGGCGGTTCCTGTTCGCGGTTTTCACTTCGGCTGATGGGGAGATTGTTGTAGGCACCAACGACGTAGAGGAGAAACCACTCTCGGCTCGCGCATGCAGGCCGGGCGTGTGGGGAAGCAGGGCGGACTTGGGCATCGGATCTCCTGCGGCGAACAGCCTTCGCCTGGTTCACTGCCACCACTCTCCCGCAACACGCCGGCGGGTCCGCCAGACCCTAACCCCGCGTCTCGGAAAATCCCTCAGACCGAACTCCAGCCATTCCGTCACGCCGGTGAGGCGAAAACTGAACTCCCCGAGACTGCGGCCCGGTGTGTGGCCTCGTCTACGCACCGTGTCTCCGCTACTCCGCGAACAGCCGGCGTTGAGTGGTTGTTCCCTCCGCGACCAACAGCCGGGCCAGCTTACGGCCCGACTGTGGCAACGGGACCCCGGCCAACTTTTCCAACGTCACCCACTGGAAGGGACGCGTCCCCTCCTGGGGCTCGCCCGATTGCCACTGCGCGGCATGACAATGCAGCGTGATGTGATACCGCGTGACGCCGTGGGTGAGCGTGTGGAACGGGTCCCCGACCGTCGCCCGCACCCCGAACCGCTGCTGCAGATGCTCGGACAGGCTGCCGGTGACTTCCTCAACGGGAAACCGCAGAAAGTTCCACAGCCCCGCCCAGCGTTCGTCCGGACCATGCTGCATCAGCAACACCTGCCCACGTCGCCGCACCACAACCGCCCGCTCCACCACCCGCGTCAGTTCCGGCCGGCGGGCCGGGGGAGGAATCTCGTGCTGCAGTCCCGTCGCGGCGGCCCGGCAATGGGAGAGCAGCGGGCACCGCGCACAGCCCGGCGTCCGCGGCGTGCAGACGGTCGCCCCCAATTCCATCAGCGCCTGGTTGATCTCGCTGGGCTCGCTGGCGGGGGGGAGCCGACCGGCGAACTCCCACAGCAACCGCTGCCCGACCGCCGAGCGCGGATCGACCCGGGTCCCCAGCAGTCGGCAATACAGCCGCAGCGTGTTCGCCTCGACAATCGGCGCGGGCCGATTGAACGCGAACGAGACAATCGCGCCGGCGGTGTACCGGCCAATCCCGGGCAGCGCCTGCAACTCTGCGACCGCCTGGGGAAACTCCCCGGCGTGCTGTTCGACCACCACCTGGGCCGCGCGGCGGAGATTGCGGGCGCGACTGTAATAGCCCAGCCCTTCCCACAGTTGCAGCACGTCCGACTCAGTCGCGGCGGCGAGCGCGGCGACCGTGGGAAACCGTGTCAGAAACCGTTCGTAGTAGGGAATCACCGCCGCCACGGTGGTCTGTTGCAGCATGATCTCGCTGATCCAGACCCGGTAGGCGTCGTGGCTCTCCCGCCAGGGCA
>Ga0315905_10004766_pt1 | contig 13864 bp, 13 predicted proteins | sample LakEriMetagenome_5_FD_203522 | JGI IMG/M metagenome (GOLD analysis project Ga0315905, IMG submission 203522) | Freshwater fungal communities from buoy surface, Lake Erie, Ohio, United States - Buoy 4 MA121 | ecosystem: Environmental > Aquatic > Freshwater > Lake | place: USA: Lake Erie, Ohio... | reverse complement strand
CGATCCCGCCAGGAGGATTCGCATAGCGGCCGAGTGCGCACGCTTGGAAAGCGTGTAAAGGGCAACCTTTCGAGGGTTCAAATCCCTCATCCTCCGCTCTGCAGGTGTAAAAAAACCTATTTGCAATAATCGCTCTTCTTTTCAAATTTGCCATCACGACCGGGTAGTAAATTCACTATCGCACTGTCAGCTTGAGGCAATGAATTAAGCCAACATATTCCGTAAGAATCTGCCGGATACTGAGAATGAGCGCTCGCCCAAACAGGATCTTTCGATGCTTCATTTTTCTGACGCATATCGTAAACGCCGAAATCTACAGAGACATTGTTGAGGAATCCAACTTCCGTGGCAATCACTTCACCGACCGTTACAGCAACAGGCGGATTTACTGGGTCAGTACGAGTGTCTTCCTTTATCGGAAAGGCATTAACTACCGCTTCAAATTTGGGGGTCAATTTTCGTAAATGATCGAATCGGAACGAAACTCCACAATTTCCATCAAACTCAAAGAGATACTGAATCTCTCCCATTTCTCTATAACGAACAACCCGTGAAATTTTGCCGTTTAGCGGAATCTTCACTGTTACCAAATTATCGGTCGCATTATCAAAACCAAATCCACCATGCGCTTTGTAATTTCCGCCTCGCTCCTGCCCGGGATAAAGAATTGATGTGACCTTTGATAGGTCAACTGGCGTTTGAAGAAGTGGAGTTGGACATGTTGACACTGGAGTAGCAACAGTACTTGGAGATGAGGATGCCTGTGCGGTAGGTGAAAGAGTTGGAGCAGGTGAAGGAGTTGGGGTTACCTTGACTGCTACTTTTACGCCTCTGCTCCAAATAAGTTTCTTACCGCTCTTTATACAGGTGTACTTGATCCCTGCGGATGTACTGATCTGACCAAGTTTTTTGCAAGTAGTACCTGGCTTTACCGCAGCTGTTGCATTTGAAAGGTTTAACGAAAGAACCAAGCAACCGATTACTATCGTTGCAGATATCCGCCTCATACCTCCAAGAATAACAATTAGAGAGCAACGCGAACAGAGGTTTGTATGGGGGAATTGCCCAGGCTGAAGAGGATAAATCCCTCATCCTCAAAATTTAAACTAAATCTCTACCCCGATGTATTTGGTCTCGAGGAATTCGTGGATTCCATCGAAGCCACCTTCGCGACCTAAACCTGATTGTTTGACGCCACCGAATGGTGCAGCTGGATCTGAAATAAGTCCGCGGTTGATTGCAACCATTCCAGATTCAATTGCTTCAGAAATCTGAATTGCGCGCTTTAAATCTTCTGAATAGACATAACTAATTAGCCCGAAATCGGTGTTGTTGGCTAATTCAATGGCTTCGGCATCGGTATCGAAAATTACAACTGGAGCAACTGGGCCGAAGACTTCGTGGTTGAGAATCTCAGCACTCTTATCTACTTCGAGAACTGTTGCGGGATAGAAAGCGCCTGGACCATCAGGTGTCTTTCCGCCAGTTAGAACCTTTGCGCCTGATTTGATGGAGTTATCAACTAGCTCGGCAATCTTGTTGCGTTCTTTCACTGAAACGCTTGCGCCAAGTTGAATGCCTGCATCGCGGCCGCGGCCCATTACGAATGAACCCATTGCTGCTGCAAACTTTTCCATAAATTCTTTTGCAACTGGTCGTTGTACATAAATTCGATTTGCAGCGGTGCAAGCGGCGCCGCCATTGCGCATCTTGGCGAGCATTAAACCTTTAACCGCTTCATCAATATTGGCATCATCCATCACAACGAATGGTGCGTTTCCGCCGAGTTCCATTGAGCAACGGATTACATTGTCGGCAGCTTCTTTCAGAATTACGCGGCCAACTTCAGTTGATCCGGTAAATGAAAGATTTTTAACTCTCTTATCGTGCAACATCTTGGCGATTGCTGGACCTGTTGGTGTGGGCAAAATTAAATTAACCACACCTTTGGGAACTCCCGCGCGATCTAAAATATCAACTATGGCGAGCGCGGTTAGTGGAGTTTCGCCAGCTGGTTTTAAAATCATGGTGCAGCCCGCAGCGATGGCTGGACCGATTTTGCGAGTGGCCATTCCGGCGGGGAAGTTCCACGGAGTAATTAGAATTGAAAGACCAACTGGTTGGTGCGTTACGAGAATTCGCTTGTCGCCACTTGGTGACATTCGGAAATCACCAGCGATGCGCACCGCTTCTTCGGAGAACCAACGGAAAAATTCTGCAGCGTAGGCAACTTCGCCTCTTGCATCAGGTAGCGCTTTTCCATTCTCTTTCGAAATCAATTCGGCTAAGTAATCTGCTTCTTGCGTCATTAGTTCAAATGCTTTGCGCAGGATTTCACCGCGGACGCGGGGGGCGGTCTTGGCCCAGGCGGTTGCGGCGCGATCGGCGGCGGCTAGCGCGGCTTCAATTTCGGCGTCACCGGCGGTCGCGACTTTGGCAATTACCGAGCCATCACTCGGATCAATGACATCCAAAGTGCCGTTTCCGTCGACCCATTGACCATCTATATATAACTGAGTGCGCATAAGATGAGCATACTGAAAAGGCAATTAGACGCGCTAGCCGCGGTAACTGAAGGAGTTCGTGTGCCAAAGTCTTGGACAGATGGTGCGCCGCAGCCTGTTGCACTTCAGGATCACGCACACCTAAAGGATCCACTTCGCTACAAGATTAAGCGCCGCCTTCTGGGTAATGCACTCAACCGACATTCCTTAGGCCATCAGCGTTTATCAAAGCGATATGCCTTGGGAATTCTTTCATCTGACTGTATTTCATCTTCTGCATACGGCAGCGAGCAGATACTCATCGCTTTATTGCCAGCATTTGGTTTAGCCGCATTCGCAATCTTGATGCCGATGACAGCGGTTGTTTTAGTAATTCTCTTGATTATCACTCTCTCCTACCGAAATGTTATTGATGTTTACACGAAGACGGGCGGGGCATACATAGTCTCGCGCGATAACTTCGGTCCCGTTGTTGCACAAATTGCTGCAGTTGCACTAATTCTTGATTACGTTGTTACGGTCGCTATTCAATCTGCTGCAGGAGTCGCGGCAATTATTTCTACCTTCCCATCGCTTGCGCCTTGGAAAATTCCGATGATCTTGCTAGTTATTGTCTTACTAACTTACGGAAATCTTCGTGGCGTAAAAGAGGCAGGCAAAGCATTTGCTTTCCCAACTTATTTCTTCGTGGGCTGCATGTTGATCGTCTTCGGAATGGGTTTTTGGCGGCTCTTTCAAGGAACTCTTCCAGTTCTTGCCACAGATTTACCTGGCGCAGTTGAGGTAGGACAAGAACAAGGGCTATTAACTGCTGCTGCAATCTTTATTCTGCTTCGCGCATTTGCTAATGGCGGATCCTCACTTACTGGCTTAGAAGCGATATCCGATGGCGTTGCGCTATTTAAGGCGCCAGAACATGTAAATGCTAAGCGAACACTCGTAATTATGAGTTGCATCCTTGGCACGCTCGTACTTGGTGTTTCTTACTTTGCGCATCACATTCAAGCGATGCCTTATGAATCCGGAACACCAACTGTTATTTCACAGATTGCAAAGGCTGCAATGGGCGATGGCGCTTTTGGAAGCTTTATGTTTATTATGGTTCAGCTAGCAACAATGCTTATCCTCTTTGCAGGTGCAAACACTACTTATAGCGCCTTCCCGTTGCTCTGTAACTTTGTCGCAAGCGATGGATATCTTCCTCGTCAATTAACAAAGCGCGGACACCGTCTAGCTTTCTCAAATGGAATTTTGTTACTAGCCGGCGGCGGAATTATTCTCGTTTTAATCACCGCAGGTTCAGTAGAACACCTGGTCGCCTTCTATGCGCTGGGTGTATTTACCGGATTTGCATTGGCCGGATTTGGAATGACAAAACATTCAATACGAGTAAAGCCAAACGGCTGGAAGGTGCGAGTTGTAATCAACTCACTTGCTGGTTCTGTTTCGCTAATAATCGTAATTATTTTCTCAATAGTTAAATTCACTCAAGGTGCTTGGTTGGTGTTGCTAGTAGCCCCAATCATGGTCGTCTCCTTCTTGCGCTTGCGCCGTCAATACACTCGTGAACAAGAAGCGTTATTGGTAAGACAAGAACAAGAGAGAGCTACAACAATTGTTCGTCACAACGTAACCGTCTTGGTTGATAACGTTGATATCGCGACAGTGGGTGCCATTAGATATGCGCGCAGTCTTAAGCCTCGTAATTTGAGCGCGGTTCACTTTGTAATTGATGATCGTCGTGCTGAAGAAATCAAAAATGCTTGGGCAGCATCAGATGCCTTGGATGATGTGACTCTTGAACTTATCGACTGTCCGGATCGCCGTCTGGCAAATGCCGCAGTTGATTACGCGATCCGAATGACAGAGAAGCACGATATTGAATTAACTTTGCTACTTCCGCGTCGCTCATACGCTGGTTTCTTAGGTCGACTACTACACGATCAAACCGCTGAAGAAATTGCCGCTCCAATTTCGCAATTGCAACGAGTTGTTGCGACGATTGTTCCATTTGATATTGATCGGATTACATCCGGATCTAATTTAATTGTTCAATCTAAACCGGCAGAAAAGTCCGCACCCGTGAAGATTGAGAATCAATTTAAAGCGGTTAAAGATATTGTTAAGCCGGCAGAACCAATTAGCCATTACGCTGAAAACTTGACGCCAATCGGCAATATTTTATGGAGACAAAGAGCCCAAGTTCAGGGGCGGGTTACTGCAATTAAGAGCGCTGCCAAAGGATCTGCGCCGCTGCTCCAAGTCGAAGTTTGGGATGAATCAGGAGGCGTAACTCTGCACTTCTTGGGTCGCCGCGAAATCGCTGGCCTAGAAGTTGGAGCTCAAATTCGCGCCGAAGGTATGGTCGGTGAAGAGGATGGTGCGTTAACCATCTTGAACCCTTCATACCAATTGCTCGTTTAAATCAGCGCTGACCTTCAAAAAAATCACTCAGTAACTTTGCGCATTCAACTTCACGAATTCCTGCGGTTACATTCATCTTATAAAGCGCACGCGGATCTCTAATTACATCCCAAACCGAGCCCACTGCGCCAGCTTTTTCATCCCAAGCACCAAAAATTAGATGAGAGATGCGCGCTTGTGCAATTGCGCCTGCGCACATCGCACAAGGTTCTAAAGTAACAATTAAAGTACATCCATCGAGTCTGGAATTTTGTAGCCGGTTTGTGGCATTTCTTAGCGCGACAATTTCGGCATGTGCCGTTGGATCGTTATTTGCTTCGCGTTTATTGGATCCGCTTCCAATCACAACACCATCTTTATTAACAACAATTGCCCCTACTGGAACATCGCCAGTTGAAGTTGCTTTTCTTGCGATCGCGATTGCATCATCCATCAACGATTCTGGAGTTTTATTTGAAATTCTTATAGCTCCAATAACTCAGCGAATTGTTCTGCGAAACCTAAGCGACTTGCAATTGCTTCTAACTGTTCATCTGGAAATAGTTCTGAGTCATCGCACAGTGCAGAAAGTTCCATTTGATTTACTCCCAGATCCGCCAAAATATCTAAATGGCCGACTGGCAATGGTTCTTCATCTTCTTCGGGTGAATCTAAATCGCAAAGTTCAAGAAAATCTGCAGCTACTTCATAATCAATTGCGCAAGTAACATCACTTAAAAACATACTTATATGAGAACCTAAAACTCGGATCAACATAAAGAATTCTTCATCGATTGCCAACAAGGCAATTGCTCCGCCATTGGTTTGTTGTGACTTTAGGCGATCAATAATGTGCGGTAAATCGTGTGCGTCAGGTAACAGCGCCAAATTCCAGCGCCCATCCTCGTGCCACGCAGCAACTGCGATATCTACCTCGTTCACCATTGCATCCGTCACATCCACCATATTCTCACTCATTGGGCGAGATGGAAACCCCTGTAAGGTAGGAGCCATGAAAGTTCACGTCGCTGACCACCCGCTAATTACTCATAAATTGACCGTTCTACGCGATGAAAAAACCGATTCACCAACTTTTCGCCACCTAGTTGAGGAACTAGTGACCCTGCTCGCCTATGAAGCAACTCGCGACGTGCGCACTGAAAAAGTTACGATCAAGACTCCGGTGACTACTACAACTGGCTTGAAACTTTCTGACCCAAGACCAGTGGTTGTTCCTATTTTGCGAGCCGGACTTGGAATGTTAGAAGGAATGACGCGCCTGATTCCAACAGCTGAAGTTGGTTTCCTCGGAATGGTGCGCGATGAAAAAACCTTAAAGGCGAGTACTTACGCAAATCGTTTACCTGAAAATTTATCTGGGCGTCAATGTTTTGTACTAGATCCAATGCTGGCAACCGGCGGAACTCTAGTTGCAGCGATTAATTTCTTAATCGAACGCGGCGCAGATGACATAACCGCAATTTGTATTCTCTCAGCCCCTGAAGGAGTAAAAGTCCTTGAAGATGCCTTCGCCAATTCCGGTGTTCCGATCACGCTTGTTACGGGCGCACTCGATGAAAAATTAAACGAACGCGGATACATCGTCCCTGGTTTAGGTGACGCCGGTGATCGTCTATACGGTGTTGTATAAATGGCATCAACATCTCCTGGTTACGGAATAACAATTCGTGTTGAAGGAGCGCCTGAACTCCAACCAGTTGCTCTGATTACCGCTGCAATTACCGGAGCCGGTGCAACCATTACCGCTCTCGATGTTGTCGAGTCACTTTTAGAGAAAGTTGTTATTGACGTAACCTGCGACACGATCGATGTTGATCACGCTGAAGAAATCACCAAAGCCTTGACTGCGCATGACGGTATAACAGTTCGCAAAGTTAGCGATCGCACATTCCTATTGCACCTTGGTGGCAAGTTAGAAGTTCAAGCAAAAGTCCCACTTAAGACGCGAGATGATCTATCTCGCGCCTACACGCCAGGTGTGGCCCGTATTTGTCAGGCGATTGTTGAAGATCCTTCCAACGCACGAAGCCTGACGATGAAGCGCAATACCGTTGCAGTTGTTACAGATGGTTCTGCAGTACTTGGTTTAGGAAATATTGGACCATCGGCAGCACTTCCGGTGATGGAAGGTAAAGCCGCACTTTTCAAAAGATTTGCTGATGTAGATGCTTGGCCGGTTTGTTTAGATACCCAGGATGTTGATGAAATTGTTCGCACCGTTCAGTTAATCGCGCCAGTTTACGGCGGTATCAATTTAGAGGATATCTCTGCACCACGGTGCTTCGAAATTGAAGAACGTTTACGAGACTTACTAGATATTCCTGTCTTTCACGATGATCAGCACGGCACTGCGATTGTTGTTTTAGCCGCTCTAACTAACTCACTTAAATTGGTGAAGAAAAAGTTAGGCGAGATAACAATCGTAATGAGTGGAGCAGGCGCAGCTGGCACAGCTATTGCTCGCCTGCTGACTAAGAGCGGTGCTCAAAAAATAATCGCCTTTGATATTAATGGCTGCGTTACTCCTGGATTTACTGGAAACATTTCAGATGCAATGAAGGGTGCAGATGTATTTATTGGGGTAAGCGCTCCAAATGTATTGACGGAAGGCGATGTCGCATCAATGGCGGAGGGTTCTATTGTCTTTGCGCTGGCGAATCCAGATCCTGAGATCGATCCGGTTATTGCTCGTAAATATGCAGCCGTGGTAGCAACCGGGCGAAGCGATCAACCAAATCAGATCAATAATGTTTTAGCATTCCCAGGAATTTTCCGAGGACTCCTCGATGCGAATGCCCATAAAATAACTGATGAACTATTAATTGCAGCTGCTGAAGCGATCGCTTCTTGCGTCACTGCCTCCCAACTAAATGCCTCCTTTATTGTGCCGAGCGTTTTTGATCCGCAGGTAGTGCAAAAAGTTGCAGCGGCTGTCAAAAAGAGCGTGTAAATGGAGTTAGCCGCATCTTTTGATGCTCAATTGTCTTTGCTTGCACCATTTATTTTCTACATCGTGGTTGCCGGCATTGTCTTTATTGAAACTGGACTACTTTTCGGTTTCTTCTTGCCTGGAGATTCCATACTTTTTAGCGCAGGCCTTGTAGCAGCCGCGCACGGAAATATAAACATTGTCATTTTAGTGACCGCCATTTTTCTAGCAGCATTCTTTGGAGATCAAGTTGGCTTCGTGATCGGCAGAGTGGTTGGTCGTCCGTACCTGGATAAGAAGAAATCTCCAAGAATTAAGCGGATGATTGTAAAATCTGAAGCGTTCTATGAAAAATATGGTTGGTGGGCTGTTGTGATTGCTCGCTACTTCCCTTGGATTCGCACATTTGTTCCGCCAATTGCAGGAGCGGCCAAGATGAATTACTACAAGTTCTTATCCGCAAATGCATTAGGCGCGTTTCTTTGGGGAGTCGGAATTACATTGGCTGGTTTTTACGCCGCCACCGTGCCTTGGGTAAAAAGCTCGTCTTACGCAATAGCCGCGTTCTTTATAACTGCTTCTTTAATTTCAGTTTTGGTAAAGCACCGGCGCCACCCACAAGAACCCCAAGATAAGTCATAACGATTCCTGTTACTAGGTAGGTACTGATCTGAACACCTTGCGTGGGTGAGTAAAGATCAATAAGTAAAGATCCGACGAGTTGTCCACCGACGCTAATTAAAGTAAAGGTCAGTACGCCTAAGTGTTGAACGATTGTTGATGTAAAGGCGATATAGATAACGCCGATTGTGCCGCCCATATACATCCACAACGGCCCTGAAGGTAAGGCAACGATCTCCGTGCGATTTATCAATACACCGATCGCTAAGAAGATAAATAAGAATGCAGTACCCATAATAAAGTTAAGCCAAGAGGTGGCGAAACTCTGGTGTGTGCTCTCATTGATTTGACCATTTAATGCACGTTGCACACCGACTATAGCGCCAGCAAAACAGCCAAATACAACTGCGAAGAGAGATAAATTCTGCGCTTCTATGCGATCAAGCACAGATACAAGAACCGCAAGGACAGTAACTGCAGCGGCTGCAACCCTTCTAACCGTTATCTGTTTTTTGCCGCCACCTGTTAAACCGATTCGATCAACAATCAGAGAAGCAGCAGTCTGTCCCGCAATTGAAGCGACTGAATAAATTGCTACTCCAATAATCGGAACAATTTGCGTTTGAACTGCTACAAAACTTCCGCCGAGCATCCCGGCAAAGAGCGTCCACACTGGAATTTCTTTACGGCTAACCGCGCCCTTTAAGTTCTTCATTCCGTTTCGTATTGCAGGCGTGAAGAGCGAGATTAATGAAATTATCAGTAAGCCTGATCCAAAAGAAACCAGCGCAGCTTCGATTGGATTTCCCATACGAAGCGAGAGTTCGCCGTTCGCACGTGCTTGCATCGCGATTAGTAGCCCAGAAAGAGCGGCTAAAAGATTTAGCTTGGAATTACTTTTGCTCACTATGGGTGAGTGCCGCTGAACTCTCGCTTATCGGCGATCCAGTCCATTAGCGCAAATAGCACACCAGAGATTACGAATGTTAGGTGGATGGCAATTCTCCAGATTGTGCCTTCGCCAACTTCTGCTTCACCAGCTAATTCAATGAAATCTTTTAAGAGTTCGATTACAGAAATGGCCACAAGTGAGCCGATCAACTTAATCTTTAAACCACTGAAGTCGATCGTTCCCATCCAGTGTGGGCGATCTTTAGATTCCAAAGCGATATCTATGCGCGATACAAAGTTTTCATATCCAGCAAAGATGACCATCAGAATGAGGTTTGCGAGCAAAGTTAAATCAAGTAGTGCAAGTAAGGAGAGCGTGAACTCACTCGCGCTCATGTCAGGGGTTTTTTCAGCTAAGTGCCAAAACTCAATTATGAAGCGGTACGCCAGAAGAACTAGCGCTCCAACAAGGCCGAGATATAACGGAGCAAGTAAGAAACGGCTTCGGAAAAGTATTCCTTCGACGATATGTGAAATTTGGCTCATGCCGATATTTTAACTCAATCGCCTAGTTGATCTGTGATTTCTAGCCATTCTTCTTCTCGAGTGTTTAATTCTGCGCGTTGATTTTCAAGTTCCTCGCTAATTTTTAGCAACCCAGCGGGATCAAATGCCGCGGCTTCTTGCGCTTCTTCTAGCTCAGTAATCTTCTCTTTTGATTTCTGAATCTGTCGCTCAACGCGCACCAAATCTTTTTTAAGTTGGCGTTGCTCTGCGGCCGAGGAAGCGCCCTTTGGTTTTGTAACAGAATCGGGTTTCTGAAGGGCAGCTTCTCGTTGTTCCAAATACTGATCAACTCCCCTAGGCAAATCTCTTAACGATTTATCTCCCAATAGCCCAACAAATCGATCGCAGACTCGCTCTAGAAAATATCTATCGTGTGAGATAACAACCAGGGTCCCACCGTAACTATCAAGTAAATCTTCCAGTTCAGTTAGCGTTTCAATATCAAAATCATTGGTTGGCTCATCTAACAACAAAACATTTGGTGAATCCATTAGCAATCGAGTTAACTGCAACCGGCGCTTCTCGCCGCCAGATAGATCACCCACCGGAGTCCATTGCGAATCTTTATCAAAACCTAAGCGTTCGCAGAGTTGTGAAGCCGAAAGTGACTTACCGTTGCCGAGTTCTATATGTGCAGCAACTTTTTCAACCGCTTCCAGAACGCGCCATACTGGGTTTAATTCATCTAGATGCTGTGTAAGAAATGCCGCCTTTACAGTTATTCCGGTTGTTAGTTTTCCAGCGAAAGGTTGTATTTCACCAGCCAAGGTGCGCATTAGGGTAGTTTTGCCAGATCCATTTATCCCAACAATTCCAATGCGATCTCCAGGGCCGATGTTCCAGTAAAGATCATCGATCAACTCTTTTTCACCCGCACGTATTTGTAAGTGATGGGCTTCGTAGACAGTATTTCCTAAACGGTTGCGCGCAAATTTCAATAGCTCGCCTTGATCGCGCGGTGCTGGCTCCTCTGCAATCAATACATTTGCAGCATCTACACGAAATTTAGGCTTTGTAGTTCTAGCTGGTGCGCCCCTGCGTAACCACGCAAGTTCTTTACGAATTAGATTATTTCGTCTGGCATCCATAGCACTCGCTTGGCGCGCGCGTTCTACTTTAGCTAAAACAAATGCGGAATATCCACCGTCGTACTCTTCAACCTTGCCGCCGACTACTTCCCAAGTGCGATCGGTAACGGCATCTAGAAACCATCTATCGTGAGTTATCACAAGTACTGCTAAAGATTTGCGGCTATTTAAATGGGTGGCAAGCCATGCCACGCCTTCCACATCTAAGTGGTTGGTTGGTTCATCCAATAAAATCAAATCAAGTTCGTCGATTAATAATTTAGCTAGACCGACTCTGCGTTTTTCACCGCCAGATAAAGTTGAGAATTTTCTTTCAAATAAATGGTCATCAAATCCACCAAATAGACCTGTAAAAACTTCTCTGATCCCGGAATCACTTGCCCATTCGTATTTTGCTCTATCTCCAATTACGACATCACCTACCGTTGAATTTGGATCAGCTTTATCAACTTGCGAAAGTAAACCAATTTTCACTGAATTTGCTTTAGTTACTCTGCCTTGATCTGGACTTTCGATCGCCGCAATTACTCTCATTAGCGTGCTTTTGCCAGAACCATTGCGCCCAACAATTCCAATTCGATCACCTTCTGAAACACCGAGCGAAACTCTTTCAAGCAGCGCTCTAATATCAAAGGCCTTACTGACCTCTTCGATATTTACAAGATTGCGCGCCACGATGGGAGAGCGTACCTTTCAACTATGAAAGCCACTGACCGCGAATTCGCACTTGGCTTAGATGCCCGCGATCCCTTGGCCCGCTTCCGCTCACAATTTGTAATTAGCGATCCCAATATCTGTTATCTCGATGGCAACTCTTTAGGTCGTCTCCCTCTTTCTACAGTCGAGGCGGTAATTGCATTTATGAAAGATGAGTGGGGTCCTGAGGTAGTAACTGGATGGGGGCATTGGGTAGATGAGGCGCAACCAACCGGGGATTTAATTGGACGCGCCTCTCTTGGCGCAGCAGCTGGCCAAGTTCTCGCATGCGATACCACCTCAGTAAATTTCTATCAGTTAGCGCTAGCCGCAATTCACGCACGCCCTGGGCGCAAGACGATAATCACGGATGCGGCAAATTTTCCAACTGATCGTTACATCTTGGATGGAATTGCAAAACAACTTGGATTAAATCTTGTCATTATTGATAACGAATCTGCAGGTTCAGCAGAACACGAGCGAATCACACCAGAAATTCTTGCGCCATACTTAAATGAAGATGTAGCGCTAGTTACCTTAGAGGTTATCCAATATCGCTCTGGCGCCCGCAACGATATTAAATCTCTGACTGATTTAGTACGCAAACACGGAGCGCTTATGTTGTGGGATGCCAGCCACGCAGTTGGCGCAATCGAAATGGACTTCGATAAAAATGGCGTTGATATTGCAGTCGGATGCACATATAAATATGGGAATTCTGGCCCAGGTGCACCTGCTTGGCTCTATGTAAATAAAAAAGTGCAAGCCGAATTGCAAGTTCCAATCCAAGGTTGGTTTTCACAAGGCGATCAATTTGCAATGGGAGCTGATTTTGAAAGGGCAGAAGGTATTCGTGGTTTTCAAATTGCTAGTCCTTCATTGATCGGATTACGTTGCATTAAGAGCGCATTTACGATGATTGAAGATGCCGGAATTGGTGCGATTTCTGAAAAGGCAGCGATCGGAACTGAGATGATGATTCAGTTATACGATGCTTGGCTGGCAGAGCTCGGATTTACTTTATTGACATCTCGAAATCCCCAAGAACGTGGTGGTCACATTTCTCTCGGTCATCCCGATGCTGCACGTATATGTGTAGCGTTACGAGAGTTTGCCGACGTTATTCCAGACTATCGAACACCTAATTCAATAAGGCTCGCGATTGCTCCGCTTCCAACTTCTTATGTTGAAGTTTGGGATGGATTTGCGCGCATCCGTGATCTTGTTGCTTTTCGGCAATACGAGAAGATCAAAGAAACAGATTCGAGGGTCACATGAGCGATGCCGATTTCGATTCCGCACTTACCTACACATCTTATTTAGCAATTGATAAGTTACTTGAATTACAGAACCCTCTATCCGATGGCCCGGAACACGATGAAATGCTCTTTATAATTATTCATCAGAGTTACGAACTCTGGTTTAAACAATTAATCCACGAATTTAATGAGGCGGCAAAGGTCCTTGAATCTGGCGATACCCACCGATCGCTAGCTATTCTTGGAAGAATTCGCACAATACTTAAAGTCTGTGTCACCCAAGTTGATATTTTAGAGACGATGACGCCACTGCAATTTAACGCTTTTCGCGGGTATCTCTCCTCTTCCAGCGGGTTCCAATCTGCACAGTTTAGAAAAGTTGAAGCGTTGCTGGGACGAAGAGATTCGAAGATGGCCTCTCATCTACCTTTAGATGTTCAGGCAGAGATCAAAGAGATTGCCTCTCGCAACTCCATCTGGGATTCAACTCTGGCCTATCTTGCAAAACGTGGTCACAAAATCCCAGTTGAGATTTTAAATCGCGATAAATCAACTCACTATCAATCAGATCCACGAGTTATTGAAGCCTTATTAGAAGTTCATCGCGGCGATCCCGAGTCAGCAATGGTCTGTGAAAGGCTGATGGATATCGATGAAGGGCTGCAAGAGTGGCGCTACCGTCATGTAAAAATGGTTGAGCGGACCATTGGACAGAAAACTGGCACTGGTGGTTCAGATGGAGTCAAATACTTAGCAAGTACTTTATTTAATCCGGTCTTTAAAGATCTTTGGGATATCCGTTCGCAGTTTTAGATTTTTCCTGTGTAGAACAAAAATAAAATAATTAGTATCGATAGAACTGCTGCACCGGCAATTAGCGCAAAT
>Ga0315905_10004765_pt1 | contig 13865 bp, 12 predicted proteins | sample LakEriMetagenome_5_FD_203522 | JGI IMG/M metagenome (GOLD analysis project Ga0315905, IMG submission 203522) | Freshwater fungal communities from buoy surface, Lake Erie, Ohio, United States - Buoy 4 MA121 | ecosystem: Environmental > Aquatic > Freshwater > Lake | place: USA: Lake Erie, Ohio... | reverse complement strand
CCTAAAAAACAACCGTTTCTTTTCTGTAATTTGAGGAAGTATTCCGTTTATTTCAAATGCATAACGCGCTTTTGCATACACAACATCTATAGCACTCAAATACGTTTCATAGGCCGACAATAAGGGCGTAAAAGGACGTAATTCTGTTGTTAATCGTTTCAATATTCGGATGATCTCTTCCCGCTCTTCATATTCATAATTATTTAATTCCCGACTGTATTGCAACGTTGCTTCAGGTTCAATGTAGGCTATGCTTCCGGTTTTAGAGTTCCCTAAAATTGATCCTTTTACTTTTTTTCGATACATGGCTAAGACTGCCAGCACACGTCGATTTTCAACCACACTTTCTTTAATATCATCCAGATATCCTTGGGAACTATAATGCACAAGCGCCTGTCCAAAGCTTTGGTTCACTTTTCCACGCACCCTATTGATGTGATGTCGAATGAGCGCTAAATCTGGTGAAGCATTGTCTTTTATAACGCCATATTTATCTATTACTTCTTCAACTTTTTGAATTATCGATTTAGTATATTCCAATTGAGCGGACAGCTCGAATAAAGTGGGATAATAGTCTTTAAATTTTCTAAAGAAAAGAATTTGTGTGTTGACCGTTGCCGAAAGTGATGCAAATTTTTGGAAACTACTAATTTCGAGGAAGCTATCCTCAATAAGCAAAAGTTTCAAATCGGATGTGATCGCTTCAAAACCATGATTGGGAATAGCATTATTATTTGAAAACGAAGCGAGATACTCTGAAGTTTGATGCAAAGCAGCCATCAATTGGTCTTTATGACCTATAGGTGTAATAGCTTCAGCTTTTGCTTTTCCTAATTCGGTAACACAAATCGAAGCTATTGTTGAAAGCACCGTTGTAAATTCGAGATCTTTTCGCGTTTTTTCAGTAATGGAAATCATAAAATAACTTTACGTCTCAAAGTTACAAAGGTTCGTATGCAGATTCGTATTCCTTTTTCTATTTTTGATAAAAAATTAGGATATGTTAGGGCACATAGAATCCACATGGAATGATCAATTAACCGTTGAATTTGAAAAACCGTATTTCAAATCGTTAGATGCTTTTTTGGATTTTGAATATGCTAATTTCAAATGTTATCCCCCTAAGGAATCCATATTTAATGCTTTTACACTTTGTCCCTTTGATCAAGTTAAAGTGGTATTAATTGGCCAAGATCCGTATCATGGCTTAGGTCAAGCCAACGGTCTCGCTTTTTCGGTTAACGATGGTATTGCCTTTCCGCCTTCTTTGGTTAACATTTTTAAAGAATTGGAAAATGATTGTAAGCTTCCAATTGCAATTTCTGGGAATTTGGAGCGTTGGGCTAAGCAAGGTGTTTTATTACTAAATACCACACTAACGGTGAGAGAAGGTCAAGCAGGCAGTCATCAAAAACAAGGTTGGGAATCATTTACGGATGCCGTGATTGAAAAACTATCCGAAAAAAATACACCCCTTGTATTTTTACTTTGGGGAAGTTTTGCCCAAAAAAAAGGAGCCAAAATAAACCGCAGCAAACATTGTGTTTTAGAATCGGGGCATCCTTCGCCATTAAGTGCTAATCGCGGTTATTGGTTTGGAAATAAACATTTTAGTGCTGCAAACGCTTTTTTGACTTCAAATGGATTGGAACCGATTTTATGGTAAACTAATTTACAGTAAATTGATAATAACCACTTGAATTAATTGCATTTGAAGTAGTGTAAATCATTAGTGTAATGGCAGAAGAACTGCTGTTTGAACGCAATTCGACTACATCGGTTGCCGAACTGTTATATCCGTAACTTAGTCGGTAAGTTCCCGAAGACAATAATGGAATTCCCGCCCGAAATTGATAAGAACTTGTCGAGGTATTATAAGTTGCCGTAGCTAGATAAAAACCAGCAGTTTCCAATGCTCCAGCGGTTATATTGAGTTGGTTATTTGTAACGGTTACGGGTGACCACTCATCAACACCTGTTTGCCGCTCCAAAACATAGGAAAAAGCCAAAGAAGGAGCATTGTTAGTTGTTTTGCGTATATCCAAAGGGGTTGATTGTCCTACTTCCGTCACCTGATTGGCAACATTACAATTGAGATATAGAAAATCCCCAACCGAATAACTTGCGGCTGTTTCAATTTGCATCAAGTTGTTAACACGAACATATTCCGTATTATAAAAATCATCATCATTGGTATCGCAACTCAACAAAACAAATGATGTAAATAACAGTAATAAAGCAGCTGTTTTTTTCATAATTAATATATTAGAAGCGATACCCAAAATTAAATCCAACTCTTGATATTACGTCGGGACTTTTCGCTTTATTCGTTAAATTGGAACCGAATCCTACCAAAAACTCAACAGCAAAAGCCTCTTTAAAATACATTTTATATCCTAAACTTCCACCCATTGCAAAGTCGGTATATTGCGTTTGTTTAATCGTATAATAGCCAACTCCATTGGTTGATTCGCGAACAATTTCTTTAAAATCACCTCCATTGACTGAACCAAATACTTCAGCAAAGTAAAATCGCGATTTGCTTTTTGACAGGGCGTACCGTAAATACGGGTTGAACTCGTAACGCGGAATATTATTTCGAAAACCATTATTAAAATCGGCTTCAATTTTATGACTGTTTGAAAAATTTGCATTTACCCCAACTGAAAAATTTCGTTCAAAAAAACGTTCATAACTCAATCCGATTTTACCATAAGCAATGGCTTGCAAAACATCGATTCGAAATTCATTCTTTTTGAATGTAATTCCAGAATTTGAATTGGACTGAGCGGAACTACTGGATAACCAGAATAAAGCACCAATAATAATTGCACATTTTTTCATTTGCGGTATTTTTCTTATGCTAATATACTAATTAATTTATTGGGGATTTTAATTTAATGTTAATGCACTTAATATTTCTTCTTTCATGAATGGACCACCAGGATATTTGGCTGTATAGTCTAAGTTTAACCAAACATTTCCCCGTTCATCGATATGATAATGAATAGCTTGGTGTTTACTCTCGTTTGGAAATAAGCGTTTTTTAATTAAGTAATTCACATTTTCCATATCCTTTTGAGTGCCGATATATAATTCTGGATAAATATGACCAGGAGTATGTATAAGCCTAGGAATTCCACCAATCGATTTTATAGTCGCTGCCATGAGAATTGAATGGTCATCACAATCACCTGACAGATAGTCAATTGATTCCTCAGCTGTAGCAATATATTCATGTCCAACAGGATCATGTACATAATTCCATCGTGTATTGATTTCTTTAAAAACAGCAAAACATTGAATGATATTGGAATATTCTTGATACCCCTCGGTGTTTTTAAAATGCTTATTGATGGCCATAAGTGCAAAATTCCGCACTTTGGGCGAATCAAAATTAATGGCTTTTGTAATTTTAGTTTTATTGGGAAAAGGCAATAACTTGTCGACTACTATGTCTTGCGGATAAGGATTGTCTTGCATTGCATAAAGCATTGATTGATAATCTTCAAAGACTTCACGAAAACCATAGCCTCCAATTAATGTTCCCCAAAACAAAAAAACAAGATACAAAGCAATACTAATAAAGGTTACTTTACGAAGCAGCGTAAGTATGAGCTGAAGTAAACCAACCAAACAGACAAAAATCAAAAGGCGATCCAAAAAAAATGGCCATCCCAACTTTTTTAGGTTTTGGTGTAGAATTATAAACAAAGGAATGGTTAACAGCACATTCAAGCTCAAAATCAAAATGCGATCCCAAGGTTTTGGAATCGTAAAGCGATCGTACAATTTACGAAATTGAGATACTTGAGTTTGAACCATTATTTGGCTTTCACTAAACTTGAGTTACTAAAGTTGTAAAATTACTTTTTTTATCAATAAGGTTCAATTCAAAAAGTCGGTTTTGAATTTGGGTTACCGTTGATTCAGAAAGGTTCGATTGTGACCACTCGGTAACCGCAAGCCATTGTTCAACATCAGTAGATTGCAATTGGTATCGATTGGCCAAAATTTGTTCAATTCCTTGACATTGTTTAAACGAAGTAGTAACATCGTTAATGACTTTTAAAAGTCGCGCAATCGTGGCTTTATCATTTTCTAATACAGAATTTCGTACAGCAATTACAAAACAGGGCCAAGGAGTTGGGCATTCACCAATCCGACGAAATATACCTTTGTCAACCAACGGTTGTGTCATAAAACGTTCCCACATAAAATAATCCGCTTTGCCTTGATTTAGAGAAGCTACAGCTCCCTCAATAGTGTTAACAATAGTAAATGTTAATTGGGAGGAATTCCAGCCCAGTTGTTGTGCTTGAACACAAGCCATAAGGTGCGAGCCGGAACCATAGCGAGAGATTGCCACTTTTGAATTTTGCAAATCAACTACTGTTTGGTATGGTGAACCAGCGGCTACATGAATACCCCAAAGCAAAGGCGATTCTACATATACTTGGACAATTGAAGAAGGGTTTCCTGCTACAATATCTTTAACGATGCCTTCGGTGAGTATTACCGCAATATCGGTTTCACCATTGCGCAACATTTGACACATCTTGCCGGTACCTTCGGGAACATCTATCCAGTTAATTTGAATTCCTTCATTTTCAAAATGACCTTGTTCAATCGCAAGATGCCATGGTAGATTAAAGTGTTCAGGTACGCCTGCGATAGTTAGCGTTTTCATATAAACCGAAGGAAAGCTGTGATTAAATTAAAGGGTTAATTTATTTAAGGTGTAAGCAATCAATGCATCAACCGTTTGGTAGGGATCATCGCTAAAAGTGCCGGTGGCGCGATTAGCAATTATAGCATTTAATGATAAACATTCATGTCCCAATAACTTTCCTAAACCATAAATAGCACTCGTTTCCATTTCTAAATTGGTCATTTTTATCCCATTAAATTCGAAACTATCCATTTTGGAATTTAAATTAGGGTCTTGTATAGCTAAACGCAAAACCCGACCTTGAGGGCCATAGAATCCACCAGCAGTTGCTGTAAATCCTTTGAGAATAGTAGGGCTTTCAAAACGTTTTTCTAGTAGGGTCGAACCTTTAATTACATAAGGCCGGCCTTTTCGTAAATCCCAATCGGTATGTAGAATAAAAGCCGACTCTATCGCTTTTTCAGAAAAATCATCAATCAAATAGGAGCGAAGCATATTGTCTAATCCTAGTGCATAATGACTCATTACAAAACTGTTAACTGGAATGTCGGCTTGCAGTGAACCAGAAGTCCCAATACGAATAATGTTTAATGCAGTTACAATTTTTTTTACTGTCCGCGATGATAAATCAATATTTACCAAAGCATCGAGTTCATTCATTACGATGTCAATATTATCGGGGCCAATTCCAGTAGATATAACGGTTAGACGTTTACCTTTATAGTATCCAGTTTGCGTTTTGAACTCACGCTTTTGTATTGTAAACTCAATTCGTTCAAAATGTTGAGTAATTTTTTCTACACGATCTTGATCACCCACAAAAATGATGTCCTGCGCAATATGCTCGGGAAATAAATTCAGATGATAGACACTCCCGTCTGGGTTTAAAATTAATTCTGAAGCGTTAAGCACTAGATATAAAATTAGCGTCGTAAGACATTTATAATTTAAAATGTATAATTTAAAATATATTTACAAGTTGTTCGTAATCAACCACCAACACGTTTAACTTTGAATCCTTTTTCTTTCAAAAGGTTCATAATAGTGTCACGGAAATTGCCTTGAATAATGATGGTTCCATCTTTAAAACTTCCGCCTACACTTAATTTGGTTTTTATTTCTTTAGCTAATAATTTAAAATCCTCATCAGTTCCAGCATATCCTTCAATAATTGTAATCGGTTTTCCTTTACGTTTTTCGTATTTACAAATCATCGGCTCATTTTGCACATACAATTCATGTTCTTGAATCGCTATCGGATCGGGTTCGCTTGCAATATGGTCGGGAAATAACTTTTTTAATTGTTCTTCTAAATTATTCATAGCTAAAAATATACTCAGAATCGATAGGTTTAAATATTAAATACGGAGGAATCTATTTTTTAACCAGACCAAGCTCCACTAAACGTTCATTCAAATAATCACCTGCTGTTATATCTTCGAATAATTTTGGATTTGAATTATCTATACATTGGGGTAAACAATCCAATTTCATATCACTAACGGGATGCATGAAAAAAGGAATTGAATAACGTGATGTTCCCCATAATTCTCGCGGTGGATTGACTACTTGATGAATCGTTGATTTCAACTTGTTGTTGGTATGTCGCGACAACATATCGCCCACATTAATCATTAGCTCGTCGTCTTGTGCAATTGCATCAATCCATTCACCATTATGATTTTGCACTTGCAATCCTTTGCCTTGCGCTCCCATGAGTAAAGTGATTAAATTGATATCACCGTGCGCTGCAGCACGAACGGCACCATCTTTTGGTTCATCCGTAATTGGTGGATAATGAATCGGTCGTAAAATGCTATTTCCATCCTTAATATATTGATCAAAATAATTTTCTTTTAATCCAATATGTAAGGCCAATGCACGTAAAACATAAATTCCAGTTTTTTCGAGCATTTGATAGGCTTGTTTTCCAACTAGATTGAATTTTGGTAATTCTTCTACTGTTACGTTCTCAGGATATTCACCTTCCCATTTGGAATCTTTTTCGATATATTGTCCAAAGTGCCAAAATTCTTTTAAGTCCCCTGCAGAGCGACCTTTGGCATGTTCTTTTCCAAATGATACATAACCACGCTGTCCACCGATTCCGGGGATTTCATACTTTGCTTTTAATTCGAGAGGAAGGTTAAAGAAATTTCTAACTTCTTCATATAAAGCGGATACTAATTGATCATCCAAAAAATGACCTTTTAATGCTACGAAACCAATTTCTTCGTAAGCTTTGCCGATTTCATTTACAAATTTTTGTTTACGTGCCGGTTCGTCCGACAGGAAATCACGTAAGTCAACACTTGGAATTTGTTGCATACTAAAACTATTTTGTTAATTACTGCTGCGCTGTAAGCGAACACACAAATATAATCAATAATAAGAAGAATATATTAGGGTTGGTTAATTTTGTTAGTGATGAGATTCTTAACGGTGTACAACTTTAAAGTAGTTATTATTTATTATTTTTGGCATTTTAAACACAAACCCAACTATGAATTTTAACCGATACGATTTATCCAACGAAGTATTATTGGAATTATATCAAAAACTACTTAAGCCACGATTGATAGAAGAAAAAATGCTTATTTTACTTCGACAAGGAAAAGTATCAAAGTGGTTTTCTGGAATAGGTCAGGAAGCAATATCGGTCGGTATTACGGCTGCTCTCGATAAAGACGAATATATATTGCCGATGCATCGAAATTTAGGTGTTTTTACAGGGCGTGATATTCCCTTACATCAATTATTTTCGCAATGGCAAGGAAAAAAATCGGGATTCACCAAGGGTCGCGACCGTAGTTTTCATTTTGGAACACAAGCCTATAAAATCATTGGGATGATTTCGCACTTGGGCCCACAAATGGGTGTAGCTGATGGAATTGCCTTAGCAAATAAACTAAAACAAAATGGAAAAGTTACCGCAGTATTTACTGGGGAAGGTGCTACTTCTGAGGGCGATTTCCATGAAGCATTAAATATTGCAGCAGTATGGGATCTACCTGTTATGTTTGTGATTGAAAACAACGGCTATGGACTTTCGACACCAACAAACGAACAATACCGTTGTGAAAATTTAGCCGACAAAGGATTAGGATATGGAATGGAAAGTCATATAATCGACGGAAACAACATTCTCGACGTGTATTCAAAAATTAAGGAATTAAAATCGTCGATGGCCGTTAATCCTAGACCCGTTTTATTGGAATTTAAGACTTTCCGAATGCGGGGCCATGAGGAAGCCAGTGGAACGAAATATGTACCCCAAGAATTAATGGATATTTGGGCGATTAAAGATCCTATTTCAAACTACCGTGATTATTTGATTAATGAAAAAATACTAACCGATTCGCAAGATGCAGAATTTCGGGAAGCAATTAAACAAGAAATTGATGCTAATTGGGCAATTACTCAAGCTGAACCTGAACTCGTTGCGGATCTAAGTGAAGAATTAGGTGATGTATATGAACCTTTTGATTATCAAGAAGTAAGTCCAAACTCAGAAAAAGTTAATATACGTGTTATCGATGCTATTTCGAGCGCATTGCGCGAATCGATGGAACGTCATCCTAATTTGGTAATCATGGGGCAAGATATTGCCGAATATGGCGGTGCCTTTAAAATTACCGACGGATTTGTTGCACAATTTGGCAAAGAGCGTGTTCGCAATACTCCAATTTGTGAAAGTGCTGTAGTTTCAGCAGCAAATGGTTTATCAATAAATGGTTATAAGGCAGTTGTTGAAATGCAGTTTGCTGATTTTGTTTCGACTGGGTTTAATCCAATTGTAAATTTATTAGCGAAGCAGCGCTACCGTTGGGGAGAGAAATCCGATGTGGTTGTTCGAATGCCCTGTGGAGGCGGAACGCAAGCGGGTCCGTTTCATTCACAAACCAATGAGGCTTGGTTTACCAAAACTCCGGGTCTAAAAGTAGTTTACCCTGCATTTCCGTATGATGCCAAAGGTCTTTTAAATACCGCAATCAACGATCCAAATCCAGTAATGTATTTTGAACACAAATTACTCTATCGAAGTATATACCAAGAGGTTCCAAGCGATTATTACACCCTACCATTTGGAGCGGCTTCATTGGTTAGAGAAGGCTCAAAGGTTTCAATAATTACCTTTGGTGCGGGGGTACATTGGGCGATTGAGTTATTAGACAAACATCCAGAAATTAGTGCCGATTTATTGGATTTACGTTCGCTACAGCCGCTAGACACTGAAGCAATTCTCCGCTCGGTAAAAAAAACCAACCGTGTATTAATTCTGCAAGAGGACACTCTGTTTGGAGGAATCGCTAGCGATATTTCGTCGTTAATTATGGAACAAGCATTTGAGTATTTAGATGCTCCTGTACAACGTGTTGGAAGTTTGGAAACAGCAATCCCATTCATGAAATCTCTCGAAGATCAATACTTACCAAAAGCTCGTTTTGAAAAGGTTCTATTCGACTTATTGGCGTATTAATATCGAATTTATTCATTAGTTAACCTTACATTTACGTGCCTATTTCAATTGTTTAGCACAAAAAATGTTGGGCCTTTTACTAATAAAAACAATTGCAATGCATTGGAATAGGGATGCATGTGTTTACTTTGCATTTGAAGCGATGACAGATCCTGCTTTTTAATTACTCAATGGGTTTAAAAATAAAAGTCTTTAGTTTGCTTTTAGGCATTTCAGTTATCTTTGCACTTTAATCCTATTTTTGTGAATTTAACCAACAAGCTTAAATTATTTAACGACCCGATTTACGGATTCATTTCGATTCCCAATACGCTAATTTTTGATCTAATTCAACACCCGTATTTCCAACGATTACGGCGTATTTCTCAAATGGGTTTGTCGTATTTGGTGTATCCCGGTGCCCATCATACGCGATTTCATCATGCATTAGGTTGCATGCACTTAATGCAAAAAGCAGTTGAAACACTTAAATTCAAGGGAGTCACTATTTCAGATGACGAAGAAACGGCTTTGTATATTGCTATTCTACTTCATGATATTGGCCACGGTCCTTTTTCGCATGCCATGGAGCATAGTATCGTTGAAAATATTCATCATGAAGCGATTTCGTTACGATTTATGGATGCCTTAAATACCCAATTTGAAGGGAAATTGAGTTTAGCAATAAAAATTTTCAAAGGAGAATACCATCGTAAATTTATGTTAGAACTCATTTCGAGTCAGCTCGATATGGACCGAATGGATTACCTCAAAAGAGATAGTTTCTACAGTGGTGTAGCCGAAGGTAATATCAACAGTGATCGGCTAATTCAAATGTTGCATGTAGTAGATGATACTTTGGTTATTGAAGACAAAGCCATTTATTCTGTAGAGAAATTTTTAATGGCACGGCGGTTAATGTATTGGCAGGCCTATTTGCATAAAACATCGGTAGTAGCAGAAATTATTTTAACCAAAATACTAAAACGCGCCAAAGCATTAACCCAAAGTGGTATATTTTTAGAGTGCAGTGCGCCATTACGCTACTTTTTAAATCATCGAATTTCAGATGACAGTTTTGATTTAACGATTTTGGAACAATTTGCTTTGTTGGATGATTATGACATCATGGGGGCAATAAAAGCCTGGCAATTTGCAGATGATTTTGTTTTATCGCGCCTTTGTAATATGATTATTAACCGCGATTTGCTTAAGATTGAAATTACAGAAGGCAAACCCGATAAAGCACAATTGAAGCAATTAAAATCCCGCTTACGCGAAACATTTCCAGTTAACGAAAACGAAACCGATTATTTTGTTTTCAAAGGGAAGTTAATAAATATTGCCTATAATAAAGAAAGTGTTCCGATTCGTATTCTAAAAAAAGACCGGTCGGTAGAAGTGTTGGAAGAAATCTCCGAGCAATCACATGTGAAAGCAATGTCGAAAGCGGTGACCAAATATTTTATGTGTTATCCAAAAGTATTAATAGGGTAGCAGGCAGTTTGCATTAAATTTTATATTTTTGTCCTAATGAAATTTACAGCAGAACAAATAGCAGGTATTTTAGAAGGCGATGTTGTAGGTAATCCAAACGTCGAAGTTTATAAACTAGCTAAAATTGAAGAGGGTACAGAAGGTTCGCTAACATTTTTAGCCAATCCTAAATACCAAAACTATATTTATACTACACAGGCTTCAATCACTATTGTCAATCGTTCGTTTGAAGCTGAACAATCGATAACTACTACGCTTATAAAAGTGGACGATGCTTACGCTTCGTTTTCTAAGTTATTAGAATATTACAACCAAGTGAAATTAATGAAGTCAGGTATTGAACAGCCTTCGGTGATTTCAGAAAATGTTACCTATGGAGAGCAGTTATATTTGGGCAGTTTTTCGTATATCGGTAAAAATGTTACACTTGGAAATAATGTTAAAATTTATCCCAATTGTTTTATTGGTGACAATGTTAAAATAGGAGATAACTGCGTTTTATTTGCGGGTGTTTGTGTTTATTCAGAATCGGAAATTGGAAATAATTGCACATTACATTCAGGAGTAATCATTGGTTCCGATGGATTTGGATTTGCACCTTCTGAAGATGGATCGTACACAAAAATCCCTCAAATTGGCAATGTGATTTTGGAGGATAATGTTGAAATTGGTGCTTGTACAACTATTGATCGTGCAACATTAGGTTCAACCATCATTCGCAAAGGCGTAAAATTAGACAACCAAATCCAAATTGCCCACAACGTTGAAATCGGAGAAAATACAGTGATTGCCTCCCAATCAGGTGTTGCTGGATCAACTAAAATTGGCAAAAACTGTTTAATTGGAGGACAGGTAGGTATTGTTGGACATATTACAATAGGTAACCACGTGCGTATTCAAGCGCAATCGGGTATTGGAAAAAATATAGCTGATGGTGAAACCATTCAAGGTAGTCCAGCCTTCAATTACGGAGATTGGAATAAATCGTATGTTCACTTCCGAAATTTACCTAAAATTGTTGCTGACATTAACGAATTAAAAAAGAAACTTTAAACTAAATTGAAAATAGAATCCCATGGTTAAACAAAAAACCATTCAATCTGAAATTACGCTAACGGGAGTGGGGTTACACACTGGAAAAGAAGTAACCATGACTTTAAAGCCAGCACCCGTAAATCATGGTTTTTCCTTTGTTCGTGTTGATTTAGAAGGATGCCCCGTAATTGAGGCCGATGCTAATTATGTGGTCAATACGCAACGTGGAACTAACTTAGAGAAATTAGGGGTAAAAATTCAAACTTCTGAACACGTTTTAGCCGCTTGTGTGGGTTGCGACTTAGATAATGTTATTATTGAACTAAACGAATCGGAACCTCCCATAATGGATGGTTCCTCCAAATATTTTGTTGAAGCTATTGAAAAGGCTGGAATTGTTGAGCAAGATGCAGAACGGTATTATTATGTCGTTAAAGAAGTGATTTCCTATATCGATGAAAATACGAACAGCGAAATAATTGTTATGCCCGCCGACGATTATCAAGTGACAACTATGGTAGATTTTGGAACCAAAGTCTTAGGCACACAAAATGCGACCTTAAAAAGTATGGATGCTTTTAAAACTGAAATTGCCGATGCGCGTACCTTTAGTTTTTTGCATGAATTGGAAACCTTATTAGACCATGGGTTAATTAAAGGCGGCGATCTTAACAATGCTATTGTTTATGTAGATAAAGAAATCTCCGATAAAACAATGGAGAATTTGAAAAAAGCCTTTGGTAAAGAAAATATATCGGTAAAACCTAACGGAGTTTTAGATAACTTAACGTTGCATTATCCCAACGAGGCGGCACGTCATAAGCTACTGGATGTAATTGGTGATTTAGCATTGATCGGTTGCCGAATTAAAGGAAAAGTAATTGCTAACAAACCAGGACATTTTGTAAATACCCAATTTGCCAAGAAAATGTCCAAATTAATTAAAATTGAGCAACGCAATCAAGTTCCATCCTATGACCTCAATAAAGAGCCCTTAATGGATGTAACGAAGATCATGAAAATGTTGCCGCATCGACCACCGTTTTTATTGGTTGACAAGATTATTGAAATGTCCGATTCTCATGTGGTGGGTTTAAAAAATGTGTCGATGAATGAAGACTTTTTCGTTGGTCACTTTCCGGGAGCACCTGTAATGCCAGGGGTTTTAATTGTGGAAGCAATGGCACAAACCGGAGGAATTTTAATCTTAAGTTCGGTTCCCGATCCTGAAAATTATCTTACCTATTTCATGAAAATCGACAACGTGAAGTTCAAACATAAAGTACTTCCTGGTGATACTTTACTCTTTAAATGTGATTTGATTTCTCCGATACGTAGGGGAATTTGCCATATGCAAGCCAATGCATATGCTAATGGAAAATTAGTTGCAGAAGCAGAATTGATGGCACAAATTGTTAAAAATCAATAACTATGAATCAACCTTTAGCCTACGTACATCCTGGTGCGAAGATTGCCAAAAATGTGGTCATTGAACCCTTTACTACCATTCACAATAATGTTGAAATTGGTGAGGGAACATGGATTGGATCCAACGTAACCATTATGGAAGGGGCACGTATTGGAAAAAATTGTAATATTTTTCCAGGTGCTGTTATTGCCGCAGTTCCTCAAGATTTGAAATTTGGTGGTGAAGATTCATTAGCGATCATCGGAGATAATACTACGGTTCGTGAATTTGTTACGATCAATAGAGGTACAATAGCATCCGGACAAACAAAAATTGGAAGCAATTGTTTACTCATGGCAACGGCACACGTTGCACACGATTGTCATATTGGAGATAATGTGATTATTGTTAATGGTGTAGCACTAGCAGGTCACGTAGTCGTAGGGGATTTTGCGGTTATCGGAGGTTTGGCTGCGATTCATCAATTTATTCATATTGGGGAACATGCCATGATTTCTGGAGGTTCATTAGTACGAAAAGATGTACCGCCCTATACCAAAGCTGCGAAAGAACCACTATCGTATGTGGGAATCAATTCTGTGGGTTTGCGTCGCCGTGGTTTTTCAACAGAAAAAATCCGGGAAATTCAAGATATTTATCGTATACTATATCAAAAAAATTACAACACTTCTCAAGCAGTTGGAATTATTGAAGCGGAAATGGCTGCTTCTCCAGAGCGCGATGAAATATTAGATTTTATTCGTAATTCTTCGCGAGGAATTATGAAAGGATAT
>Ga0315905_10004764_pt1 | contig 13865 bp, 15 predicted proteins | sample LakEriMetagenome_5_FD_203522 | JGI IMG/M metagenome (GOLD analysis project Ga0315905, IMG submission 203522) | Freshwater fungal communities from buoy surface, Lake Erie, Ohio, United States - Buoy 4 MA121 | ecosystem: Environmental > Aquatic > Freshwater > Lake | place: USA: Lake Erie, Ohio... | reverse complement strand
CATTTCTCTATTTCTGTAGGGTACTATTACTGCTAATTTTTCCATTAATTAAAATTTTTTTCTTATTTTATCGATAATATAGTATTTGGTTCCACTTTGAAACTTAAAGGTGGATTTAGGGTAAGATAAGAATAGTATAATAATAATGATATCATTTCAACAAATAGGTTATATGGGGAGGTTGGGAAACCAGATGTTCCAGTTTGCTTCCACTTTAGGAATTTCCAATAGATTAAATAATATTGCAAGATTCCCTATAGAGAATTGTCTTAATTATCAGGAGTCCGGACCTTTCGATCCTAAGATCGGACGATGCATGCCAGTTAAATGCGATCTTACTGATTGCTTTTATATCAGTCCGGAATACTTTATTCCACAAAGACATATAAATCAAGGGTATTATTACAGCGAGAATGAATTTGGATATAATAGAGAAGTGGAAAGCCTTTATGATGATTGCTCATTAAACGGGTACTTCCAGACTGAAAAATACTTTGAGGAATTCAGGGATTCTATACTCTCACAGTTCACATTTAAAAGCACGTATAAGGACTCTGCCGAGTCTTATATACAAACAATAAGGAAAGATAATAAAGATTCTGTAATAGCTTCTATACACGTTAGAAGAGGAGATTATGTCATGTTCCAGGATCATCATCCGCCATGTTCTTTTGATTATTATAACAATGCAATCGAAGAGCTTAGAATACTAAACGAGAATATCATATATGTAATATTCTCAGATGACGTTGAATGGTGCAGATCAGAGTTTAATGATCCAAATTATATAATTAGCGATTTAGAAAATCCGTATACTGAGATGTGTGCGATGTCTTTATGCGATCACAACATAATTGCAAACAGCTCATTTAGCTGGTGGGGTGCTTGGTTAAATATAAATCCAGATAAAATTGTAATTGCACCCTCCAGATGGTTCGGAGATTTAATACAAAAAGATACATCAGATATCTACTGTAAAAATTGGAAAACAATATAAATAAACATAATATGAGGACTAGACTCAAAGGGGGCTCTTTAAGTGCTACTTATATGATGCAAGATGTTCATCTCTATGACAATAAGCTGTTTGTGCGTAAAGAAGTTTCGCTGAAGGAAAACAGGGAATATGGATTTCAAAGATGGTATTCCCAGCTTAAACGGTTGCAACGTTACGCAATCATTTTTCCTGGCCTTTTCCCGTCAGTGTTAAAATATGGTTCTAATGATGATTTTGCATATTTTGATATGGAGTTCATAGAAAGCGCTGTTAATGCATATGACTATTTAGCAAATGAAAAAGACCTGAATAAGATAGATTTATTTTTTAACGAATTAAAAAATAAAATGAATGTACTTCATTCTATTGAATTTGATTCATGTACAGATGCTATGAATTTGTATATTCATGAAGAAGTTACGCAACGGATAAAAGATTCTTTAAATAATACACTATTTGCACAATTTATAGAATATGACAATATTAAATTTAATGATGAATTAGTCACTTCATTTTACACAAGCTTAGAATCATACATAAGCATGATGAATTCTACTTATACGAACAATAAAGAAACCCTTTCACATGGTAATCTTACACTTGAAAACATATTGTATATTCCGAATACCAATACGATCGTATTCATTGATCCGTATGAAGAGAATATCATCGATTCTAAATTAGCAGATTACTCTCAATTATTACAGTCTTGTAACTCTAAATATGAAATGTTAAATGCTTCATTACCTAATGTAGTCAATAATGAAGTTACTACTATAGATTGTAAAAACTATGGGTTAGATTATTTTAATGATCTACTTCATGACTTTCTATCGAAATCATTATCAGTTGATGATTACAAATCTGTTAGATTATTAGAAATTTCACAATTCATAAGAATGCTACCATTTAAAAGTGAAGTAGATCCATCTAAAATGATATTATTCTATTCTCTAGCATCTAAATTATTTAATGACATAAGATGAAAAACAAATCATGGACAATTAAAACAGCTTTATCAGTAAACTATGAGATAAAAAACTCTGCTAATTTATTTTCAGTAGAAAATAATGATTTACTAAGTTACATCTCAAAAAGAGTATTGGTAGTTATAGATGAAAAAGTCGGAAAGCTCTATCTGAATAAGATTGTTTCATTCTTTGACTATCATAATATTCAACATAAAATTGTTTTATTAAATGGAGTAGAAACAGAGAAAAGCTTAGATAGCTTACTATTAGTCTTACGAGAAATAGAACAATTTGGGGTAGATAGACGAAATGAACCCATTGTAGGTATTGGCGGTGGTGTAGTACAAGACGTAGTTGGTTTGGCTGCAACCCTATATCGCAGAGGAATACCGTATATTAGAATTCCTACCACATTATTAGGTATAGTAGATGTAAGTGTAGCAGCAAAGACTGGGATAAATTTCGAGCAACGTAGAAACAGGCTAGGTTCATATTATCCTCCTGTCATTTCATTCTTAGATAAAACATTCCTTCCGACCGTAGATTCTTTTGAGATAAGCTCAGGTATGGGGGAAATACTGAAAATGGCAGTAGTAAAAGACTACTCATTATTCGAAATTTTAGAATCCCATAGTAAAATGCTATTGGATACAAAATTCGATTGTGAATTTGCTGATGATGTTATTAATAAATCAGTAAAGGGAATGATAGAAGAGTTAGAGAATAATTTATGGGAAAAAGATTTGAAAAGATTAGTTGATTTTGGTCATTCATTTAGTCCTATAATTGAAATGAGATCACTTGATACATTATCTCCATTAGCTCACGGTCAAGCTGTTACACTAGATGTTATTTTTTCTTCTGTGATATCACATGTGCGTGGAATGCTATCGGTAAAAGATGTGAATCGGATCATAACAGTGGCTAAATATATGGGATTAGATGTATTTAATGAATCCTTTGCTGATCCATCTCTTCTATTGGAATCATTATCAGATACAGTTAAACATAGAAATGGAAATCAAAACTTACCTATACCAGTTAAAATAGGTGAATCAATATTTTTAAATAACCTGACATACGATGAAATCTGTGTTGCAGTTGAAAAATATAAAGAAATGACAAAATGAAAAAGACTTTAGTAATAACAGGATGCTCAAGTGGCGTAGGAGAATCTATCGCTATAGCTTTTTCACAATTAGGATGGAATGTTATAGGAATCAGTAGAGATATTGTTAAGCTGAAAGCACTTGAAACTAGATTAGACAATTTCAAATTTCTCCAGCTTGATATAAGTAATTATTCAGATGTAGAAGATGCTTTCAGATCTATAGAAAAAATCGATGTTCTTGTGAATAATGCGGCAATATTTACAGCTAAACCTTTTATAGATTGCACTGCTATAGAAATAAACTCTATAATCGATACTAATTTAAAAGGCACTATGTTTTGCACATTAGAAGCTATAAAGAAGATTGCAGATGGAAGAATAATAAACATAGGATCTGTGTCAGGAATTCACGGTATTCAAAATCAAGCGATATACAGTGCTAGTAAATTCGGGGTAGCAGGATTCACCGAATCTATTGCTCAAGAATGCGTAAAACTCGTCAGGTTTACTACAATTTCACCAGGAGGAATAGACACCCCACTTTGGAATGATAAAAACCCTTACCACGGGGACAAAACAAGATTACTAAAGCCATCAAACATAGCTGAAGCAGTTAAATACATAATCAATTTACCTGAGAATATTGTGTTAAAAAATATGACAATATTTCCTGACAATGAATGGCATTAATAACTAATATATACTAAAAAAATATAAAAGACATGAATCTTATACTTACTATGTGTGGGAAATACTCTCGTTTCGCAAAAGAGGGTTATAAAATTCCAAAATTTTTATTACCGTGGGGTAATCACAGTATTCTTTTTGAAATACTTTATCAGATGAAAGGATTTGATAATATCTATTTAGTAGCAAATGAAGCAGATGATGCATTTATGAGCCATGTTAGAAAGATTTTAAGTTTCTATTCTATACCTCAAGATCACTTGATAATGTTGAAAGACACTTCCGGACAAGCTGAAACAGCTTTTATTGGAATAAGTAGGCTTAAAAATCTAGCTGGTCCTGTAGTTTTTCATAATATTGATACGATCTTATATGGAAGAAATTTCAAAGATCTTAGTAATAATCTCTCTAATAATGCAGGATACATTGATGTTTTTAATTCTAACAATCATGAATATAGTTATGTTCTTGTAGATGAAAATAATTATATAAAAGAAATAAAAGAGAAGATATTAATATCAGATTTAGCTACATCTGGTATGTATGGATTCTCCTCATCTAAAATGTTTGTAGATTACTATAGCAAATCATCTCTTTATATAAGTGAAATTTACAGAAATATGATGCAAAATGACGAAAAAATAATCACAGGAAAACATCATACTGAGAAGGATACATTGGTAGTAGGTACACCTTCTGAATATTTAAACCTGTCAAAATATATAAAATGATAAAGTGTGATATTGTGATTTTTTTGGTCGGTTAAATTCAGTAGATATATTAAACTAATAAAAACAATTATATAAATAATGAAGAAGAAAAATGAGATAGGTGTTTTTTACACCTGCTACAAAGAAAAGGAAGCAGTCGAATATTCACTTGACGTTCTATATTCAATCTATCCGGATATCCCTGTTTATCTTATATCTGACGGGGGAGCTGACTATAGATTTCTAAAGGATAAAGAATATGGCGGCAATATAGAAGTATTGCTTGAAGATGATAGCAGAGGGGAAATACCTAAAATAACTGAAGATACCTACCTAGAGTCGGCTAACAATTTATACATAAAAAAATCAATAGAGACTTTCTTGGAAAGGGTTAAAAGAGCTATAGAGTTCTGCAATTGTGAATATATCTTAGTCATGGAGCCTGATGTATTGGTTAGGGGCAAATTGAATATACCGCATGGGAGTAAATTCATGGGGTCTAGAATAAATTCAGGACTTAATCGGGAATTAAAAAACGTAATGCTATCAGTGGATGGGGCAATTCCAGTAGATGTTTGGGGAGCTACCCCAGCTATATTTAATTGCGAAACATACCTCCAGGCATATGAAGCTTTAATGAATAATGGGGGCCTTCTGGATAGGCTATGTAAGTCTGATTGCAGATTGGCTAATTACGATGTCCTTTTTGGTGTTTTGTTTGGTGTTATTGGTATTAATGAGGAATTTAACCCAGATATAATAGAATGCTATCGTGATATAAATTGGAAAAATTCAGATAAGCCTCTTGTGCATCAATTTAGAGCAAAATATCCTACAAGTTCTGATGGATATGATGGAAGGCATTTAGTTCATGACAGTGAAGATCAAACAGATAAATGGATCTGGTAAAAAGTAATAATAAACAATAAATAATAAAAGAAAAATGAAAAACGAAAAATTAAACTATCCTGAAATTATTAAAAAATTCATGGACGAAGGAGATTACGCTAAAGAGTTTCCTCTTTGCTCTATTATTAGAGAATATAAATCTGACAAACATTCAGATTGGCATAACTATGGACCGGTATATGATGTACTATTTAATTCTCTAAAAGATGAGAAATTAAACATACTCGAAGTTGGTATCATGTTTGGATATTCTTTATATGCATGGGAAGCTTATTTTAAAAATAGTAATATCTATGCTGGCGACATTAATCATGAATATTTCGTAAATAAAGGGAGAATTAAATCATTTTATTGTAATCAAGAAGATTCTGAATCAATTCACTCCATGTTAAATAACGAGGATCTTAAAGATATAGAATTTGATATCATAATAGACGATGGAAAACATGAATATTTTCCGAATTACAATCTATTGGAAAACTCTATACATAAGCTTAAGAAAGGCGGTATTTATGTCATAGAAGATCTTATTGGCTACACTATAGAAAGATTCGAATCTGAAAAAAATGAAATCAAGGAAAAATTCAACCTGGAGTATGTAGAGGTAATTAGAATTCCGTTACCAGCAAATCAAATAGACAACAATCTCGTTATTATTATAAAATAGAAGAATATTCTCTGCGAAATGAAATGAAACATAGTCATAGTCATAGGATATAATATAAAACACTGTTTTATGAGGGATATCTATTTATTATTTTTTTATACAGAGGGACTTGAAATAGACGGCGGATATGATTTAAGAGGGATAGCCAATTCTATAAATAATAGGCTATCTCCTTTTTTTAAGGAGATATTTTCGTTTAATAAGAGAACGTTAAAAGAAATCATAGGAAGTGATGATTTCTGTAATTCTTTTGATGAAGAATTAGACCAAAATCCAAATTCAAATAAGATAGGGTATTTTGATTTTAAAGCATTTTTAATAAATCATATTCTGACTAAAATTCCAGAAGGATCCATACTTGTTTATCATGATTCAAATTTCGAAAGAAATCCACAGTATTGGGAAACTGATTGGGGTAACATCAGCAGCATTTGCGAAAGGCTTCTGCAAGAAAATCAAAGCGACGTATTCGTTCAGATAGAAAGACCTGGGTTACTCGTAAAAAATCACGTGAAGACATACACAATAGACCACCTATTTCCAGATCCTAAGGAAAATTATCTGGTAAAAAATTCAAATCTTTTAAATGCAGCTAGGATAATACTAAGGAATTCAGAATACTCTAGGAATCTGATGAGAGAATATGAAAATCTTTGCCTAGATAAATCTCTTATACAAAAAAACCCTAATCCAAACCCAGACCCAGAATTTGCATGGTCGTGCGGTGATCAAGATGTTTTGAATTGTCTAATATACAGGGAGATCTTTAAAAGAAATCTCAGACTGAATTTCCCGTTATATTCATTTATGTATAGGGTAATAAGATTTGACAAAAAACCATTTAATTTTCCAGGACAATCTTGGAATCCCCACCCATCTTCTGATATTCTGATAAATGAAACAATAATAAAAAACTCAATCTAAAAAAAAATAAATAAAGAAATGAAAAAAGAAAAAATTGGATTTATAGGCTTAGGTAAACTTGGATTGCCAGTAGCTTTAGCGATAAATTCTCGCGGATATGAAGTTAGTGGGTATGACATAAATCCTGAAGTGAAAGGATACCTAAAAAATAGAGCCATTCCATATCAAGAAATATATTCAGAGGAATATCTAAGAACCCATACTATTAACTTCACTGATTTGGATAGTGTAGTAAAAAATAGTAGTATCATTTTTGTTCCTGTACAAACACCACACGATCCGTTATATGAAGGTGCTACCAGAATTCCTGAGAGTAGAGTTGATTTCAATTATGATGCTCTAGTTTCTGCTATGAAATCGATATCAGAGTCAGTCGAAAAACACGGAGAGGAGAAAATAGTGGTTATAATATCTACTGTTTTACCGGGAACTGTCGAAAGCTCGATCAAACCAATATTAAGCGATAAAATTAAACTTTGCTATAATCCGTTCTTTATTGCAATGGGAACTACGATACGAGATTTCATGAATCCTGAATTTGTGCTCTTAGGAGTGGACGATCTGGAGGCTGCAGAAAGAGTTGAGAATTTCTATGGAACCCTTCACGAAAGAAAAGTTTTCAGAACCAGCGTAAAGAATGCAGAGTTGATCAAGGTTTCATATAATACCTACATAGGCATGAAAATAGTCTTCGCTAATACGATCATGGAAATTTGTCACAAGATAGGTGCGGATGTAGATAGTGTAATAGATGCTATATCTTTAGCTAATGAAAGACTTATCTCTCCTAAATATCTAAGAGGAGGCATGGGAGATGGGGGAGGATGCCACCCTAGAGACAATATCGCAATGTCATGGTTAGCTAAAAAGATAGACCTAAGTCATGATTTTTTCGAGGATATAATGGCAGCAAGAGAGGATCAAACTGAATGGCTGGCAAAGATTTGTACGGAGCATAATCTCCCTATAGTAATATTAGGTAAGGCATTTAAACCAGAGACTAATATACAGACAGGAAGTCCTTCGCTTCTTTTATATAGCATGCTTAAGAATGAGTATAATGCAGATGTTAAAATATTTGACCCAATATCAGACGGAGAAGAATATTTCAATACTCAGATTAGCAAAGAGATTGATAAATCTAAACCATATTTATATTTTATAGGCACCCAGCATAATTACTTTAAAAAATTCTCATATAATGCTAATTCAATTATAATAGATCCGTTTAGATACATGGAAAATAACAATTATATAGAATCCAATTCTATCAAAATAATTCCTATTGGAGGTAAATCGCAAAAACAATAGAATATGAAAGGAGTAGAAGAAATAAAAAAATTCTGGAATGACCGTCCATGTAATATAAGGCATTCTAAAAAAAAGATAGGAACTTATGAATATTTTGAGGAAGTTTCAAAAAAAAGATATTTCGTAGAACCCCACATAATACAATTTGCTGATTTTGATTCGTGGAAGGGTAAGAAAGTATTAGAAATAGGATGCGGTATAGGTACTGATTCCATCATGTTCGCTAAAGCTGGAGCTGACCTAACCTGCGTTGAATTATCAGATAAAAGTATTGAGATATGCAAAAAAAGATTTGAGGTTTATGGATATAAAGCTAGATTTTATACAGGGAATGCTGAAGATCTATCAAGCTTTGTTCCTATTGAAGAATATGATCTTATCTATTCTTTTGGTGTTATACATCATGCAAATAATCCAGAAAAAATAATATCAGACATTAGAAAATATATGGGCAAAGATAGCTTATGTAGAATAATGCTATATAGTAAAAACTCGTGGAAATCGTGGGAATTCTTTATTAGATATGGATGGAAATTTGGGTTTAATTTTACTAAAACCCTAGTATATTTCGCAGAGGCCCAGTTAAACTGTCCAGTAGCAAATGCTTATACAAAGAGGAGTCTTAACAAATTATTATCAGGGTATGATATTAAAAAAATAGATAAGATCCATATATTCAAATACTCAATAAAGAATTATATAGAGCATGTTTATAAAACAAGATTTATATTTAGAATGTTTCCAGAAAGAATAATGGGTTGGCTTAGTCGAAAATTAGGATGGCATTATCTAATAGAATTCAGAACTAAAGACATCAATAATGGAGGATTATAAGAGAATAGGAATTTCGATATCGGAATGGATAAAAGATTACTCGGTATCCAATTCAGTAAAATCATTAATCGTCGGTATAGGCGGAAGCACATCTAAGTAAATTCAAATAAACCAACAGATGCTAGACAAATCTAAAATATTAATAACAGGATCTACTGGAATGCTGGGGTCCTCGGTTCTTAGACTTCTAAGGGATGAGGGATATTTTAATCTCATTCATCCGAGTAGAGGTGAGCTCGACTTAAGAGACACCAAAAAAGTAAACTCATATTTTGAATCTAATAAACCAGAGTACGTATTCCTGATCGCAGCTAAGGTTGGCGGGATATATGCAAACATGACATATAGAGCAGATTTCATTTTTGACAATTTAATGATGCAGCTTAATGTCATTAATGCTTGTAAAGAATTTGGTGTTAAGAAAATACTATTTGTTAGCAGTGGCTGCATATACCCTAAAAACGCAAATAATCCAATATCAGAAAACGATATGCTAACGGGTTTACTTGAGCCATCAAACGAGCATTACTCTATAGCAAAGATTGCTGGGATTAAGACATGCGAGGCTTTCCAAATGCAACACGGATTGGATTATGCTGTGGTTATTCCTAATAACATATATGGTCCAGGTGATAATTATCATCCGGAAAATTCACACGTTATGGCTTCTTTGATCCAGAAATTCCACCAGGCAAAAACCGAAAATACCGACGTTGAAATATGGGGGAGTGGAAACCAAATGAGAGAATTTGTTTATGTTGACGATGTTGCAAGCTCGTGTATACTTCTAATGAAAAGTGATCACAATGGTTTGTATAACTGCAGTAGCGAGTTCGAAATATCCATTAAAGATTTAGCAAATACCATAAGCAATCTTTTCGGATTTACTGGTAAAATCATATACAATACAAATAAACCTGAGGGGCACTTCAGAAAAGGTTTTTCGTGCGAAAAATTAAAAAAAATAGGATGGAGCCCAAAGGTAGAGCTGAAAGAAGGAATAATTAAAGCATACGATTGGTATAAAAGTAAACTAAAAGAAATACAATAAGAAATGAAAATACTAAGCAACGATGTTTTTCCACGAGAAAATTTTGAAACGATTGATATAGAAAATCTTTTAAACGAAGGAAGAAGAATAATCGAAAATATACAGAAAGGAGATTACCCTGAAGGAGAATGCTATCTTACATTTTCACCAGTATCGAAAAACGTGAGATTCATCTCGTCTGATTTTTTTAGATCTATAGTAAATAACAAAAAACCAGGAATCTCTTTAGATCCCAGACCTGGCGAGGTCGGACATCTATTACAAATGATAGGTGAAAATTGGTATCCCTGGCTTTGGAGTAGATGCTACGAAAAAAATTCCAATAATTTAGAATCATGGTGTAATCTATTCCTTGATATAAGCGAAGAGGTTAAACCTCAAGATCTACCTAAACCTGGCGACTTTCATACATTCTTCCTATATCTTGCTTGCCTAGAACACACTTTCAGGATAAATGCTGAAATGGAAAAAAACATAAAAGATCAGTATTTTAATTATGAATGGCCAGACTTACCTGTATGTGGATTACAGATCAGAAGAGGTGAATTAGTACCTAAAGATGGCGATATAGGAAAGGGCTGGAATGGAAGACCTCTTTACAGTTTAGATGACTATATGGATAAGGCTAGACTAATGTGCGAAAACCTAAATACAAATTACATATTCATATCAACGGATTCCAAAGAGGCTGTTGAATATTTAGTAGGGAAATACCCAGAATATAATTTTCTTACCAATGGATATGACAGAAATCTCTTTATAAGATATAACGGCGGAGGTGCATATTTAGAACTGGAGTCTGATCTTAGAAAGGATCCAAACCTAATAAAGCACTACACTGAGTCATGTGTATCTGACCTATTAGCACTTTCGATGTGTCAAGGATACATTGGGGGTATGACTTGGTCAGAATATGGAATTTGCGGATGGTTTTTGCAAATGGTGAAGCAGAAAAAAATAACTCCGTATATTAACATCGAGGGGACTTTAGATCTTAATGGAGCATCAGTTGGAATGCTTTTAAAATAAAATATATGAGAACAGCTATTTGTCTATATGGACAGCCTAGAAATTTTACAGCTAACTGGAAAGAACTAAATCAGAATGTGGTTATCCCAAATAATGCTGACGTCTTTTTCCATACATGGTACGATCCGGAGGATATTAGAATTAAAAAAATGACTCCAGGCCACGAGAATCTTATTTTTGAATCCAGTTTAGATTCAAAAATTCCCACCGAGACAGGAGCTAAGAAATATCTAATCGAGAAACAAATTAAATTTCACGGGAAGAAATTTCCAATTACTGATGAAAATATAGAAGCATGCTGGCCTTGGTCTGGGGTATACGATAAAGAAGTATTCCTTGAGAATTTAGTCAGGAATTTTTATAGTATGTGGTATAGTGTAAATCGATCTATTCTTCTTAAAGAATTATATTCGCAGGAAAATGGATTTGAGTACGACTGTGTAATTTTATCTAGATTTGATACTTCTCCGAAAAAGAATATATTAGTAGAACAATTCGATCTTTCTAATCTAAATTCTTCCCACCTTAACTTTCCTGGAGGGATACCTAGAGGTGAGATTAATGACTGGTTCCTGTTTTCAAACAACGATAACATGAATATAATCTCCTCTATTTTTTACACCATGGATCACCATATTAAAAAAATACTAGAGTCAGATTCTCCTATATTTGCCAACGAAAGCTTTATAAGGGATCAGGCTAGATTATTCGGGATTCATAGTCATACAGAGGATCTTTCAATAACTTTTTAATGCAACATAATTATTCTTTAATATTATCAGGTCAGCCTATTTACTATAATGAATCATCCGATAGCTTATTCAATCTAGGTAAGTCTGATTCAGATCAACATTTAGCACATATTTGGTGGGATGAGAAATACTCAGGTAAGTGCAACAAGCTTCATTTTAGTCAGAAATTTAAAGCTACGGGGGTAATAGAAAACTTCAACGAAGCTATGAAAATAGATCTTCTTAAAAAAGAAGAGCATCTGACTTTCGATCTGTCTTTTGTAGAAAAACTTAATCTTGAGACTTTCAGTGGGATGAGTACAGACTATAATAGATTAATGTCTCCCATTATACTATATGGAATTATGAGTCAGACATACTCTGTAAAGCAAGCCTGTAGGATGGCAAAAAATTCTGACAGAGAGATAATAATTAAATCTAGACCTGATGTTATTCTAACCAAAGAGATTAAACGCATTATAAATTCATTAGATTTAGATCCGAATAAAATCTATTTTCAAAGCTCTATGGACGGCGGACATCTATATGCTGGGGAATTTCCTGGTAGACCGTGCGATTGGTTTTATCTAGGTCACAAGAGAGCTTTATCCGATTTTTGTGACGGATGGTTCGATTTAATCCCCGAATTCTATCGGGATGGCATAATCCACACTAACGAATTGGTAAAAAAGGTGTGTGTTGAAAAGAAACTTTCATACGATCTGGTAGACTTCGGGGCTTTAATTTACAAACAAACGAACAATTTCTATAAAGAATACTTGGTCAATTCTGATTTCTATATTGAGGATTTCGACTGGGAAACTCTGGAACCTAAAAATCCTGACTTATGGCCATACTGGATTGATTATATAGGAAAAAATAATTTTTTACATTTTAAAAACATATAAAAATAAATCATGGATAATTACAGAAAACTCGGAGATGACATATCGGATTGGATTAAAGCATACGCTGAAATCAATAAAATAAAATCTCTTGTTATCGGTATATCCGGAGGGATAGACTCAGCTTTAGTATCTACACTTTGCGCTAGAACAGGAATGGATACGTATGTAGTATCTCTCCCTATAAATCAAAAGCAGGATCAACTCACAAGGGCAAAAAATCATTATGCTTGGCTAAGTGAGAATTATGATAATGTAAAATTTATAGAAAAGGATCTTAGCGGAATTTTTCTAGAATTTTGTAGAAGTTTTTCGGATGACGAAAAAACGGATCTCAGCTTAGCTAATACCAGATCTAGACTTCGTATGGTTTCTTTATATCAGATATCATCGTCTAAGTCAGGTATAGTGGTAGGCACAGGTAATAAGATAGAGGATTTCGGTATAGGATTCTTCACGAAATACGGGGACGGAGGGGTAGATATTTCACCTATAGCAGATCTAACCAAAACAGACGTCAAAAAAATATCAAGAGATCTTGGAATAATAAAAGAAATACTAGAAGCTAAACCAACCGACGGTTTATGGGGAGATGACAGAAGCGACGAGGATCAAATTGGTGCACCATACGAGGAACTTGAATTTGCTATGGAATTTAAAGGAGACAAAGGTCTTCTTAATAATCGTCAAAAGCATGTTTTAGAAATATACACTAAACTAAATGCTAGTAATCATCACAAAATGATTCCAGTCCCGGTTTTTAAAAGACCCGATATATAATAAAGATATGCAAGAACTAGGATCCTATAGGGAAAATTTACACGAATATTTAAAACATAAATTAGGTAGCTCTGACTTAAAGGTATGTTAAAGAGGTGGAGTTATATCAGGCCATGATTTTGATCAAGATTTAAGTTGGGACGTAGCTTCAAAATTCGAAGTAAACCATGCTATCAATCATTCTTTTAAAGATACCGATGAAATGCATCTAACTAGCGAACCTCATTATAAATCACGGTTATATTTTA
>Ga0315905_10004761_pt1 | contig 13869 bp, 14 predicted proteins | sample LakEriMetagenome_5_FD_203522 | JGI IMG/M metagenome (GOLD analysis project Ga0315905, IMG submission 203522) | Freshwater fungal communities from buoy surface, Lake Erie, Ohio, United States - Buoy 4 MA121 | ecosystem: Environmental > Aquatic > Freshwater > Lake | place: USA: Lake Erie, Ohio... | reverse complement strand
AGGGTTATTAGAGTCAGATTTGCTTGTATAGACACCACTGAAATACCTAAGTTTAATGCTGAGAAAAATATTAATAACCCTGGTGACAAGAATCAGTGTTAGTGCTTCTAAATAACTAAATCAACAGGGGATGTTAGTTGTAGATACAGGATTTTAAACCCCATTCTTTGGTGTTTCTGAAGGATTTGGTTTATGTTCTTTAGGTAATGCCTGTTTAGCGACATTTTCAGCAGCTTGTTTAAACATTGGTTCTATTTTATCCCGCCAATATTTAATATTAGGCAGCTTTTCTGGTTGGTTTCGATAAGCTAAAACCTCGTCCCATTTACCATTATCAATTGCCTTATTAATATCATTAGCTAAAGCTTCTGCTTTTGCCCAATCACTTTGCCATTGATTAACAGTATCAACGGTTTGTTTAATACTAGAAACAGCATTTCCCGATGTTGACTTGAGCAGAGAAATTGCTCCTTGTAAATCTCCTGATTCAAGCTTTTCTCTGGCTTTATCTACCGTTTTTACCTGATCTTGAGTAGCGGGTAAAGAAGGCTTTAAAGAAGGCTTTGCTGTGGGATTTACCACCACAGATTTTGCGGGAACTGAAGGAATTGGCCGGGATGTAATTAAAGGAATATCATCTACAGTTTGTATAGCCAAACCTTGGTCACGACGGCAAGAAATCCAGTTTTCACGATTAGAAATGACATCAGAATGGGCCCAGGCCAACCTGCCAGAAGAAAGTTTAAGTTCTACCCAACCTCGCTTTGTCTGCTTACCCGTCACCTCAAACTCACTGGCCACACCCAAAGTTTTCAAAATATTATCAGAATTGATAGCGCTGGGTTCAGAACGGATATTAGAATCAGCCGTAACTACAGCCAAACATTTACTTATTAATTTGCTATTTTCTCCCGTCCAATTAACAGTTAAATTTTTAAAATTGGGATATATATTTGTAAATAAAGCCGCGACACCACCCGCTAGTAATATACCAATTAATAAAGGTAAAGGATCGGGTTTATTGGTATCTTGGGGAAAAGATTGTTCAGGAAGAGATGAAGAAGGAATATGATTAGCGGGAGAAACCGCCATTGTTTTTTGTGTCAATCTTGAAGATATAACTTGAGGAGATTGATAAATAATCTTAGGAGATAGGGAGGTTTGGGAAAATTCTGGGATGATATTCACCAATTCTTGACAAGCTTGTAAAGCCTCCGTTGCTGTTTGATAGCGTTCTTTGAAGTGGTAACGCACCATCTTTGTTAAAATGGCTACTAAATTAGAATTAACAGGTATTAAATGCTGCCAGTTAATTTCCCCTGTATCTGGGTCATCTTGTAATTGGGTAATAGATACTCCTGTTAATGCTTGAATAGCGATAATTCCCAAAGCGTAAAGGTCACTATTAGGACGGGGTTTACCTTGACCTTGTTCCGTAGGCATATATCCAGGAGTACCAATAGCTACAGTAGCAGTTTTTTGTCCACCTACTGTCACCAGGGGTGAACGTAATTGTTTAACTGCACCAAAGTCCACTAAAACTAATTTATAATCAGCCGCGCGGCGAATGATATTATCTGGCTTAATGTCGCGGTGAATTACACCTTCTTGGTGAACAAACTCTAAAATCTGCAAAATTTCCAACAACATTTGTATGACTTGGGCTTCACTCCAAGGCTGTCCGGGGATAAGTTCTTCCTGGAGGGTGTGGCCGTCAATAAATTCTTGGACTAGAAAAAATTCTTGATTTTCGTCAAAATAAGCTAAAAGTCTGGGGATTTGGTCATGATTACTCAATTTTTCTAAAGTTTCTGCTTCGCTGTGAAATAGCCGTTTAGCAGTAGTAAAGATATTAGAGTCAGAATTGGCTGGTTTCAAATGCTTAACTACACAGATGGGATTGCCTGGCCTTCTGGTATCCTGGGCAATATAGGTTTGACCAAATCCTCCCGTGGCCAAAATGCGAATGACTTGGTAGCGATGATCTAGCAATTTACCTATCATAATTTCCCTCCCCAGCTTTATAAGCTAATTTTACCCATAGTAGTCAATATCTCCCAATTTCCTCCCCTGAGATCAGGTATCTTGAGAAAAGATTTAAATTAAAAGTACAATTCTTTCATCAAACAAAATCCTTAATTTTACTATCAGTATCCCCATTGACTAGGAATGCTACCTAAAATCACTAATTATACCTCATGGCAGCAAGCTGAAATCTTGATGCAACCTGCTTTTATTCGCGTGATTGATAATATTCGTAAGCAGCTTGATACATCCAATTGGCAAGGTACTTACCAAGATGTATTGACCTGGCCTGCTAACACAAGTGATGAAACAAAGTCCTTAGTAACTGAGTTGGTGCGGGAAATGGAAACCGCAACACCAACACAAGTAGAGGAAATTAAAGAAACTCTTGCTAGTTTGCCAATGCCTTATCCAGGATATCATTTACTTTTGCAAAATCAACAGGAACGGGTAAATATAGACTTATGGGATTTGTGTTATCAAATATGTTTTCTCAATTATAGTCCAGAGCGGGGGGCAGTTGATATTGATCCCAACTTAATTGACGAATATGGTGATGTAGAATGGCAAAATTTAGAAAATAAAACTCAGCAGTTAGTTAAACAGCTATTCGCTAGTTTACCAGCCAACCCAGACTAAATTTAAGAGGTTTTTTGGAAAGTCCTTAGTTTACAGAAAAACCCCTCTGGTAAACATCTCCCCCACGGGGGGAGAGGCTTTGAAAACCCCATTACAGTCACAAAAGTTTTTCCTTTTACCCTCTCTTCCTCAGAAATATGGAAATCATAGTAAAATGAAATACTTGTATAGCTGGCTGTAATACTTATTAACTAGGACTGAGGAATTAAGCTGGTTGTTTTGGTGGTGCTATCCCAAACAATCCAGTTAATACTATTATCTAAATTATCGGCATTATTGGTAACTTTAAAATAGAACTTTTCTCCGTTTTTAAACTGAACAGCAAAATCAGCATTTTGGGCAAAAATAACTATAAAACCTCTATCCCGTAAACAATACATAGCCCAATTTTTTAAAGATTGTTTATGGGGTTCGTGGGGAATTGGTGGGTTAGTAATTACGTCGTTAAGAACTTTTAAAACTTTTTCCATGTTCGCATTTAATGAGGATCACAACGAATTTCAATCATAAACCCATCGGGGTCATAAAAATACAGCCCTCTACCTGTGGGACGGGAAACCGGACCATAAGCAATGACTAAATTATTATCTCTGATCACAGCAACGGCTTGATCAAATAATTCTGGAGCAATATCAAAGGCTAGATGATATGCTCTAGTAAAAGACTTACTGGGATCTGGATCTGGTGGTAATAATTCTGGTTCTGCAAATAAGTCTATAATTGTGCCGTCAGGAGTGATGAAATTAGCGACTTTACCAGCGTTAACAAGTTCTATTAATGTTTCTGGTATTTCGTCTCCTGTGAGTTCGTGTAAGCCTAAAATATGACCATAAAAATGGCGAGATGCTGCCATATTTTGGACGTTAAAAGCGATATGATGGACTTTGCGGAGGTAACCATTGGGAATATTTTTTTGAGAAATCATCATCCCGAAATTTAGAATCTATGGATTTAAAATTATCTGCAAATCGAGAATAAAGCCTGGTAAAATATCTTCACCAGAAAGTCTGGGTGGGTTGTCAAAATCAAAATTTAAAACTTCTACATCCTTTCCGTAACGATAAATTTCTACCAAGGGTGTTTGTGGATCAATCAACCAACCTAAAAGCACCCCATTATTTTCATATTCTCGCATTTTAGTGCGTAATTTTTCTAAACTATCCGTTTCTGATCGCAATTCCACCACAAAATCAGGACAAAGGGGGGGAAACCGTTTTTTTTCTTCTTGACTTAAAGCATCCCAACGTGCTAGTTTTACCCAAGCTGCATCAGGACAGCGATATGCACCACTGGGTAGTTTAAATTCGGTGGAGGAGTCAAATACTTTACCTAATTTAGTTTGACGATTCCATAAACCTAAATCTGTACTTAAATTAGCATTTATAATTCCACTTTCTCCACCTGTGGGAGGCATAATAATTAATTCTCCGGTTTGGGTAAGTTCTAACTGACAGGGTTCGTTAGCAATGCAAAGTTGATAAAACTGCTCATCTGTTAAATTTACTGCGGGAGGTATGTTTAAAGTGAGGGTTTCCATAGGTTTTGCTTGAGGAGGCTAATTTTATTATCGGATAAAATTCAGAAAAATTTAGGCTAGGCGCTAAAATTGATCCTAATGGTAAAAATGGCGAGATGCTGCCATATTTTGGATGTTAAAGGCGATATGATGAACTTTGCTGAGGTAGCCATTGGGAATAGTTTTGTTATTCATTTTTGAGGATTGAGGATTTTTTCTATACTGTAACTTACAACAATATTCCTGAGTTTTTCAAGGGTCGGAGATCTAAAATTACCTATTTTTGCGTTAATATGGCTTTAAAAAAGAGAATTTTTGACTATGACATCAGATTTTGCCTTTTTAAAACGTTTATATAATGCTTTTGACCCATTCCAACCTTTACCTGTGGGAGATTCTGCTTATGTTGATTGTAACGCAGTCCGAGGAGATGGTGATATATTACAAGCGGTAGGTACAGAAATTTTACTCTCTGATAGAAAAACCTGTCAACTTTATGCAGGTCATCGTGGTGCGGGAAAATCTACGGAGTTATTAAGATTACAGAAATATTTGGATGAACGAGGTTTTTTTGTCGTTTACTTTGCGGCAGAGGAAGAAGATATTGATCCAGAAGATGTACAATATACAGATATTCTTTTAGCTTGCACAAAAAACATATTAGCAGCATTTAAAAATTTAGATTCTCAACCTGTATTATCTTGGTTAAAGGAAAGGTGGGAAGATCTAAAAGATTTGCTACAAACAAAAATTTCTTTTGAGGAATTATCACTTGAAGCACAGGTTTCGCAATTTGCTAAAATTACAACTAAAATGCGAAGCGAACCTGGTGAACGGCGAAAAATTCGTGATAAGATTAATCCCCATACCACTACTTTAACTGAAGCATTAAACAAATTTATTCAAAATGCTAAGAAAAATCTGCCTCCAGGATATTCTGATTTAGTTTTAATTGCTGATAACTTAGATAGAATTGTTCCTATTATCCAACCAGATGGACGTAGCAATCATGATCAGATTTTTATAGACCGTCAAAATCAACTGAAATCTTTAGATTGTCATTTAGTTTATACTGTACCTATTTCCTTACTTTATTCTGACCGAGCAACATCATTAACGGAAATCTATGGAACTCCCCAGGTATTACCAATGATCATGGTGAAAACTCCTGATAATGAACCTTATCAACCAGGAATTGATAAAGTTATTGAAATTCTCAAAAAACGTCTGGAAAAAGTAGATCCTAGTCTAGATATTGTTAATTTATTTGAAAGTCGGGATTCTTTGAATCAGTTGTGTTTAATGAGTGGTGGTCATGCGCGGAACTTATTGCTATTAATGAAGCAAGCACTGGAATACACGGGTACTTTACCCATTTCTAAAAGAGCTTTACAACGTTCAATTAGCGAACTGCGAAATACTTATAAAGATACTATTCATGCTAATCAATGGGAAGCATTGGCCAATGTTTTTCATACTAAGGAGATAGTTAATAATGAACTGTATCGAAATTTATTATTTAATCGTCCCATTTTAGAATATCATAGGCAAAATGAAGAGGGAGAAATTGAACGTTGGTATGATATTCATCCACTAATTATAGGAATAAAAGAATTTCAGAATACCTATAGTCAATTATATCCTGGATGATTTTTGTAGGTTGGGTTGAGAAAACCCAACATTTTTATAAATTATAAAACACCGAAACCCAACATTTTTATAAATTATAAAACACCGAAACCCAAGGTTTTTATAAATTATAAAACATTGATTCTGTAACTTTGTTGGGTTTGACTTCCTTCTAACCAACCTACATGATTATCTAGCTAAAATTATGACTCTTGAACTAAGTGATTGGGATATTGATTTACCAAAAGAAAAAGATGAAGAATATCAAGCCTTTGTACAGACACTGAGGTTTACAGATGGTTTTGCTTTGTTGTTTGTGCGTTGTTCTCCCGCTGGAAGTCAAGAGTTAATTAGTAAGGTCAAGGAAGATATTCATGAGCAAAATATAGAAGTTCTGAAATTAGATCAAGATATTACTAATCTATATGAAACAATTGATAAATTGGAGCATAAAGAACAGATAAATATTTTATTTATTACAGGTTTGGAGTCTTCATTGTCTAAATATGAAGAAGCCAAAACTTTGGTAGGTTGGAGTAGTAGAGAAACCCATCATTACAGTTGGAAAGATGTACCACCGCTTTTAATTAATATTAACCAGCAACGGGAAAGGTTTAGAGATAGTTTTAAGATTTGTTTTGTTTTTTTATTACCTAAATTCGCTATTAAATATTTTATTCACCGCGCACCGGATTTTTTTGATTGGCGTTCTGGTTCATTTGATTTTCCCCTAGATTCAGAAACTTTAACACAAGAATCAACAAGAATTATTCAGGAAGGAACTTATGAAAAATATACTAGTTTGACCCATGAGGAAACAAATCAAAAAATTATAGAAATTCAAGAACTTATTACAGATACTACAGCTAATGAAACAAAAGCTGAATTATTTTTTGAATTAGGTTATTTACACAATGTTAGGAAAGATTATCAAGCAGCCATATCATCCTACGATAAAGCTGTGGAATTTAAACCTGATTATCACCAAGCTTGGTACAGCCGGGGTAATTCCCTATATAATTTAGGTAGGTATGAAGAAGCGATATCATCCTACGATAAAGCTGTGGAATTTAAACCTGATTATCACCAAGCTTGGTACAACCGGGGTAATTCCCTAGATGATTTAGGTAGGTATGAGGAAGCCATATCATCCTACGATAAAGCTGTGGAATTTAAACCTGATTATCACCAAGCTTGGTACAACCGGGGTAATTCCCTAGATGATTTAGGTAGGTATGAAGAAGCGATATCATCCTACGATAAAGCTGTGGAATTTAAACCTGATGATCACGAAGCTTGGAACAACCGGGGTATTTCCCTAAAGAATTTAGGTAGGTATGAAGAAGCCATATCATCCTACGATAAAGCTGTGGAATTTAAACCTGATTATCACCAAGCTTGGAACAACCGGGGTATTTCCCTAAAGAATTTAGGTAGGTATGAAGCAGCCATATCATCCTACGATAAAGCTGTGGAATTTAAACCTGATGATCACGAAGCTTGGAACAACCGGGGTAATTCCCTAGATAATTTAGGTAGGTATGAAGAAGCGATATCATCCTACGATAAAGCTGTGGAATTTAAACCTGATTATCACCAAGCTTGGTACAGCCGGGGTATTTCCCTAAAGAATTTAGGTAGGTATGAAGAAGCGATATCATCCTACGATAAAGCTGTGGAATTTAAACCTGATGATCACCAAGCTTGGTACAACCGGGGTAATTCCCTAAAGAATTTAGGTAGGTATGAAGAAGCGATATCATCCTACGATAAAGCTGTGGAATTTAAACCTGATTATTACCAAGCTTGGAACAACCGGGGTATTTCCCTAAAGAATTTAGGTAGGTATGAAGAAGCGATATCATCCTACGATAAAGCTGTGGAATTTAAACCTGATTTACACCAAGCTTGGTATAATAAATCTTGTATTTATGCGTTACAAAGTAATATTGAACAAGCAATTAAAAACCTACAAATAGCCATTAATTTGCTTCCTGAAAAAGTTAGAGAATGGACAAAAACTAATTCAGATTTTGATGCTATTCGAGAAGATGAACGTTTTCAAGCATTATTTACGACTATTTCCTATTAAATAAACCACATTTTTTATTTGACGCAAACAAAGAGAAATGAAGAATATTAGAGAGATCATGAGGGAAGTGATAGCGAAAAACCCCAACTTCTAATATAGATCTATAATATATTGATAATCTTATCAAAGAAGTCGGGGATATTATTGTTCAATTATCGTCTATATTCATCTCCACAATCACCAATTAATTGATATAAATCCCGCGAATGTTGAGAAACTGCATCTATTTTCCCGATATCTTCTGCATCTAAATTGAAACCAAACACCCTAGCATTATCTGACAAATGTTCTGCAATTCCCAATCTAGCGCCGACAATTACACCCCCCACTGCTGGCTGATTTAAAATGTAATTTACAGCCACATTAGCAATACTCACTTGATGTTTATCAGCAATGGTTTTTAAGGTATTTAGTAACTCTTGAAATAGTCCCCAACCACCCCAATTATCAATCATTTGTTTGTATTTTCTCAAGCTGGTGGTATTTATTTCTAAGCCTTTAGGTTCTGGTTTATTCAAATACTTTTCTGATAACAGTCCACCACAAACAGTACCATAGGTAAACAATTTAATATCATGTTCTTGACAAAAATTAACCATATTTACCTGTGGTCTTCTGTCTACGAGAGAAAACTGCACTTGATTAGAAACAATTTTGATTCCTGCTGCGGTAATAATTTGCAAATGTTCTGTATCAAAATTAGTTAAAGCTAAATGTTTGATCTTACCTGCATTTTGCAATTCTACCATATATTTGAGAGCATCTAAATAATTAGGATCTCGATATTCCCACCAGTGAAACTGCATTAAATCCAATGATTTAACGTTCATTCTTCTCAAAGAGATATCAATATTTTCCTCAACCAATTTTTTCGTCATTTTCCCAGGACGAGGAACCCATTTTGTAAAAGCCTGAATATGATTAACAGCTTCCTCTCCACGAGTTGCGATTAATTGACGACGAAACTCACCAATAAAGTCCTCTGCTGGTCCATAATGGTCTGCTAAATCCCAAGTGGTAAAACCAGCATCTACATATTGAAACATGGAATCAATCGCAGTTTTAGGGTTAATGCGTCCATGTCCTCCCGAAACTTGCCACATTCCATTTAAAATTCGGCAAATTTTCAAATCCGGGGTAAATTGTAAATAGCTTTCTTGAGGTAAAATCATAGTTTTTATATTGTTATTTCCAGTTTTTTTCTGCTTGTTCCAAAACATAATTTGCAACTTGTTGAATTTCCGCTGTTGTCAATCTTTCTTTGTAAGCTGACATATTATTTTTACCATTGGTGACAATGGCTGTAATTGCTTCCAAAGAATCCATTTTATATCTTTTGAGTGCATTCTTTTTTAAACTTTTACCACGTCTAATGATGTTTTCTCCATGAATATGACAACCAGCACAATGGAAATCAAAAATTTCTGCACCTTGAGAAGTATTTAAGGCGTTAACTGGTGAAGTAGAATTAATTATCCACAAGCAAAAAGTGAATAATATCAATGTTACCATTTTTGTTACCATTTTTTTCATAAAGATGCAAAATACCCTGTAAAACCGACAAATTTTGTACATTCTTCTGCAAAAGCCTCGGCTTCGCTGATATCTTCAATTTTATAAGACATAATGCGTTTTCCGTCGGGCATTTTTTTAGAACCCATTAATTCACCTTTGTAATTTTCTGCTATTTTCTTAAATTCCACACCAGAAAGTTTCCAAGCTTGATCATCACAAGTGATATTTACCTGCCACATAATTTAAAATTTATTTATTGATCAATATTAATTATTTCATAAATTGGCAACATTTAACTAAGAAATCTGGTGAATGAAATTCGCGGCTATACAGACAAAACCCACCTGGGTGGGTTAAAAAGTTCTCATTCCTGAGTCCGGGTAGACGGACTTTGCTTGTGTAGTAGCGACTTTTAGTCGTTGAATATACTACCTTGAGATAGATATGATTTTCTATCTTTAGGGAGTGTTAATAACAAAAATATTTTACCATACTGAATATAAGTATTGCGTGATATCTTCATTAAATATGGCCATGAATAAGAACATTAAAGAACAAATTCAATTAGATCTACGTCAAGCTAAGGAAACGGGACAATTAAAGTCTGAACGCATTCGAGAAATTGTCAAATCTGCTGTTTCTCAAGTCAGTTCTGAATTTCAGGAAGGTTCCCATGAACTGAGTAATTTAGTTAATGATGCTGTTTCTACTGTCATTGATAATTTACAAGAGAAAAGCAGTGAAGTTAAGGAAGGGGTAGTAGCTTCAATTGAAGGTGCTATGGAAGCGATAAATCTGAAAAAACACTCAAATATCGTTCAAACTCAGGCAGAAATAAAGCAGCTACAAGCAAAATTAGATCAAGAGGAAGAAAAACTACAAACTGAAATTGAAGGAATTTTTACAAAGATAGTAGAAACAAGTCAAGATAAATCTGTTGATACCAAAATTGCTATTAATTCAGCAATTAATTCTATTAAAGATAGTGAAGAAGTGGGATTATTAAGAAAACGTTATGCACAATTACAAGCACAATTAGCAATTGTCCGAGCCAATTTATTTGCACGTTATAGCGGAAGTAATCAAGAAGTACAAGATTATTTAACTGAAGCAAAACAATGGTATGATAAATCCCATCCACAAGCTGAATCTATTACTTTACAAGTAAAGGAAAAATACTCACTGTTAGAACAGAAGTTAGCAGAAGCAGGTTCAGCAATAGCTAAACAAGAACGTCAATTAAAACAAACTTTGCGGGAGTTACTATTAGCAACGGCTGATTTATTTAAAGATAAAGATATTCGGGCTTAATATCCGCAATTTTGTTTTTTGAAAATTGTTTTTTGAAAATTTCTATATAAATGAGTAAATTAATTTTGATAATTTTTAATTTACTCATTATTTTTATTTATAACCTATTAACCTATTCTATTAGAGACTTGCAATTAAATTAAAAAATTAAAAAATTAATAAAATATCTTAACTTGTAGAGTGTGTTAGCTGTCTTCGTAACCCACCATTCTGATTCTGATTAATTTAATTAATATTTTTATTATACAGTGAATTTCATCTGAATGAGGTACAATTTTAGCGGGCAAGATGCCCGCACCACAAGATTTTATTAATATCTGTACCTCATGATATTGGAAGCTACTGTAAAGGTGCGTTGATGAGGTACAATTTTAGCGGGCAAGATGCCCGCACTACAAGATTTTTATCATTAATATCTGTACCCCATAATATCGGAAAATGGTGTCAAGGTGCGTTGATAACGCACCCTACAAAGTTAATAAGTACCTTCCTCTCTATTAATGTTTTCTTCATGCTTGACAATTACCCAAACTGCATGAATGCTACCAGGAAGCCAACCCAGGAGGGTAAGCAAAATATTAATTAACAAAGTTGGACCAAATCCAACTGTGAGGAAAACCCCCAAAGGAGGTAAAAATAAACCGAGAAGTATACGCAATAAGTTCATGGATATTTCCTATTTTTGAAATTGGGTTTACCTATTGACTATCTTGTAACTGAAAACCTTTTTCTGCGAAGTATTTGCTGAGAAATGTATTCGCTAAAGACAGTATTACAGGACCGATAATAAAAGCAATAAATCCTTGGACTTGAAAACCTGGAACTAAAACTGATGCTAACCAAAAGCAAATTCCGTTGACAATTAAAGAAAAACCACCTAATGTAAGATATGTCAAGGGTAAAGATAAGATATTAATCATTGGTTTAATTCCACTATTAATTAAACCAATGACAACAGCAGCAATTAAAGCTGAGGGAAAGTTAGCAATATCTACTCCAGGAACAACTAAATCAACAATCAACAAACTTAAAGCTGTAGCGAGTGCGATGAAAAAATATCCCAACATTTTTACCTCTATAACAGCAATATCAGTGCTATTTACTATTTTTAAATATAGATTAATATTTGACATCTTTACTTAGGTAGAATCTTGATCTATCTTAGGTTAGACGAAAAGAAAAGATCCCCGATTTCTTAAAGAAGTCAGGGATCTAAATCCCGTTAGGTTCGATTACTATAGTAAAGAGAAGATTTATATAAAACCTGTTCTTGATGAGTTTCTAATACACAATCAGATAAGGGATAACTGACACAGGTAACAACATAACCAGCTTGAATTTCCTGGAGACGCAGAAATTTTTGCTCACTTTGATCAATTTCTCCACTAATAAGTTTAGCAATACAAGCGGAACATTCTCCTTGTTTACAACCTGATGGTAAACGAATACCAACTTCTTCCGCTATGTCAATTATATATTGATCATCTGGTACTTGAATGGTGCGATTCAATTTTAGGTTAGGGTTGATGAGTTGAATTTGATAAATGGCCATACTAATTTAAGATTTTTTCAGTCATAGTCCCAGAGAGAATTAACTTATTGTTTGATTCCTTTCATTGATAAACTTATGCGTTTTAGTTTTTCGTTGATTTCTAAAACCTGTACTTTTACGACTTGTCCGACTTTAACAATTTTTTTGGGATCATCTACAAATTTATCAGCAAGTTGGGAAATATGCACTAAACCATCTTGATGTACACCAATATCAACGAAAGCACCGAAGTTAGCAACATTAGTAATAATTCCTTCTAGTTCCATTCCTACGGTTAGATCTTTAATTTCTTTGATTCCTGCTTTAAAGGTAGCATATTTAAATTCAGCACGAGGATCTCTTCCTGGTTTTTCTAATTCCCTGAGAATATCCCGCAGGGTTGGTTCTCCGATAGTATCGGTTACGTATTTTTTGAGGTTGGCTTTTTTCAGGTTTTCCGCAATTTGTGTAACTTGATTTAAAGATAATCCTAAATCAGCAGCTATAGATTTTACTAAAGGGTAACTTTCTGGATGAACTGCGGTATTATCTAAGGGGTTTTCACTATCACGAATTTTTAAAAAACCTGCGGCTTGTTCAAAAGCCTTTGGTCCTAATTTTGCTACTTTTAAAAGTTGACGACGATTTGTAAATGCTCCATTTTCGTTGCGATAGGTGATAATATTATTGGCTATGGTTGGGGTAATTCCTGAAACAAATGTTAGCAGTTCTTTGGAAGCAGTATTCAAATCTACACCCACATAGTTAACGCAACTTTCTACGGTTTCATCTAATTTTTTTTTCAGTAATTTTTGATCAACGTCATGTTGATATTGTCCCACACCAATTGATTTAGGATCTATTTTAACTAGTTCTGCTAAAGGATCTTGTAATCTGCGACCAATACTAATTGCACCCCGCACGGTAATATCTAAATCAGGAAATTCTTCCCTTGCTACCTCACTAGCAGAATATATAGATGCACCAGATTCATTTACCATAACTTTAACTGGTTTATGGGCTATATTTGGTAATATTTCGGCGATAAATTCTTCTGTTTCCCGTGAGGCTGTACCGTTACCAATAGCTATTAATTGAATTTGGTATTTTTCCAGTAATTTTTTGATAGTTTGTGCCGCTTTTTGGCGTTGTTCTGCTGCTTGGTGGGGAAACACGGCTTGATATTCTAAGAATTTGCCAGTTTCATCTAAAATAGCTACTTTACAACCAGTTCTAAAGCCAGGATCTATGGCCATTGTCGGTTTCATTCCCGCTGGTGCTGATAATAGTAATTCTCGCAAATTGGTTTCAAAGGTTTTGATTGATTCTATGTCAGCATAGGTTTTTTTATCTTTAATGACTTCGCTAATTAATGAGGTTTTCATTAAGCGATTAAAACCATCTTTTAACATTCCTTGATAAAAGTCTCGAATGTTGCTAACTTTGGTTTTTATTTCTTGTGATTCTAAATAACCCAGAACAAAATCTTCATCAAAAGCAATTTCAAAACTGAGAATTTTTTCATCTTCTCCTCGACATAAAGCCAACATATTATGAGGGGCAATATTTTTGACTTTAATTTGATAATTTCGGTACATTTCAAATTTTGTC
>Ga0315905_10004760_pt1 | contig 13869 bp, 8 predicted proteins | sample LakEriMetagenome_5_FD_203522 | JGI IMG/M metagenome (GOLD analysis project Ga0315905, IMG submission 203522) | Freshwater fungal communities from buoy surface, Lake Erie, Ohio, United States - Buoy 4 MA121 | ecosystem: Environmental > Aquatic > Freshwater > Lake | place: USA: Lake Erie, Ohio... | reverse complement strand
TCCAAGGACGAGACGATCCAGATCCTTAAGGGACTCAAGGAACGTTACGAAGAGCATCACCGCGTCCAGATCACCGACGATGCGATCGCTGCTGCCGTCGAGATGAGCGAGCGTTACATCACCGCAAGGTGTCTGCCCGATAAGGCAATCGATGTGATCGACGAGGCCGGTGCACGCGTACGTTTGCGTACGATGACCAAGCCGCCAGATTTGAAGGACATCGACGAGGATGTCGAAAGGCTCAACAAGGAGAAGGAAGAGGCCGTCGCGAATCAGGATTTCGAAAAAGCCGCTGCGCTTCGGGATCAAGCCGACAAGCTCCGCCGCAAGAAAGAGCAGATCACTCGGGAATGGCGAGACAAGAGTCGTGAGACCGATGGTGTCGTCGACGAAGAAGTCATCGCCGAGGTGGTCTCCAAGATGACCGGAATCCCTTTGACTCGACTTTCGACCGAAGATTCTTTGCGTCTGATGAACATGGAAGGCGAGTTGCACAAGCGAGTCGTAAGCCAAGAGCAAGCCGTCGCGGCGGTGGCTCGGGCCGTTCGGCGCAGCCGAAGCGGCCTGAAAGACCCCAAGCGGCCCACCGGTTGTTTTGTCTTCGCAGGTCCAACCGGCGTCGGAAAGACGTTGCTGGCCAAAGCCCTCGCCGAATGCTTGTTCGGTGACGCCGACGCTCTGGTCCATATCGATATGAGCGAGTACATGGAAAAGCACAACGTCAGCCGCCTGATCGGTGCCCCTCCAGGATATGTTGGCTACGAGGAAGGTGGTCAATTGACCGAGAAAATCCGTCGACGACCTTACTCGGTCGTGCTGCTCGATGAGATCGAAAAAGCGCACCCCGATGTCTTCAACATGCTTCTCCAAGTCATGGAAGAGGGTCGATTGACTGATAGCTTCGGCCGCAATATCGACTTCAGGAATACCATCTTGATCCTGACGACCAATGCGGGAGCCGAGGCGATCAAGAACGAACAGGCCTTTGGATTCCAGAAACCGTCTGATGACGCTTCGTACGACAGTATGAAGTCCCGCGTCATGGATTCGATCGAAAGGGTGTTCCGGCCCGAGTTCCTCAACCGACTCGACGATGTGATCATCTTCAGGCACTTGAACAACGAGGACCTAAAGAAGGTGATCGACTACGAGTTGGCCAAGGTCCGAGACCGACTCCGGGATCGTGGCTTTGAGATCGAGCTGACCGATGAAGCCAAAGAATTCATTATCAAGCAAGGTTCGAATCTCGATTACGGCGCAAGACCACTTCGCCGGGCTATCGAGCAAAGGATCGAAGATCCGCTTTCCGAGGAGCTCCTCAGGGGGAGCTTTGAGGGCAAGAACGCAATCCTCATCGATGCCTTCAAGGACGAGTCAGGCAAAGTGATCCGCTTGGACTTCAAGGGTCATCAGCGCGACACAGGGTTAGAACTCTCCGGTGCGGGCGAGATTAAAAAGTAATCCCCCCCTTTGGGTGGGCCGATTCAGAACCTTAAAAAGAATTGATGAAACGGGAGCGAAGCATTTCGCTCCCGTTTTTTCGTTTGGGCGCCTACTTTCTTCACAAACCCGATGCAGGCCAATTTGTCGCGACCAACCTTACGGTTCGGAAATATTTCCCCTTGTTGAAAAATCATGATCCAAAAATCCTCCTAAAAACGACGAAAAATTCTGGCCCACACGCATTATCGATCTAAATTAACTGCGGGTCGACTATGTCGAGTTCAAAACATAGACTTTGGGGTAGGCACCGAGATCTGATCGTTTTTTCATCGAAAAAACCGCGTGGTGAGCAAAATGCAGAGCAAAAGAAGCTGGTCTAAAACAGGTTTCACTTTAGTCGAGTTGCTGGTGGTTATCGCGATTATCGGCGTGCTCGTCGGGTTGCTTTTGCCGGGTGTCCAAGCGGCCCGCGAAGCCGCTAGGCGGATGAGTTGCACGAACAATTTGAGACAGATTGGGATGGCCACTCAAAACTTTGAGAGTGCCAACAAGCGACTACCACCTGGAGCATTACTTCCGGGATTACAAGCAACTCCGATTCCCGGTGCGACCCCTCCTAATCCCTACAGTTTCCAAAAAGACCAGCATTCAGGAATTGGGCATCTTGCTTTTCTCTTGCCTTTTATTGAGGCAAATCAACTCTGGAACACCCTTCAGTCTTCGGTGAACCTAAGCGTCGAAACCTCCGGCGTTAACGCTCCTGTTGGTAGTGCACAGGCAAGGATGAATAGCTACTGGACCAACACCGAGGCGTGGAATGTTGGTCAACATAGCATTTCACTCTTTCTGTGCCCCTCCGATGCGTCCTCATCCGAAGCGAAGCGGTCGGTATTTGTGAACCATGCATTTACGGTATCGACAGGATTTGCGCCTTTCCACTGGCTCATCGAGGAAACAACACCCGACGCATCCTGGCACCGAACGATGGGAAAAACCAATTACCTCGGATGCATGGGAAGGTCTGGCCTGACCGGTTCGAGAGAACTGGATCGTCCTCAACCTCAAGGTGCCGATCTAGGAAAGATGGGATTGCATTCGGATGATCTTCACGGTCCTTTTTTTATTCGTTCGAAAACGCAACTCGCTGAGATAAAAGACGGTTTGTCGAATACTTTTCTGTTTGGTGAGGTCACCGGAAGTTGGGAACGCCCAAAGAACAACTCTGGTAGACTTAGTTCTTTTTGGTGGATATCTGCAAATGGACAATATACGCGGTTCATGATTACGACCCCGGGTAGCGAGAGCCTCGGTTCTCTTTCGGCGGGGGACGCGAAGAAGTTCCATAGCTTGCACTCGGGAGGGGTTCATATGTGCTTCGCAGACGGTGCCGTCAGATATACATCCCATAGCATCGATGGACCACTTTGGTACATTCTAGGAGGAATCAAAGAGGGCCTTAGTGGCCAAATCGAGTAATTGAGCTTCTCGCGATTGCTGAGCAATTTAATTCCACAAGAATTGGATGGCAGCCAATATCGAGAATACGATCACAAGATTTTCAAACCAACCTTGTCCAATTTTGTGAATGATTCTTCCACCTAACTTCAGTCCGATCCAAATCAGCGGCAGGAGAATTACGTTCAACAGCAAAGTATCTTTTTGCACGAGTCCAAGATTCCAGCTAAAGGGGATCTTGATCAGATTCAACAGCAAGAAAAACCAAGCGGCTGTCCCTACAAACTCCTTTTTGGGCAGCCCGATCGCGATCAAAAACAACCCGTAGACGGGACCAGCGGCATTGGCCAGCATCGTCGTAATCCCCACCAGAATGCCCATGCCCCATGCAAACCAAGGGCTATGCGGGATATGTGTAAACCACTCTTCTTTGAACTTTCTCGCAAGCTGCATGACCGCTAAAGCGAGAATGATGCAACCGATCGTCGGACGGTAATACGATTCACTCATCACGTCCATCAATAGCCACGCGGCGATGACTCCGAGCAATGCGGGAGGAAACATTCGTCGCACATACCGCCAATGGGCATGCTGACCGAACATGAGCATCGCCATGGTGTCTCCTGCGATGAGCATCGGTAAAACAATCCCTGTCGATGCCTTTGCTCCAAAAACATAGGCGAAGATCAGCACGTGGACTAAGCTCACTCCCGCGAAACCACTCTTGGTGATCCCGATTCCAAATGCAGCCGTCGCCAGGAGCAACCAAGCCCCGATCGAAAGCGTCGAGGGATCTAAGTTCATGGCGCCGACCGACTCGAAGCGTCGCGTCCGTGTACAGTTCGACTTTGCCTGTCGGTCAACTCCTGGACCAATGCATCGGTGCTTTCAGGATCGACTCGACGGCAACATTCCATCAGTCGCTCTGCAAGGGAGTCGAAAGGCTCTTCCCAATCCTCAGGCGTCGAGTCTTGCGGCGCGATGCAGCTAATTTCGTTGACCAAGAGTACAAATCGCAAGACGTGGCGAAACAGCATGCCCTCATGTTTCTGTAGTCCTCGGGTCACGATGTACTTATTGAAATCGCATTCAAAAGAGAGCAATTCCCCGACGACCCAAACGCTGCGCGTATACACATCGTGCACTCCCGGGAAATCGTAATCGAACATCCTCCGCAGTTTTTCCCCGAGTGCCATAGGCTTCGCTGGCGGCCGCCAGCGCTGGCCGTAGGGATCCTTCGATGCCTCGGTGTCCTCCTGGCTTTCCTCGTCGTCGGAGGCTTGGCCCGTGAGCTCTTGGACTCCAGCGAGTCCAAGCTCGAGCAAACGAGGATGCAGGTGCTGTTGGGCCAAGGGACCAAAAGGCAGTTCGTCGGGCCCGGGTACCGGGGCGAGCTTGCTGATGTTTGCAGGCAACTCCAAAACACTTTCCAAAGCTTGCACCCGTTCGATTGGATCGGCAAATTGCATTTGCTGGATCAGGTACAAACCATAGATAGGATTGAGGCTACGAAGTTCGCTCAGGAGCTCAAGCCGAGGCTTGGGGGTGATTCGCTCGGGACGATAACTCTCCAAATCGTATCCTCGCGAAGCGGCTTCGTCGGTCGTTGCTTCGATGGGATGCTCCTCGTCCTCTTCGGATTCTTGGCTGTCGGTCACCTGGAACTGGGAGGCCAAAGCAGAGCGGAGCAACCCGGCGAGGGTTTCCTTTGGAGGTGCTTTACTGCCGCTGGATATCGTTGGATCTTTCGCGATGCTGGGTTTTGGAGTCACATCGATAAAACCGGCTGTCCAGAGGGTTACGAGCATCTGGTTGAGCTCTTTTTGGCCTTTGGCAATATCGATCGGGGCGAGCAAGCGTCGGCCGACCAAATCCCGCAAGGGCTGAACCTCAGGGTTTTCCCGGAGCATCGTGGCCAGAAGCCTCCATGGCAGGGGACCACGGCTCGAGAGATTCGCCGCCGGGGCGATCACCAATTTTTGAAACTGCTCTTTGTTCCAATAAGTCTCACCTTGTCGGCGCGTGGGCATCTTCTTCTTAAGCTGCTTCTTGGCCTTGAGCAAACCCGGATCTTTGGTGTCCTCTGGGATCTGATCGTATTGCAATTTCCATCGGTAATACTTCACATCGTCCTCATGCGCAAGTGCGTAGACGAAGCCTTCGCGGTCGAACTGGGGTCGCCCAGCTCGGCCAAAAATCTGTTGGGCCGAAGCCGAATCGATCAGCTTCTTTTTGCCATAAGGCCCTTTGACCAAACTTGGCAGGACCACGCATCGGGCAGGTAAATTGATCCCTGCCGACAACGTCTCGGTACAGACACAGACACTCAAGAGCTTTTCCTGGAACAGTTGCTCGACCAACCGACGGTACTTGGGCATGATCCCCGCATGATGGATCCCAACCCCACGGATCAAAATCTGCTTGATCTTCGGGCCAGCCCCCTCGCCCAGAGGAATCCCCTCGATCCGCTTGGTGATCAACGCTTGGCGCTCTTTATCGATCAGCCGCCGACCTTTGAGCAACTCGGCGACTTGCCAGCATTGGTCACGATTAAAACAGAAAACCAATCCAGGAGTCCTACGTCGAACCTCGTCTCCTTCGGCGATCTTTTCGAGCTGTTCGTCCAGGTACAGATCTTCTACCCATTCGAATTGCAACGGCACTTTGCGCTCGGTACCTTGAACCAATTCCAGGTTCCTGCCGTGAGCCCGGTTGAGCCATGAACAAAACTCAACGCTATTACCGATGGTGGCCGACAGGAGCATCAGTCGCACCTGCTTGGGAAGCATTCCAATGCTCAGCTCCCAAACGATGCCTCTTTCGGGATCGTTGAAGCTGTGGAACTCATCCATGATCACCGAGTCGACCCCTTCGACCCAAGTTTGGTCCTGTTGCAAAAGCCGGTTAAGCAAAATCTCAGCGACGACAACCAGGACCGGGGCGTTGGGATTTACTTTTCGATTGCCAGTGACCAACCCGATGGAGCTTGCTGGATACCCCCAACGGACGGCTGCCGACTGCAACTCCTGGAGTTTCTGGTCGGTTAGTGCGATCAGGGGGGTGGTGTAGTAGCATTTGCGCCCCGTACGGAGGGCTTCGTAAATGGCCCCCTCGGCGATCAAGGTTTTTCCGGTGCCCGTCGGAGCGCATACCAAGACGCCTTGATCCGATGAAAACCAAGCGATCAGAGCATCTTCTTGGACCGGGTAGGGCGTATAGGGCAATCGCTCGAAATATTCGGATACAATGGAATCGCGATCTCTGGGCTTATGGGAATTCATCCCGGTAATCGTAGCACAAACGCCCTGCTGGCAGGAGACCTAGTGGCACGAACTGATTCGATCCGAAATGGACGAAAATGAGTGGAAAGAGCCTGAAAATACTCTTCGTCGGCCTAGCCTTGTGCCTAGCGTGCTACTTCAATGCCGCCCGCTATCGGCCCGGTCGAGATGTGGCCTATGCCATTGACATCATCACCGACTCCTACGTCGATCCGATTTCCCAAGCGGACCTAAAGCAAGCTGCCATGCAAGGGATGCTCGAGTCGCTCGACCCGCACTCATCGTTTGTCTCCGAGAAATCCCTCGGACGTTTCAACGAGATCTTCGAGCAGCGTTTCGCAGGCCTAGGAGTTCAGGTCGAAGGCCCACCGATCCGGCCCGCGATCACCGTCATCACCACTTTGTTCAATTCCCCTGCCTTCCGAGCCGGCCTGATGCCAGGGGACCTTATCGTCCAAGTCGATGGCATCGACGTGCGTTCGATGGACACTTCGGAGGTCTCGAAAAAGATCTCAGGGACAGTCGGATCCAAAGTCCTTCTAGGAATCGATCGATCCGGTGAACGCTTGAACATCCAGGCCACACGAGAATTTGTCGATGTCGAGAGCGTCACGGGCGATCGGCGACGCGGCGATGGAACTTGGGATTTTCAACTCCAATCCGCGCCGCAAATCGCTTACATTCACTCAGACCTCTTCGGAGAAAAAACCGCTCGCGAAATCCAATCGGCATTGGAATCGCTCGAAGGGAAAATCGATGCGGTCATCCTCGATCTTCGCGACAACGGAGGGGGATTGCTACAAGCTGCCATCGAGGTCTGCGATTTGTTTCTCGACGAGGGCAGGATTGTCTCGACCCAGGGCCGCCTACAAACCAGCATCGAATCGATCGACGCGCAACGAGGAACGGTCGTTCCAAGCAGCATTCCCATCGCGGTGTTGATCAACAGCAATTCAGCAAGCGCAAGCGAAGTCGTCGCGGCATGCTTGAAGGATCACCAGCGCGCCGTGATTGTAGGCCAACGATCCTACGGGAAAGGAAGCGTCCAGAGCATCATTCCGGTCGAAGGTGGCCGAGCGGCCATTCGGTTCACGACCGCTTACTATTTCCCCCCAAGCGGCCAGAGGATCCACCGCAAACCCAAGGACACCGATTCGGATCCTTGGGGGGTCCTGCCCAGTGATGGAGCCGAGGTTCTTCTGAGCGAGGAACAAAACCGTCAGGCCATCGAAAGGATGCGTCGACGCAGTGATCCGTTGAGAAACGGAGCCCTTGCCAATCACCCCTTATCCAAAGTCGATGACCCCGACGACCAACAAATCGCTCAGGACCCCCAATTGGTTCGTGCGATCGAAATCCTCCAAGCCATGGTCTCGAAGAGTTCCGCCCCCAAAGACCTATAGGTTACGCGATTAGGGATTCGCGTTGGAAAGCTCGCTCAGAGCCTCCGACTCGGCTTCGGACGCATTGTCTGCGGTTTTCTTGCTGATCGATTTCCCGCTCCGCAAGACTTCGAGCCTGCTGGTCATCGATTGGTTCATCGGACGACTCGCACCGCGACTGACCGTCCCGCTACTAGACAAACCGCTACTAGACAAACCGCTTGACTCAGTAAAGGCTTTTTTAAACGTACCGAGTTTCTGACTCCGAGCATCGATGACCTCGGTAGTTACCTGAGAGCGAGTGATTTGCGGCTCTAGAGCGTTCGATCGTAACGCATTTGCACCGTTGCGACCCGTGGCATCGGAGGGTTGAAAGTGCCTTTGGAACGATGGGGGTACTTCGATCGTTTCGGTGCGTCGATTGGTCTCGGTCGCTCGCATCAGATCGGGCGCGATGGTGTTGGGGGCTTGGATGTAACTGGCTCTTTGGACTCCCTGGGAGGCCTGGGAAGCTTGGGGCAGTGGGTTTTGGGCTGCGTTCAATACTAAGGGTTTGTCGCTCGAAGAGCCTCCCTGGGGAATCGCCGTCTTAGGAGTTCTAGCTTCCACACCCGGGAGCAATTTCATCGTTGGATCCGAAAGGGTGGTGCCCCCATGACGACCTTCGTAGCGCGCGATGATGCTGAGTTTTTTGGTTGGACCTTTGACATCACCCCAGGGCAACCAAACGCTGTAGGCGGGCCCTATCGATGTTTTGCTCATGTGCTTGGCGAAATCATCGGCATCGATGACGTACTTGCGTAGTGGTTTTTGATTTTCTGGATTATGGTCGTCTGCATCAAAAACAAAGACCACGAGTTTACCGTCGACCTCGATCGGGTCGTTTTGCTCTTTGTCGTAGAAAAAGATCCGTCCACCGAATCCTCGAACACCTGGTTGGTTGGGCTGCCGTAAAACCGTATCGGTCCAAATCGCTAAGATCCGTTCAGGGACAACTTGTTTTTCCTCTTCGGTCCAACTCCAACCTGCCGGAGTCTTTTTAGGTGCGAATTGGCACCCCGAGGGCGATGGTATCGCGGCCAAAAGCATCAGCATTCCCAAGCTCCTACGAAAGGAGTATCGACGTTTCATCGCGGGTTCCTTGGCTTTGGTGTGTTTGTGCTGCGAAGGGGGGCCATGGTGCGTTTGAAGGCTTGTTGATGCGGTTCGATGAGGATGGACCAGGGCAAACACGGAGGCGGGATATTTAACGGGAGGGTTTGATCGTTCGGGGCAATCTCAAAAGTCCAGCGGAGGGCTTTTCCGTAGCGGGCTTTTCAGTTAGGGGGTTCGCCGTAGGGGCAGGCAGTTCGCTGGAATACTCGCTGGATTCGAGGTTCGGTACTAAGAGGGATTCAAGGGTGGTTCCCGTTGGCGTCGTCGCCGAAGGTTGCAAAGCGCCACGGGGATCAAGATCGGGGTAGATGACCGGAACCGAATCATCCTCTTCTTGCCAATCTTGCATCAATCCGGTTCGAGGAAAGACGTCTCCGTGCATGGCGAAGATATCCGCTTCGCACCAACTCATCCGAGCGAATTCGGCTTGCTTGAGTCGCTCCATATCGCCGGGATTTCGTACGATATGGGGAGTCATGATGATGAGCAATTCGGTCCGATTTTCATCGAAGTAGTCGTAGCTGAAGAGGTACTTGAGAATAGGAATATCCCCTAACCAGGGAACTTGGCGATGCCGTGTTCTTGTGGATCTAGCGATCAGTCCACCGAGGATGATGGTTTCACCATCGGCGGCACTGACCGTCGCTTGGGCTGTGATCGTATCGATACGGGGGGATCGGACGACCGATCCGTCCTGAGCGATAAAAATCGGAATACCTTCGGCTTCTGGACCGAGCTTTGATTTTTCCGCATCGATCTCCATGACCACATTGCCTTCGGGACTGATCCGGGGTGTGACTCCGATAATCAACCCGACATTTTCGAGAGTCAATTGGTTTTGGACGCCGAACTGATTGACGCTTGTGCTGGCGATTCGCGGAACTCTCTGTCCGACCTGGATAAAGGCTTGCTGGTTATCCAGGGTCAGCACCTGGGGTCTTGAGAGAATCTCAAGGCGGCGGGTTTCCTGAAGGGCCCGCAGCAGAAAGCTGACGTTCTGGCTGCTAGCCGATAGGACCAGCCCCCCGAAACCCAGTTCGTCATTGGTTCGCCCTACGGCGAAATTCGACAGCCCCTGGCCCCCGACGGTGCCCGCATTCTGCAGCGCTTTGGACGATCCGCTATTGCCTAATGGTTGATTGTTGAAATTGAAACCGGGTTCGTTCGTCGCAGCGACGATATCTTGGCTGGTAGCCGTCACGACCCCAGCGGGGGTCGAGGTGGTGGTCGTCGCCGTGGTCGTTACGAGGTTCCCTAGCAAACTTCGATCGAAGAGCACCGAATCTTGAATTCCCCATTCAACCCCGAATTCATCGGTGTTCCCTAACAGGATCTCTGCGATCATGACTTGGATCATCACCTGAGGCGGCTGCTCGTCGAGTCGCTGAATCAATTCTGAAATCTCATCGTAATACCGCGGTGTGGCGCTGAGGATCAGTTTGTTTTGAACTGGCTCAGGAACGACGACAACCTCGCGCTCCAATTGATCGAATGGGTTGGTGACTCCCGGAGCTGCCAGCTCAACAATCCGTTTGCTTTGCAAGAACTGATTGATCGCCGTGGCGACATCGATCGCCGGTGAGTTCTTGAGTTGATACACCGTACTTTTCCGCTTGGATGCTTCCGCCTCGTCGAGCCGCTTGATCAGCGCTTCGACAATCTTCAGATCCCCATCCGAACCGATCGCAATAATGTTGTTCCCTCGGGTGTCGACGGTAAACCGCAACGGCAGGAGCGAGTTGTCGTCGGGGTTGCTCGATAGCTGTGGGCCAACCGAGGCCCCGGTCGTGGAATTCGAGGATGGGATCAAGGCCCTAAGGGTCTCGACCAAGCTGGTAGCATCTCCGTTTTTGATCGAGAAAATCTTGATCTTGGCCACCGCACCGGGCGTATCCAATTGCTCGATGAATTGCTCGATCAATGGGAGCGTCTCAGGTGTACTTGCGACGATCAGCGTGTTGTTGCGTTCGTTGACCGTGATTTTGGTCGCGCCCAGAACGCCCCCCGTGGCGATGGGCTCTCCGTTTTGGTCGACCAATTGCAGGGTCTTATTGCGGTCGGCCGTCGTAGTTGCCAATGCATCTTCCAAGGCTTGCGCGATGTCGCTGGCCAAGTTGTAGCGAATCTGAAAAACTCGGGCCGCTTGCAACATCCCATTGCGAGGGACATCCATCTGTTCGAGGAGTTTTTTGATCTCCGCGATATCTCTTGGCGATCCATTGACGATGATCGCATTGCTGCGGCTATCGGCAAACGAATTGATCACCGGGGCTAGTCCTTCCTTGCCTTTGTAGAAGGATTGGAGTTGGGTCTGCACTTCCGATGCCGTCGCATGCTTGAGGGGTAAGACAGCCAAGGTCTTATCATCCTTGGTCGGCTGATCCAATTGCTGGATCAATTGCTTCATCAGATCGAGCGACTCGCCCCAACCGATGAGCAGCAGCGCGTTGGGAGAAACCAGTGGCGAAACCGTCACTCGCCCCTGCCGAGTCCCGATGAATTTTTCTTGGATGTCATCGATCAGTTTCGACATCGACTCGGAATTCACGTGCTGCAGAGGCACGACCTCGATCGTCGGTTTGCTCTCGCGGCTGGCTTGGTCAAGCCTTTTGATGATCTCCGAAAGGTCCGTCAATTGCTGATCGCGACCTCTCAAAATCACTGCATCGAGCTCGGGCAACATCTCGATCTGCACCCCCTCGAACTGAGGCAAAGGCAACCGATCTGGAGGCTCGTCCGAAGGGGCCTTGACCGGCTCCTGAGCGCCGCTTGCGAGCCGTACTCCGGATTGGATCGCCGAGCCGTTTGTACCTGCGATCAAGCCGCTGGAGAAGGCTGCTATCGCGATTTGTCCGCGAGCATTGAGTTTCTGAATACGAAACGCACGATCTTTCGATACTTGGGACTCATGGGTATGGGCAAGCGCAAGCTTCGCCAAGGACTCCACGGGCTTTGCCGCCCCTTCAATCCTGAGCGTTCGCTTGTTGGTGTCAAACTCCAAGAGTACCGATTCTTGATCGACCTGGAGCAAAATCGCGTCGGCCTTGGCAGGATGCGCAAAGAGTTCTTTGTTGAAGTTCAAAGCGAGCGTTTGACGAAGACTCAGCCATTGATTGCTCGTTGCTGGCAACTCCCTGCGAACCAAAACCGATTCTTCCACCGCAGGTGGCTTAGCAACCACAGGACGAAGGATCGAGGGTCTATTCTGCCCCGAAGCGACAGGCAAACTCACGCTGCATAAAAACAGGGTCAATACAAACCGCATGATTCGGGCTTGTGTGGTTATTCTTCGCATGCGATTCCTCTTTTCTTCAGCGCCTTAGAGCCAAAGCCCCCAACATCTCCGATTCCCGAGTGCCGCCCCTGGGCGATTGGAGCGCTGATACGTTGGGGTGCAAGGTTAGAAAAAAACCGACAGGCGGGTCAAGACCAACACCCCCTCGAATGGGGGACCCGGCCTTGGGTTCAATCCGCACTATTTATGAGTAATCGGCAGCGAAAAACCACTAAGGCAGCACGGGTTGAGGTGCACTGGGGGGTGGTGGGGGTAATTGGAGCGATTGCCTCGTTGGAGCCAGCGTCTCGTTGTAGTGCCTGAGCAAGCTCAAGACCGAATCGAATTCGGGGCGAGCTGCCAGTGTTGCGAACCGAGGATCCTTGTCGACCGCTTCATAGCGTCCGAGAATCGCTTTTACTTCTTCGGCATTGGGAGGCGCCCCGCCGAGGAACATCCAAGCGGGCAGGCCGAGGTATTCCTTCCATTGCGGATCGAGGAGTTCGAACAGTCCTGGTGCGAGTTGGACGATCTGCCCTCGAACCAAATCCGACTCGGAGACGCCGACGGCTTTGGCCGATGCTGGTGCTACGGCTCCTTGTACGATTTGCTCAGCGTATTTTGCCACCGTTTCGGTCAGTGCCTGTGCAGCGGGCGGAACGACCGGAGTTTGGTTGACCGAGGTTATTTGGTAGTAGGCACCGGTAGAGACACGATCGACCTGTAGGGCCGATCCGTCGATCGAGACGCCGGCAAAAAGCCCTCTGCTTCGCGAGTACGTGTAGATCTCTGCCTGAAGCTGCCCGTCGGTGCCAACGCCACCGGATCGGCCGACCGGACCGGCAGCGGCCGCGACATCGGCCCCGAGGGTCAACTTGCCGTTGAGCACCCCTTGGATGCTACGATCGGTTTTGAAAACCAAAATGATGTCCGACGACTGCACACCGACTTGCCAGCCGATATTCCCGCCTGTCAGGGAGATAAAGACCGGAGCGTGCCAAGTCCCGTTCGGTTCGCGAACAAAGAGCACTCCTTTTCCGTGCCTTGCGCCGACAATGAAGCTCCCTTTGACCACGTTCGGGATGATCGCCACACCGTGCGCGTTTTCGATCATAGCCCGAGGAACTTTCGAGAGTGGCTGCGACATCGTCTCGGTAAGCAATTGGCTCGATTGGGCGACGATTTCATCGGGGCGGCTTTGCCCGTAGCAAAAGCCGGCCAGTTGGATCGAAAGCAAGCCGATTAGAGCATGGAGTCCTGGATTCCAAAGCCTTCGAGGGCAATGGTTCGTTTTGCGATGATTCATAGCGGATTACTCCTAATTTTTTGATGATCCAAAGGCTTCCAACGGGGCGCTCGACTGGATCGATCCAGCGCTTTGGTCCGTCGAAACTGCGGTTTTTCCTTGGAAGTACCTTGTGGAAAATCGCATTTCAGGAGCGTTGGTTAGCAAATTCAGAGCCTCTAAAACTAGGGGGGTTGTGCTCAAGCCCGCGCAATTCATGGTAAATCAGCAGAATTCGATCGGCCAAAGGGGGTTCGCTATATTGGAAAAAAGCAGGCTGGTCGATTGAAAGGCTTGGGACAAAGCTTTAAAATCGGAAGCTCACACCGAGTCCTGTGATTTTTTCATTCCTTCTTAGATGGCGATCAATTATGACAGTTGGAGAGCGGATTCGTAAAAAACGACAAGAGTTAGGTTGGACCCAAGAGGTCCTCTGTGGCAAGGTTGGACTCAGCAAGAGTTTCCTCTCGGAACTCGAAAGCGGCAAGCGAAACGTCAGCGCCGAGAACTTGTACAACATCGCACAAGTCTTCAGGGTATCCTTGGATTACCTCATGGCCGGCAAGGCGAGCAAAGAGAGCAAAGATCCCAGTT
>Ga0315905_10004757_pt1 | contig 13871 bp, 9 predicted proteins | sample LakEriMetagenome_5_FD_203522 | JGI IMG/M metagenome (GOLD analysis project Ga0315905, IMG submission 203522) | Freshwater fungal communities from buoy surface, Lake Erie, Ohio, United States - Buoy 4 MA121 | ecosystem: Environmental > Aquatic > Freshwater > Lake | place: USA: Lake Erie, Ohio... | reverse complement strand
ACAGTTTGCATTTTGTTTTAAATAATAGACATTCGTTTTCAATTAAAAATGAAACAATAAAAAAACAGGGGAAATTTAGTAATATTCTTTGGGGATTTGTAAAGAAACAATAATTGATTTTTAGATTATTTTATATTTTTGTATGGTTAAAAATGAAATTAGTACCGTAAAACGTGTTTTTTGTATTTTTAATTTTTACCCGTTTTTTGGATTAGTACCGTAAAAAATGGAATTAGTACCGTAAAAGGGGGTTTCTGAATATCTCTAATATATAATTTTTAAAAAAACATTTTATAAATATTTTAAAAAGTAAATTACGGTACTAATTTCATTTTTTACGGTACTAATGCTTTTTTAACTATTTTTTTGAAACCCCCTAACAATAAAAAATAAAATTTTTAATCTGAATTACATATAAAACACAAATGGAATTATATAGAAATGCCAAAATTGCTATTCCAAGTCATAATAGGGCTGATAAGATAAATGATTATGTATTAAAATACTTATTTAATGAAGGTATAATAACTAATAATATATATGTTTTTGTATCTGAAATAGAAATCCCAGAATATAGAAATCAGATATTATCCAAATATTCTGGAATCAATATAATAAGTAGCAAATTGGGATTATGCAATAATAGAGATTTTATAAAATCGTATTTCAAAGATGGAGAGTGGATTATATATTTAGATGATGATATAAAGGGAATATGTACAAAAAGTGAAGGGAATTTCAATGATTTCATAAAATCATCAATTGAATATATGTACCTTAAAAATATAAGATTAATGGGTGTAAATCCAACAGGTAATTTATTTTTTTGTCAAGAGAAGATAATATCAGGATTGTATCTGGTTGTCGGTTGTTGCTATATTGAATACAATATTCACAATTTATATTTTGCGGATGGATGGTTATTAGATGAAAAGGAAGATTATTATAGGACATTGACATATTTCTTAAATGGGTATAATATTGCTAGAAATGATAATTGGACGGTACAACATAAATATAAAACCCTATCTGGTGGAATGAACGGACAAAATAGAAATCAGAATAACAATTCAGCGATGGAACTATTAAAAAAGTTAGACCCATATAATTTGATAACGTTTAAAAATAAGAAAAACGGTCAAGAGATATTATTTAATAGTAGAACTCATAAGGAATATAATGTGAATAGAAAACATAGAATTAATGATGGCAAATACATATCTGACGCAGCAATAAAAATAACTCCATCACACTATAAAACAATAATATATGATGGTGATAGACCAATAGCTATAATTTATAAAAATGTGTTAAAAGATAAATGGAAAAATGACAATTTCAAAAATCTTATGGAATATACAAAATTTTACACATCTACACAGAGAGGGCCTTTGGCAGGTCAAATAATTCCAGAATTGCTACCAAAATATGATAGAGATTTACACGAAAAAGGCCTATTAAAATATTCAATAGATGGAACGAAGGTTATAAATTCTAAATATGATGTATATAATCCGGTAAAATGTGTATCACTTGGATTTTCTAAATGGAGGGGTAAAATTAGACAGATTAAGAAATCGGAAAAAATAGAAAAAAAAGGATTATCAGCTTGTATTAATGAATATAGCGCGATTGTATCTCAATTAATGAAAATGGATACTGAAAACGGATTAATCCCAAAATATGAAACAGATTTGAATTACAAATATAAAAATGGATTTTTCTCAACATTAACTATAAACCGTAGCGTTCAATGTGCGACACATAGAGATTTAAATCAAATAGGATGGGCCAGTATGATAGTATTTAGGACTGATGATAATTATTCTGGTTTAGATATTCTATTTCCAGATTATGATTTGTTAATCAAATTAGACGATGGAGATATTATAGAATTTGATAGTTCAAATATATTACATAGTAATACACCTAAAATGGATAAAATGGGAAATATTGTATCTGATGTAGATATTGGAAGATATAGTATAATATTTTTTAACAAAATTTAAGTTAAAGTACGGATAAACTGGGAATACTAATATTAGGCATTGTTGGGGCTTTTGCGCCAAACATACTAGCAATACCTCCCGCGGCTTCGGCAATTCCTAAAAGTGGCTCGGTGGCTTCTCCAACAGCACTCAATACATCACCCAGGGCCGCTTTTCCGGCGCCTAATGCTTCGCGTCCTAATGCCTTGGTTGCGCTTTCTCCGGATTTAGCCAAATTCCCAAGTGCTTTCTGAAAATCACCTGATAAATTAGACGCTTCTTTTGCAGTTGATTTTCCAAATTCAGATACTGAACTGAAATCAACCTCAGGGTCTCTTTCAAATTCTCTTGCCATCATAGCGTGTGGGTCTTGCTTTTTTAAACTTTTAAACGTATCTGATGCACTATTCGATGCTGATTTAAATTGTGAAGTCATCTTCTCTTGTCCTAATGAGGCTATGTCCTTAGCTTTCATCTGGCTTTCCCTAATAAGTTGAGAAGCACTTTTCTTTCCTTGTTCTAATAAACTATCACCAACGCCCGATAATTCTTTAAATTTAGCAGTGGTAACATTTCCTAATTTCTCAAAATTAGCTGGTACTTGTTCTATTGCCTTTTTGCCCTTTGATAAATAACCACCTAATTTCTGTATATCTCCTGTGGCTAATATTTCACCAGTTATTCCACTTTCTGCCGCTTGTTGTTTCTGAGTTTGATATGACTGTAATAATTGAGTTAAATCTTCACCAGATATATTTAACGATTGAATTTGTGAAGTAGCCATTTTTTATATTGTATTTTTATAAATAACATATATTAAAAATGCCTAAAAATAAAATATTATCCACTAAAAAAGTAGAAGACCCAATAAAATATTATGATGGCTTGCCCTCCTTAAATTGTATGACCGTTTTTATAAGTCCGCCTGGTGGAGGGAAAAGTACGATAATTGCAAATCTTGTTTTTCATTTATATAATCAAGGAAATGATATAATGTTTAAGCGAGTGATTTGGTGCAGTCCTACAATCAGAACCGATAAATCACTCCACGGAATTAGAGAGCTTGAAGCAGACCCAAAAAATGATAAAATCGAAATTCAATTTATAACTGGTGACGAATTATCAAATCTTGAGGAGGTAATAGATGGAATTAAGGAATATCTGGAAGAACAACGCGAAGAAGATAAAAAAAATAATATCAGGACCGCTGTTATTATAGATGATGGTATGGCGTATATGAGAAGGACTATTCAATCTTCATTAGTAAAATTAGCAAGTTGTTATCGACATATAGGATATCATACAAATTTATTTATAGCGGCGCAATCCTGGACTGGTCTTCCCAAAGCAGTAAGAGAATTAGCAAGCGCAGTGGTTATAGGTCAAGTTTCTGGAAAAACAAAAAAGCAAATTGTCGATGATATGGAAAATGTATTTGATGATAAATTTGAAGAGACATATAATAAAGCTACAAATACGGGTAATAAGTACGATTTTTGTTTTGTTGATAATCGATTGCAAAAAATATTTAGAAATTTTGAGACTGAATTATATTCAAAAAATTAAAATTAAATTGTAAATATATTATAAATATCAAAGATGGCTTACACCACATATCAGAAATATGCATCTGCGGAAGGTTCCGTAGTATATAGCGCTACCGGGCTTAACCGTATGAATTTTAAGATTGATTATATTGATGGGCTCACGGATTTATCTAAGTCTTATTTTATTTTTAATACAACAATCCTGTCTTCTGACCGAAAAAAGAATGGTACACTTATAAATAATACAGTTAATCCGTGGCGATGGGGTAATAACGGCTATGGCTACAATGCGGCCTCAATTTTTAGAAATCTGCGAATTGATAGTTCCCAGGGAACTCTGGAAAATATCGTGTCCCAGAATCAACTTTGTGAAAGTATGAAATTGCAATATGAGGCGTCTAAGTCTCTCCAAAAGTCGCAAGATATTATCAATTTTCTCCAATGGAGTTCTGCTGATGAAAATAATATGTTTAGTTGTTCTCCTTGGATTACGTATGAAAATGATGGAACACCTACAAACCCCGGAGCATACTCTGCGGCCTCAGTTATTATTCCCTTAAATGAGACTGCCTCCGGTCTTGCCCGAGCTGGTCCACTAAATCTACGAGAATTAGAACATAATAACCTCCAATTTAGGGTAGAATTAGAAGATAGTTTAAATGTTTTAGATATTGGAGCGACACAAACCGCTACTATTATTAATGATTTAAACGGTTCTACACGAACGCTTTGCTGGAATAATCTCCAAATGCCGGCAACATATGCGCAAACAATCGGGCAAAATAATACATATGAATTAACCATTGTTCGTCCTCAAAATTACCAATTTGAAACAAATCAGGGTGCAACTGCAAATAACTTTCCTCTACCAGATGATGTTTCTGCTGTAAATATCGGATTTATTCAAATTTCATATTTAGATAGTAATGGCGTTAATAGAACTGTATCTGTTCCATATTCTGAGGTTGCAAATGATGACGCAAATATTACACTTACTCTTCAAGCTGGTCTCTCTGGTGCTAACGGTGTTACTGGCAACGGTGGTCTATCTGAAATCACTGTCCTTTGTCCTATGGCTGGTAATGTTGTTCCTGCAAATCTAAATCAGGTTGTTGTTTATGTTCCTTCTCCTCAGAATAGCCTTAATACTTGCCCTTTTGTTGTAGGTCAAACTGTCAAAATTTGGTCTGCTGGTCTGACTTTGGCTGCAAATAATGAGATTTACCAAATTACGGGAATTACTAAGGCGGGTAATGTTGTATCTGGTGTAGATAAACTTGATAAATACACACTAACTCTTGATGCTGCTCTCGCTTTTACAACTCCGGACCAAACAAATATGCCTATTTATATGGCGGTGTCTCCAAATGCTACTGCAACTTGGTTTATCTCAAATCCGCTTCTTGCTCTTGCATCTCTTCAAGAACCTCATCACCTTAAATTGAAACGTCAATCTAAAATGAATGGTGGAACTCATCATTATATGACGTGGGAAATGGAGAGTTATAGTGCATCTGGTGGAGCATCATTCCAACGCCAATGGATTTTGAATTCACAAACATATTGTACGGTACTTACAACTCCGGCTAGTGGTAGTATGGTTAGTACAACAGATAACGTAAATCAGTACCGTGTCTTGGTAAACTCGCGCCAGCTTACAAACCGGTCCATCCTAATTGATGGAAACGGAGCGGGTAGCCAGCATACTGATTGGATTAAATCAGTTCTCAAAGATTATGCAATGATTGATGTTAAGCAAATCCAACAAATCCCTCCTGATCCTGATAGCGTTGTATTATATGTTGCTCCAATTAATGATATGAGACTGACGGAGCACTCTGATATGAAGACCCCTTATGTTCTTGAATATCAACTTAATACTCCTTCAAGTACCCCGGCGAGTGCTAAAACAATGTATCTTTTCAAATTAGTTCTGAAACAGTTATAATTCAATTTATTTTTTCAATTTCCATTTTTTATATTGATATATATTAAATACTATTTAATATGGCTTTCCAAAATAAGATAAATAGCTGCTTCCCTCTTAACGTGCCAAGTGTGGGTTCTTCTTACCAACCTAACCAACAGGTTGAGTTTCGTCCGAATTGTGAAAATAAACGGATTAAGGCTGGTTCGTGGTCCCTCAATGGTTCTGCTAAACTATTAAATAGGGAAGAAGGCAACGATGTTTATTTCAGTCCTTCGGCGGGTCTTCACGGTATGATATCAAGCATTATCACAACTACTTTCGGAAGTGTGCGAGAAAACATCCTAAATTATGGTAGGCTATGCGCACAAGAATTTTTTTATGAAACATCTGAAACACGTCAAGGAGAACTTAATTTAGCAATGCAAGGAATTTTCCCAAATAATAACACTGTTCTCGCAAATGCATTTGCGGTTGGTAATAATGCGAATTATATTAATTTCAGTCTTCCTCTAAATTTCTGCCTTAATAAAGTTTATAATATGTCTGGTGAAGCTGCTGATTGTCCGTTTAGTAAACTAGCTTCTGGTCAAGACCAATTAGGAATTACAATTCGTATTAGTCCACTTTCCCAAATGCTATTTGGTGCTGATGCGGATACAATTGAAATTGAATTGACAAATCTTCTTCTAACTTGGGATGAGGAGCCTGATGATGGAAAAAATGAAAAATTAATGATGGAGATTGTGAATAACACTCGTAATACTGCAAATTCGAATTATTTCAGTATTTCTACATTTCTAAGTATGCCTTCTACATCAGTGTCTATATCATTTATTCCTCTTGCTTATGAGAACGACCAACTATATGATTATTATGAGATTTCAACTCTACCTCAGAATAACGGCCAGGGAACACAATCTTTGGAACTTCTTTTAGACGACCAGGCCTCTATAATAAAATATAAATTAAATACCTCACAACAAGAACGTATATATAGTAATATGTTGATGCTTAATAAATCAACTACTTCACTTACTAAATCAGATTGGTATCAGTCTGAACTTGGTGAGATGTATTCAATTGCATTTCCCGTGCTTCTTGCTGGTCATAAGCTGTCTATTATCGTATATAATCCTTATCTTGTGTCTAACAATGGTTATGCCTGTTATGCATTCTTCAAGGGATATGCCGACCTATAATAAAATATTTATATAATTTAATATTTTACCCTTTTTTAAATCTACATATATTTTAAATAATATATTTCAAAATGGTTCGTCTTTACCGCAATTATCAAGACCCGCTTCAAATTAGCAATTCTAATTTAGGTTCTTCTGGATGTAGAACTGTATTTCGTATTCCCAAGGGTGTTAATGTAAATCCTAAATCAATTAGGATTGTGAATTTAAGTTTTAATTGTGACGCTGCTGGAAATAAATTTAATGGCACCTATGGTGTATATGAACCTATAACCTACGTACAAATAAGGACTGCTTCTGGTGATGAGATTTCAGAATGCCGTAATGTTGCGGAACTTATGCAACTTTTAAACGTATGTGGAATTACCAACGATTATCTGGATTGTGTTTATTCTCTGGAATCTGGTGTATGTTGTAGTATGAGTATTGATAGTGCCACACAAAATCAAAGTTTCCGTCGTTCTATGGGTAATCGTCTATATGTTAATAAGGGAAATTATAAGCTCGAATTTACAAAAATGCTACCTGTTTTAAATAGTCTTCCAGATGTGATGGATTGTGGTTTCGAAATTATCATTGAATGGGGTTCTACTTTTGCTAATGCACCTAATACAACTCTCGCTTCGTGTGTTCTTCAATATGACGAACTTCTAGATTATAAGCATACTAACACAGCGCAGAAGATAGTGCATACAGAATGGCTACCAGAACGATTATATTTTAATAAACCCGCCGCAAATGCCGGATTTAATACACAGTCTATCCGTTTCCTATCTTTTACAGGTAGAACAGTAGACAGGCTCCTAATGAACGTTCAAGATGCGGAGACAGGCTATCCAGTTATTCTTGAAGATTATAACGGTCAGGCAGCAAATTATAATTGGTTTTTCAACGGTCAGCAGTACATCCCTCTCAGTGGATTAACCTCTAATCAATTCCAGCTTAAAAAATTCACAGATTATATGGGTAAAGTAGTATTTCCTTATAATCATCTTTACGTCCAAGCCCCAGCACTAATTAGGGCTATTGATGACCCCTCAGTCCAAGATGTTCTCCCAACTCCTGACCCTGGTGAGGGTGATGGCGAAACATCTTTCGCAGGTATTCTTTCCCCTATTGCCCTATCACTTGGTGGATTAAAAATTCAAGAATTACAATTTCAGATAACCGCATATCAAGATGATACACAGACAACTCAGCCTGATTGTTATGTATTCCTATGGGGTGAGGTTCTTAAAACTCTTTCTATTTCTTCGGATGGCAATGTCCTATCTGAATTTGTCTAATCAATATATTGTATCTGATTTTTATTGTTTCCTTATCTTATAATTAACAATGTTAAAAATGATATCTAACTTTTTAATTTTATTGTATTAGTGATTTATATTTTTGTGTTTTAATATCTATACATAGATTAAAAGATATATAGATAGATTTCAAAAATGTCAAAGCACAAAATAACAAAATCGATTTTCGAAAAAGATAGTAGTAGTGAGGATAGTAGTAGTGAAGATGAAGCAGTAAAAAAAGCATATCTGAAATTGAAATCAGAATTGAATATGTCTTCAAATCCTAAACCTAAGAAGAGGACATATAAGGACGAGGAGACAAAAAACCGTATGGCGGAAATATTACGTTTAGGGAGGGAGAAAGCAAAAATGAAAAAAGAGGAATTGAAGGGGAAGAGGTCTGAGTTAGCCAAGGAATATGAGACGAAAAGCACAAAGGTAGATACACATAAGCCGAATGAAGATAAGGGAATTAGAAGCAAAAAGTCAATGGAAAGTGAAGAGCCTAAGCAGAAAGCAGATAAGATTGAGAAGGTTGAGAAGGTTGAGAAGGTTGAGAAGGTTGAGAAGGTTGAGAAGGCGCCGGCGTTTAAGATTATTTATACTGGTGGAGGTAATCAGAAATTTTGGTATTCTTAGTATTGTTGGTATGTGATTATACAGGTATAATATTCGCGTTTGTTTGTTTTTTTTCGGTTTTAGGATGTTTAGCAGTGTTTTTTTAGGATTTTTAGGATTATAAACCGGTTTATAATCCCCTAAATCCGCTAAATCCCCGAAATAACATCCTAAAACCGAATAAAACACCAATTCAGATATAAAACAAACAAATAAACATCGTTCACATATTATAAAATCAACAAATCATATCTGGAATCCGAATTCTTAAAATTAAAATATCAGATATAAATAAAAACCGGCAAGATGGAAGATAAATTAAAAGAATATAACCCTAATCTATCATACTATTCCCTACGAACATATATTTCATTATTCAATACAATATGCAAAAAGATAGGTGAAGTATTCAACGACGATAAAAAATATTTTAAAATTCACAAGGAAGCTATTATGAATTACATAAATACAATAGGGTCGCAACATTCACGAAAAACAAAACTCGCGGCCCTTATCGTAATGGGTAAAGCCTACAACGCAAATGAAAAAGATTTAAAACCCTATCTCGATGAAATAGAAAAACTAAGCCACGATATCGAAACCAGATATCAAAGCCACGAAATGTCAGATGATGAAGAGGAGAATTGGATGAGTATTCCAGAATTACAGGAATTAATAGCAAAAGTAGAAAAACGTCTTATTAAGATAGCTGATGTAGACACGCATAAGGAATATATAACCTGGATGTTTTATTTTCTATTATCAATGATTGTCAATGGTAAATATGCATTACGTAATAACTGGGTGAATATGAAGATAATTAAGACATCAGATATACCAATTGATAAAACACATAATTATATTATCTGGAATAGGAAGACAAATAAGATATCAGGTTCAATTATATTAAATTCATATAAGACGGTTAAGACTTATGGAGTTAAAACAATTCCAATTACACAACCAGAATTATTATCACTACTTCCGAAAATACAATCATTAATCGATAAAAAAAGTAATAACGGATATTTAATTGTCAAAGCTGATGGAGATAGTATAGGACAAGACCAATTCTCCAAATGGTTAGCATCATTATTTAAACAATATTCTGGCAAACACTTAACAACTACCTCACTCAGACATATTATAGCGAGTAGTTTATGGAGTAAAGAAGATATGAAAAAACAAGAAGAGAGAGAAAAGACCGCAGATATTATGGGACATTCAGAAAAAGAACAATACGAAGTTTACGCAAAAAAACAATAAAAATAAAAATAATTTATTAAACCCCATCATCAATAAGAATTGTAAGTGATGTATAATCCTGGATTGTATAAATATCCTGACCGTCTGCACTTATACGGATAACAAATTGTGAAATAGGAATAGTAGAAGAATTTTTTAAAGAGACAAAGACTGGGTAATCAATTTCAGCATAAATATTGCCAACATCATCAATACTAAGTGTATCAAAAACATATAGGATAGGAGCTTTATATTGAAGACCTATACCTGCTTGATATCCTTCTAATTGTGATAATGATAGAATTTCCACAACTATATTTGTGCTTTTTACAAATTCTAATTTTTGACTTGCGATAAATGTTCCCTTAGATGCTGTTATTAATAGTGGGTTTTCTGTAAATCCCAAAATATCACTAGCAATTGCTGGAAATGTTAATTGAACCGTTGATTGAATAATTCCCACTTGTGTGATAATTCCAGTATAAATTGTATTATCTACTAAATTACCATTATTAAGCTCAACAAATGGCGTATCAAAATAATACACATATTTTGCTAAAAAATCATTTGTTCTAAATGTAAGTTGAGTATAGTAATCAGTATATAAATCTGGTTTGTTTTTTATGACGGCTGATGCAACTTGTGCCGCTTGCGAATTGACAAAGAATGCCATCAAGATATTTCCTTCGTGATAAAAGCGGATTGAATTAAACAAATCTGGCGTCAATGGTGCGTCATCATCTGTCAGAATAGCATCAGTAAAAGCTCCATTCTCAATAATATATATTTTATTTTCTTCATCAGGATTAGTTCCAACACCATATATATAGCTTGATACACTAGCGTTAGTTCTAACTGTACCATTTTTATTAGACCATCCATAATAAAAACCAGAATTAATTGTTGCGCCGGTTAAAATTAAAGTCTGCTGCGCACAACCACGATTAAGCGGTAAAGTAGAATTTATATACGCGTTATCATCAACGGTGGCATCTGTCCTTTGGTATGTTGGAACGCCTCCCTGAGGTGTATTTACATTTACATTTGTTGATTTATTAAATGCCGCTGCCGGATTATTAGCGGTTCTATTAAAACTAATTGCCAAAGTATTATTAACTATACTGCATCGCCATTCAAATCCCAAAATTTCTGGATTTGCGAAATCTGTTACAGGGTCTAAACTCTCGTTCAATAGTGTTGTTAGTGTATTAACTAATGTAATACGTGTATATGAACCAGGGGGAATTGTAATTAATTTCTCAACACCAGTTGTGGGAGATGCTTTAAAAGATGTTCCAGGACCAACAAAAATACGGCTATTATTCAGACCACGCATACACAGACTTTTCAATGCGATTTTACAATCTTTATTTACATTAATGGGAGCTGATAATGATGAAGTAAATTGACTTGTCATATCTCTACCTGGGGTAGATTTAACACGAACATATCGAACCATTTTTGAACTAAATTTTATATATATTAATATTAATAGATATAAAAATGTCGGCGTCTATTTTAAATAGTTTTAGCTCTGTTAACTTAGGACCAAATCAGATTGTTGAAGGTTCTATTGAATTAGTAGATAAATATGGCTCTATCACAGTTTCTTGTGTAAATTCAGGTAATTCAGGTCAATTATATGTTAAGTTTTCTGATAGTATAAATGGCAATTTTCAATTTAATTCAGTATATGAAATTCTTGATGAAACACCCAAAAGTATAACAGTACCTATACAATCTAAATATTTGTTAATTGTATATGTCAATGGACCAGATAATATTTGTGATAGTGTCAATATTTATACTGCTTTACTATCTACATCAGTTAACGTTCAATTAAATTATGAAAATGATAGTATAGCGGTACATAATGATAGCGCAAACGCACTTTTTGTGCAAAATACAGTAGAAAATCCACTTAATGTCATAGCTACATTAGATACATCAGGATTAGCCTCTGAGGATACCCAATTGCAAGTATTATCAAATTTGAATATTATATCTGGTTGCGTAAGTGATAATAAAGTGGCAGTATCCGGTACAGTATCAGTTGACACAAGCGGATTAGCTACTGAAATAACAGCAGAACAATCATTATCAAATGTATTTGCTCTACGTGATTTTATAGAAACTTCCTTTACATTTACACCAAGTAAAAATTTGTGGGTTCAGGTTGATAGCGAAATTCCAGTTGATGTTAATGTATCTAATCAAATTACTGGCTATTCATTGGAAACAACACAACAAGATATTTTAAATACTGTATCAAATCCACCGGCTGCTACATTAATATTAGATAGTCCAGAAGGTATTTCGGCGTATGCTGATAGTATTCCTCCTCCAACGGTTGATACTTATAAGCGTAAAGGATGGTATTATACGAATACAAGTGCTGGTAATAAATATAACTACTACTTTTACTCAAACGGAAATTATACTCAAACATTAGCGGATATTACCGGCGCTTGGTGTGTTTGCGAAAATGACGCAACAAATACTACTTCTTCAACCGTTATCCCGATTTTTGCCCTATACACTGTCGGCAGTTTGAATGTTTGGTATCAATCTAAACGGGTTTATACCGCAAATGCTAAAATGGTCGCCGGTCAAAAGTATCTATTCTGGTGGGGAGTAGAACCATCAGTATATCCAGAATTACCCAGAATCCAGTTAAGTCTTGCATCTCAAAACGGAACTTTACAACCTACCGAACAAATCTTAACAATGTCAGTTGGTTCTGAAAGCTCGGCCCCTGTTTCAACAATTAAAAATTTAATGACACATATAGCTTGGCGAAATTCTACTAATGAATTTATAACTGAATTAATCAGTGATGCGGATTTTATTAGCACTGATGTGCGAATTCTTGATAAGCTTTCATCTGGTATTGCCGTTAGTGGTTCAATTGGATTAACGGGCCCAGTAGGATTAACGGGTCCAGTTCAAATCGCATCAGGTCAGTTTGTAGGATTAACGGGTCCAGTAGGATTAACGGGTCCAGTTCAAATCGCATCAGGTCAGTTTGTAGGATTAACGGGTCCAGTAGGATTAACAGGTCCAATTCAAATCGCATCAGGTCAGTTTGTAGGATTAACGGGCCCAGTAGGATTAACGGGTCCAGTTCAAATCGCATCAGGTCAGTTTGTAGGATTAACGGGTCCAGTAGGATTAACGGGTCCGGTTGATGCTAAACAATCTGGAATTTGGGATGTTGGAATTAACAATTTCGCAACTTCTGGTCTTGCCAAAGAAATTACATTGGGTTCCTTATATACAACAACCTTGGGAATTGCTACTGGGACTACAACAATAGCTCAAAACACCGGCAGATTAAGCGACTGTGTAGACAATGGTATATACAATTTAGGTGTAAAAATTCGCGAAAGTTCCGCAATATTAGATGTTAGCAATGTAGCATTTAATAATTTGTCAAATCTCAATATTCCACTTAGCTACATTAATTCAAATTTAGCATTAACTAATGGAAATCTCAGTATTTTATCGGGTGCTGTCGCAGATAATAAATTCCAGTGCAATGTCAGTATCGCAAGCGGACAGAAGGTGATTATTGATAGTGGTTCTGTCAATATTCTATCTCTTCCAAGTGTTGAAATTTCCGGAATGGTTGAAGTAAGTAATATTGGATTTAACAATTTATCTAATATTGACATTCCACTGTCATATCTAAATTCTAATGTTAATGGTTTATCTTCTTGTGTTAATGAAGCAAATCTTAATGTTCGTATGTATGGTTCTTCTGACGGAACTGCTTGGCACCACATAAAGACAAATCAAGTTGGCGTAATCCATACACACCTGGAAACCGTAGCGAGTGGAGCTTTAACGGCTAGTGTATCATCGGGCAATTATAATGCTTTGGATGTCAGTGTTAAAAATTCAAGTTTAGGTGTGAATTCCGTAAATTCTGGTAGTTGGGGTAATGCAGTGAATAATGGTTCATTAAACGGTAATCAATATACTGCATCATTTAATATATCGGCTTCTGCGTATGTATATGTAATTTATAGAGATGGAAGTACTGGTGTGTTTGA
>Ga0315905_10004756_pt1 | contig 13876 bp, 12 predicted proteins | sample LakEriMetagenome_5_FD_203522 | JGI IMG/M metagenome (GOLD analysis project Ga0315905, IMG submission 203522) | Freshwater fungal communities from buoy surface, Lake Erie, Ohio, United States - Buoy 4 MA121 | ecosystem: Environmental > Aquatic > Freshwater > Lake | place: USA: Lake Erie, Ohio... | reverse complement strand
CCACTTAAATCTGGTGTAATCCAGCAATTTTAGTATCGCAAAATACCAAATATTGCATCTTATTGATTTTATTCTCATTATTCTTGAGAATTTGGGACTCTTATTGACAGTATGCGTTTGCCCTGGGAGCTTAATTTCGTCCTTGCCGGGGAACGTCACATCCATGTTAATATTGATAATGTTTGAAAAACCTGCGGGTGTAGTTTAGTGGTAAAACCTTAGCCTTCCAAGCTAATGATAGGGGTTCGATTCCCCTCACCCGCTTATAATCCATTAATCAATCGAAATAGTTTGGGGTCGATCATTATCGTTAGCATGGAGATCCGCCCTGGAAAAGTCCGTCACCCCCTGTTTTTGGAGCCAACTTTTTAACGGATCATCCGTCAGCTTAAGGTGAAGCACCCCTGACACAAAGCCGCCCGCAAAAGCAATAGGTTGTTTACAAAATTCTTTGGCAATGGGTTTGAATTCTTCGAAAAACATAAGGACTGCTCAGCAATGAATCTGGTTAATTGAGGGTAAACAGTCACTATTTTGGCATATTCTTCTGTTCAGCGGTGACTGACGTTATCCATAAGGCGATCGCCGTTTCCCCTGCTCGTCACCGATGGGGGATGGAATGGCTCAACGTTCTAGGGGGAGCACAGTTTCTATTTCCCTCAATCGGGGCACTAAAATGGATGGATCAGACTCACCACAACCCTTCCCATGAAAAATCCCATCACTGTATTTGCTATACCGCGTCCGTTGTTGAAAAATTTGTTGATCTTTGGGGGAGGCAGTTTGGCGTTAACCCTGGCGATCGCCGCTAATAATCTGGGGCAGGCTTTACACAATTTGAGCCAATGGACACGCTTGGAAAATCAAGCACCCGATGTGGATATTGCCACGGTGGTAGTGCAACAAATTCGGGGGGTGAGTGAGTTAACGACAACGATTTTTGCGATGGAAACCGTTGTCCCGACCAGTCAAACAAGGCAATGGGGCAACGTGGTGGTCGGACGCACTAAGCTGTTATACGTCGGTTATGGGGAAGTTCGGGCGGGGATTGATCTGAGCCAAATCACGCCTGAAAATGTCCAACAAAACCGCGATCGCCTTATTATTACCTTGCCACCGCCGCAAATTTTGGATAAAAAAATCGATGTGGAGCGATCGCGGATTTATGATTATGACCGGGGTTTTCTCAAACTTGGCCCGGATACCGCCCCCCAACTCCAGACCGTCGCCCAGCAAGAAACTTTGACTAAAATTTTAGCCGCCGCCTGTGACCAAGGCATTTTGTCCCAAGCCAATGACCGAGCAGCAACAGCGGTGAAAGGGTTGTTAATCCATACAGGCAAGCAAATTGAGATCAAAACCACTACGCCCACGGGCTGTGGCAGCCTCCAAGGGTAGAAGGTTAAGACGAATATTTATCCCTATGTTAAATTATTGCTCATACTTCAAAAAACTGTTTGGCTGTCAATTTTAATTCGGGAAAAAGTAAAGACTTAATTTCTTGTTCCCCTGTAAATTCTGTAATTTCGTAAAAGCCAGCTACTAATAATAAAATTGAGACTTTCTGACAGGTGGGATCAATAATCCAATATTCAGGAATTTCTCGGACGGCATATTCAGAACGCTTATAGCGGTAGTCATCATCAGGATTACCCGGACTAACAATTTCTATCGTTAAAAGGGGAGCGGACTCTAAAACCGCCGTGGACATTGTTCGGATCAGTTGACACTGTTCTTCTGACAAAATCACTAAATCCGGAATCCTGGCTTTATTTTTAGCCGTTCTGATTCCTACTGTGCCAGGCATCACTTTCCACTGCTGTTGACGTTTTTCGATTTCTGCTTTCAAAATATCGTAGAGCAAAATCAAAATCAAAGCATGAATGCCACTGGCGGTAGGCATAAATCGTAATTCCCCATTAACCAATTCATATTTATGGTCAGTGCCGTCGCTATAAGCTAAATATTCTTCAAAAGAATAGGTTTTAGTGAGTAATTGAACCATTTTAAACTTATGCCTAGGGTAGTTTTAAAGCATTTTTTAATAGAGAAGTAGGGAAGGATAAACTTCCCTAAAACGCTGATAGCTAAAAATTAAATTACTCTGCTCCTTCCTCCATTTCCATCATCTCTTCTTCCCCCGATGGCGGTACTAAGGCTACAGCGGCGATCGCATCATCGGTGTCTAGACGTTGTACCCGAACCCCCGTTGCACTACGAGATTGGGGCGAAATATCATTCACGGATTGACGAATAATAATGCCGCGATTGGTCACCAACATTAATTCGTCATCGGCCTTGACCACATGCAATGCCACCAATTGATCGTCTTTGGACTTAAAGCGAATCGCCTTGACCCCAATGCCGCCACGATGTTGGAGTCGAAATTGGCCAACAGGAACTCGTTTACCAAAGCCTTTCATGGTGACCCCTAACAACCACGGGCCAGGATTATCGGTTTCTTCGAGGATGGCATCGGTGTCGGTATCCAATTCTTCGTCTATCTCCTCTGCATTGTCTTCACTAATCTGGGCAACGATCTGGCTGGGCAATACGTCCATGCTGATCAGAGAATCCCCCGATCGCAATTTCATAGATTTGACCCCACGGGTGGCACGACCTAAGGCCCGGAGTTCTTCTTGATTGGCTTTGAAATGGATGGCCATGCCTTTTTGGGAACCAATAATGAGACTGTCTTCCGCTTTAGCCAGACGAACCCAGCGCAATTGATCCCCTTCAACGAGGGAAATGGCAATTAGACCGTTGGCCCGAATATTGCTAAAGGCAGAGAGGGCCGTTTTTTTGATGTAGCCCTGACGGGTGAGCATGATGATATAGGTATCGTCGTCAAACTCCGAGACTGACACCAATGAGGTGATTTTTTCGTCCTTGGGAATGGGCAACATTTGCACAATGGGAATGCCCCGCGCTGTCCGAGAGGCGATCGGAATTTGGTAGGCGCTCAGACTATAAACCACCCCCCGATCACTAAAGAACAAAACTCGGTCATGGTCACAACAGGAAAGAAAATGCTCAACGCCGTCATCTTCTTTGATTTTGGCGGCCGCTTTACCTCGGGTGGCCCGGTTTTGGGTGCCAAAGGTGCTAGCAGGCATCCGCTTGATGTAACCCTGTTCGGTGAGCAGAATTAAGGCTTGATCGTTGGCGATTAGATCGGTATCAATCAATTCCCCATCTTCTTGGACGATCACGGTTTTGCGGGGGCTGGCATGGATCGTCTTGATTTGATCCAGTTCGGTTTCAATGATGGCGTTAATGCGTTCGCGCCGAGCCAAAATATCCTGTAAATCGGCGATTTTAGCTTGTAATTCTTCGTGTTCGGCAATGATTTTATCCGCTTCCAAGGCTGTTAAGCGTCGTAGTTGCATTTGCAAAATCGCATCGGCTTGAACTTCAGACAGGTTAAAGTCTTGTACCAGTTCAATCTTGGCGCTGGCCGTATCCGCTGCTGCCCGAATTAAACGAATGACTGCATCTAGGTTATCGAGGGCAATTAATAAGCCTTGGAGGAGGTGATCCCGTTCCTCGGCTTTGCGAAGTTCATAACGGGTACGACGGGTGATGGTTTCGACCCGAAATTCTAAAAAGACGGTGAGAAAACGTTTGATGGTCAGGACTTCTGGATTGCCATTGACCAAGGCCAACATATTGGCCCCAAAGTTACTCTGGATCGGGGTTTGTTTATAAAGGTTATTCAGCACGACACGGGCATAGGCATCCCGTTTCAGTTCAATGACAATCCGCATTCCATCACGATCACTCTCGTCCCGGATGTCGGCAATGCCTTCAATTTTCTTATCGTTAACTAAATCCGCAATGCGTTCAATCAGGGCGGCTTTATTGGTTTGGTAGGGAAGTTCAGTGACGATAATGGCATCCCGATCAGGACGTCCCCGTTGCTCCATGGCTTCAATGTTGGCCACCCCCCGCATGGTGATCGACCCACGCCCAGTCAAATAAGCATCTCGAATGCCCGATCGCCCTAGGATTTGCGCCCCCGTGGGAAAGTCCGGGCCGGGAATAATCTGCATCAACTCCGGTTCGGTGATCTCGGGGTTATGGATTAAGGCGATCGTGGCGTCGATAATTTCTCCCAGGTTATGGGGCGGAATATTCGTGGCCATCCCCACCGCAATCCCCGAAGAACCGTTAATGAGCAGTTGGGGAATCCGGGCAGGCAGAACGACGGGTTCCTGTTGAGAACCGTCAAAAGTATCAATAAAATCAACGGTTTCCGCTTCAATATCTCTCAGTAACGCATTAGTCGAAAGGGGTCTAAGCCGGGACTCGGTGTACCGCATTGCCGCCGGAGGGTCATTATCCACCGAACCAAAGTTACCATGGCCGTCAATTAACGGTTCCCGCATGGAAAAGTCTTGGGCCATCCGCACCAGGGCATCATAAACCGCTGTATCGCCGTGGGGGTGGTATTTTCCTAGCACTTCCCCCACTACCCGCGCACATTTACGAAAGGGACGTTCTGGAATTAGCCCTAACTCGTACATGGCATACAAAATGCGGCGGTGTACTGGCTTGAGACCATCCCGCGCATCGGGTAACGCCCGGCCGACGATCACACTCATGGCGTATTCCAAGTATGAGCGCGACATTTCTTCTCTTAAGTCTGTCGCAATCATGCGGTCGGGCGTGTCAGTCATGCAATTACTCCAAGGCAGTTAGAACGGTTTAAGGGATTCTCTTTTCTAGGGCATCAACGGAAACAATCAGGCTGAATTACCCCCATTGCCGTCGATCCAGAATCGCTCAAAACATGACCTATTCTACCATTGGCTGTCCAGGGGCCTGTCTCTGGCGATCGCCTAACAACCCGCTGCCCGATGGGGCATTAACGACAAGGGCATAGCCTGTGGAATTTTTAACGAAACTATACAATCAAGGCTGAATCACTTTATTAACGCCCTGTTACTTGATGAACCCCGACGTAAAAACTGCTCCCAATCTACGGTCTTGGCTGACGCTGATCGCCCCTTTTTTCCTGTGGGGAACGGCCATGGTGGCCATGAAAGGGGTTTTACCGGATACGACACCGATGTTCGTGGCCACAGTGCGTTTAATTCCTGCGGGCCTGTTGGTGTTACTGGTAGCAGCTTGGCAAAAGCGACCCCAACCCAATAGTTGGCAAGGCTGGGGCTGGATTGGCTTATTTGCCGTGGTTGATGCTACCTGTTTTCAGGGATTTTTAGCCCAAGGTTTGGCGCGCACCGGGGCAGGTCTAGGATCGGTGATTATTGATTCCCAACCAATCGCCGTGGCGTTGATGTCGAGTTGGTTATTCAAAGAAGTGATTGGGGGCATTGGCTGGTTGGGTTTAGCCTTGGGCATCGGCGGCATTAGCTTAATTGGTCTGCCCGATGAATGGTTTTATCAATTGTGGCAATCCCAATCCCTGGCGATCGCCTGGAGTGCGGAGGCTTTTTGGCAAAGCGGTGAAGTTTGGATGTTATTGGCGTCCCTGTCGATGGCGATCGGAACGGTGCTCATTCCCTTCATTAGTCGGCACGTTGATCCCGTCGTAGCCACCGGCTGGCACATGATCATTGGGGGTTTACCGTTAATGGCGATCGCCCTTTGGGAAAATCCCCACCCTTGGCAAGGCATCACCCTCTGGGGCTGGGGCAATTTAGCCTACGCCACCGTGTTTGGTAGTGCCATTTCCTACGGCATCTTTTTCTATTTAGCCTCCAAAGGCAACTTAACGAGTTTGAGTGCCCTCACCTTTTTGACCCCGATTTTTGCCCTGAGTTTTGGCAATTTAATTTTGGGGGAACAATTAAGCCCCTTGCAATGGGTCGGGGCCGGCTTGACGTTAATGAGTATTTATTTAATTAATCAGCGTGATCGTCTGACCATAAAACTCGAACAATTCTTCTCAATTGTCAAAAAAGCCGTCGCCAGCGATCAATAAAATTAACGCAAAAAAATGAGCAAACATTCGTGTAATTTGTGAATGCTTACCCTAGAAAATTAAGTTTTAGATGATTCTGTTAATATCAATTATTAACGCTTTTCATCATCCCCTAAACCCAAATCTTCCAACGAAAAAATATCATCATGCCCCGATCCCGATTCGGCGATCGTTCCCCCAGAAGTACTCAGCAAAGCATCTAAATCATCCAAATCAGACTCATTATCGGGGGTATCGGTATTGAGCATTCCTTCTAACCCAGAAAATAAATCATCATCGCCTTCCGGTTGATGGGGGACGCCACTGACATCGTCCTGCAACAATGCCAGGAGATCATTATCGGAGGAAGTAGGACTTTCATCCAAGATGTTAATAAAGGGATCGCTTTCGTGGGCAGGGCGAACTTCCCCTAGCAAGTCAGAAAGTTCTGAATTGTCATCCGCTAACAACTCCATCGTTGGAAAACCGGAACTCAAGGGTTCATCATCGTTGAACTCAGGCAAAAATTCTTCGCCGGGGTAGGAAGGGGGCTCATCTTCTTGGAGTTGTAAAAGAAAATCTAGGTCATCATCACTACCTGCTCCCACGGTAGAAATATCTTCCAGATCAGACTCAGGAATAAAGCTGGGGATGTCTGCCAAGAAACTATCTGGCATTTCTAACGTATCCCCCGGATTTGACGGCAAGGAAAGATCTTCTCCAAATCCAAATTCCGCCGTTTCTGCTGTTGTTTCTTCTAAGCTGAACAAATCTGGGATCGCGTTATCATCACCCGTACCTGTTAATTCAGCGAGTAATTGGTCACCATCGGGAATCTCAGCACTCAATTCCTCTAGGTTCTGATCCTCAAAACTAAATTCACCCAGTTCCGACTCCGGTTCTGCCGCTAAATCAGGCAGTTCTAACCCCAACATCGGATCGTCTTCTGTCCCCATGTCCGGGAGTTCCGACGTAAATGCCCCGGCTTCAGCCGCATCATCAGACGAGATCGAGTCAATATCCAACAGTCCAGCTTCGGGAAAATCGGCAAATTCCGAGAATGAGTCTGCTGAGGTTTCCCCGGTATCAACCCAATTTTCGGTGTCGATCGCCGTCTCAGGACTGGGCTCAAAGGGGGAGGCGGATTCTGCTGCTAAATCACCAAAGGTAGGCTCCTCGCCAAAGTCAAAATTACTGGTTTCCGTTGCTTCTGCGCTGCCAAAGGCCAGATCAGGGGCGTCTACCCAGTTATCACTCTCAACGGGGGTTTCCGGGGTTGCAAAGGGGGAAATATCTTCCGTTTCGTTCACAAAGGCTTCGGGAAAAGCGTCTTCCTCTAAAACTTCCGGTTGATCGAAGGGGGACTGATCAGCTTCTGCTTCGACTGCTTCAACGGGGAGGAGTTCTTCGGTTAACTCGAAGGTTTCACCGGTGGTGGCTTCTAACCCAGGAGTATCTGACCACTCAGAGGTTAAATCAACGTCGGCTTCGGCTTCGGTTTCAGAAATCTCCAGAACTTCTGATGGCTCAAAAGGAGTTTCGGAAAATTCGGCTACGGGTTCATCAAAAGGAGTTTCAGAGAATTCGGCTGCTGGTTCCTCCGTCCACTCTGGGGTGGGGGTTTCCAGCTCAGCAATGGGTTCTGGTTCTGTAGCGGGTGTGAAATCTTCAGGAATAGAGTCTAGTTCCTCGGCTTCTTCTGTGGTTTCAGGGGGAGAGGATTGTCCAAAGCCCGCAAAGGCTGCCACTCCTGCCCCGATCGCCGCCACACCTCCGGCGATCGCCGCTGCCCCCCAATTACCTTGGCCGGATGGTTCGGCTTCCGGTTCACTCTCTAAATCTGGAGTTGGTGTAGGGGGGACAACGGTTAAAGTTTGTCGCAGGGATTCGAGTTCTGCTTGGTGGCGGGTTTCTAGGTTCTGCAGGTTTGCTTGGTGCTGCTGTTCAACTTCAGCCAGACGAGCTTGGAGGACAGCGACTTCTTCACTGTTATCCGCGGGAATTTGGTCAGGGGAAACGCTGGATTGTCTAAGGGCTTCGAGTTCGGCTTCGATCGCCGCTGTACGATCTTCTGCGGCTTGGAGGGCGGCGGCGTGTTGGGTTTCGAGTTCACTGATTTGGGCTTGATGGGCCGATTCAAGGGATTGCAGTTTCGATGCCGCTGCCTGATAATCGGACTTTTGTGCTTCTAGCTGCGATTGAAGGGATTCTGTGTCCTCATTGGCACTCTGGGCACGGTCAAGTTTCTTTTTAGCACTGGCTAACTTTTTTTGGAGTTTGCTAACAGAGGCGAAGTAGGCAATGGCAAAACCGACGATCGCCCCACCAACTATCCCCAGTACCACAAATAACAAAGATTCCATGAGTGTCTCCAAAAGTGACAATAGTTTAAATAGTACCCATCTTTCTGGGGCAGCTTAGCATCGATCAGGTTTGCTCATCGGGGCGAAGATGCAAAAGAGTCAATGAGTTTTTTTGAAATAATTTTATCGACAGAACAAAAAAGGGTTTTGATTATTGGTCTTCCTTAAAAAAAGACTCAATTTACTGTAACAGTGGGAGGAGGGAATGGATAAGGATTATCCGATTAAATCATAGAAAATTTTGGGAGGACTGTCTGCTTACGTCAAAGTTTCTTAAGAATTAATGACAAACAAGCCCCCTTACTGAAGTCAGAGTAAAGACGCCCTTGCTAGGTGATCGCCTTATCTGAGACTGTTTTGATCCGTAGAATTACCGAGAAAATAAACGTTAATCCCGCTTATATTTTGCCTCTGCTCTAACTAATCGCTTCACTTTCTTGGTAAGCAGCATAGACCCCTTGAACGTTATACCAATTAAGGAAAATACGAGCAATTTCTAGGGCAAGCTGGGGGCGATTTTGATCAATCAGCCATTGTAGTAAGGGCGCAAGGGTTTTTTCATTCAAAGTGCCACCGAGGGAGAGCAGTCCCCACAACACCCAATGGAGGCGCGTCATCTGGATCATTAGCCGCACTTCCCAGGTGGGATGTTTTTGGTAAAACAAAACCCCCATGCGTCCCCGTTGAATTTCTTGGTCGATCAATTTGGGGATTTGGGTCAAATTAAAGGGCGGATGCCAATGATAACCGACGGCTTGGGGGCATTTCACCAATTTTAAGCCCAGGTTTTTAAGGCGTACCCCCAATTCCAGATCTTCCCAGCCATAGAGTTGAAATCGATTATCAAATAAGCCTGCTTCTAGTAACCAGCGTTTGGCGATCGCCACATTGCCCGTAGCAAAAAACGCCGCTGAAAAATCCGTTAGTTTATAGGGTTCCGATTCCGGGTGTTCAAAATTGCAGGTATTGACCACCGCCCCATAGGTAAACACTTTGTCGGATTGGTGTTGTTTTTGTCCCCGTTCCAATCCTTCGGCATGGGCTTGTAAAAAAATCTCTGTGACCACCAAATCACTGTCAATGAAAATAATGGTGTCGCCCTCAGCCTTTTCAACCCCTAAATTGCGGGCGGCGGCGGGGCCTTGGTGATCCTGGAGAAATTCCCGCACATGGGGAAAGTCGGCGCGATGATCGGCTAACCAGGTCAAGGTATCGTCTGTGGAGCCATCGTCCACCAAAATGACTTCATAGCCCTGGATCAACGCGGGGGAAAATACCTGATTCTCCAACGCCCGCAGACATTTTTCCAGAATCGGTTTGCGGTTGTAGGTGGGAATCACAACACTGAAAAACATAATCAACCTGAATGATTGGAAATGCGGCGGTTAGGCGTAGGCTGCCAATAAATCCTTGGCGGTGGCCGAAACCTGTTCTACTTCGTCGGTGGCAAGCTGTTGGAGCAACATCAGGCTATCGGGGTGCTGGAGTTGGGCGATCGCCAAGGCTAAACGGTAACGCACCTGCCAGTCTTCATCTTGGAGTAAGGGAGTCAGCAAGGCCAAGGCATCGGGATTGCCTAACTCTCCCAAGGCACTAATCGCCGCCGTACGAATCAAACTATTTTCGGAGGCTAGGGCAATTTTGAGTAGGTCAAAGCCCCGGCGATCGCCCATTTCCCCCAACGTGGCCACAATACTCATTTGCAGCAGCCATTCCGGGGTTTGTTCGTAAGCTTTTTGTAAATCAGGATAGGCCGCCGTTAACTTCAGCCCCCCAATCACATCCGCCGCCACCGATTGCACATCAATTTCGGGATCATTAAAAAGGCGATCGCGCAATAATTCCAACGCTTCATCCAAATTCCCTTGACCCGCCGGATCAAGCTGACTCACCGCCGCATAACGAATCCGGGGATTGGGATCCTTGACCAACGGTTTCAATAGGGGAAACGCTGTAGCGGGATCAAGCTGCCGTAATTGATTGAGACCCCGAACTTTATCGCTAAAGTTATCGGAATTGAGCAGCGCTTGGATTGTATCTGAAGAATGACTCATAAAAAAGAAGGTTTAGTAACGGCGGCATTAGTCAAAATCCTTCCAGGACAAGGATTTAGGAACCCCATTAGCCGACAGAGAAAAATTAATCTGGATTTTAGAAATTTTTTAAAAGTTAAATCCCATAATAAGCCCAATGTTCCCGCTGTCTGCGGTTAGCCCTAGGGATAGAAGTCTGCTGCCTGGGGTACACTGGGTTCAATTTGCTCTTGTTCCTTACTTGTAATCATCACCGTGGCACATTCTGACTTTGCCTTAAAAACGCCCCTATACTCGTTAATTTGCCAACAAACTAGTAAATTAACGGCCTTTGCGGGCTGGGAAATGCCGATCCAATTTACGGGTCTTAAACAAGAACACCAAGCCGTGCGACAGGAAGTGGGCATGTTTGACATTTCCCACATGGGCAAATTTGTGTTGACGGGCCAAGGGATTTTACCCGCATTACAAACCTTAGTGCCGACGGATTTGGGCCGACTTAGTCCCGGTAAAGCCCAATATACGGTGTTGTTAAATGAACAGGCAGGTATTATCGACGACATCATTATTTATGACCAGGGCAAAACCCCCGATGGACAAGAGCGGGTGACGTTAATTGTGAATGCCGCCACTACCCAAAAAGATTGGGATTGGTTATTGGCCCATTTGCCCTCAACCTTGACCCTCACTGACCTATCTCCCGATCGCGTTTTAATTGCCCTCCAAGGCCCAAAGGCGATCGCCGTTTTACAGCCGTTACTGGATCAAGAAGATTTGAGTCAACTGCCGGCCTTTGGTCACCTCGAAACAACCCTATTAGGGGAAAAGGTATTCATTGCCCGCACAGGGTACACCGGCGAAGATGGCTTTGAAATCATGTTGTCCCCCGCTGCTGGCCAAGAACTCTGGCAAACCTTTTTAGAGCAGGGGGTGGTTCCCTGTGGCCTAGGGGCGCGGGATACGCTGCGATTAGAGGCGGCAATGGGGTTATATGGACAAGATATGAACGATGACACAACGCCCTTGGAAGCGGGTTTAGGCTGGTTGGTGCATCTGGATAAGGCAGGGGACTTTATCGGGCGATCGCCGTTGGAGCAGCAAAAAGCCAATGGGGTGAAAAAACGCTTAGTCGGCCTGGAAATGCAGGGAAAACAAATTGCCCGCCACGATTACCCCATTCTTCACGACAATCAAACCATCGGCGTGATTACCAGCGGGACCCTCTCCCCTACCCTCAACCAGGCGATCGCCCTGGGTTATGTCCCTGTGGAATTAGCCAAAATCGGTCAAACCGTAGAGGTTGAAATTCGCGGCAAACTCTATCCCGCCCAAGTGGTGAAAAAACCCTTTTATAGATCTAGCCAAAAACCCCATTAAAACAAGGGTTTAGACATTAACAGAGTGGGAAGTGCTCTTTCCTTGCAAAAGTTCTTCCCGGAGAATCCGACGGAGATCCTGCTCGGTCAAGGGTTGGGGGGCTGGCTGTTTGAGATGGGTCTTTAACGTCTCATTGATTAATGTTTGATAGCCAATACCTTGAGCTTCAGCCCTTTCCTTGAAATCCTCTAAAATGTCATCGTCAATATAAATCGTAATGCGCGTTTTGCCAGAAGAAGGAATAACAGCCCTCCGCTTGCCTTTAGAAAAATCATATTCATTCCTCATACGCTTTTGCCTCGTTACGGGTGGCACGACGGGCGGAAATCAAGCGAATTTCACCCTCGCGCATTGTGTAGATAACAACCAAGAGTCTTCCTGAGTTGCCCATTCCCACGGCAATGAAACGTTCTTCACCGCTGGCATCAGGGTCAACATCATGAATGGCAAGGGGATCAAAAAAGACCAATTCAGCTTCCGCAAAGGAAACGCCATGCTTGAGCCGATTGGTTTGAGCTTTTTGGGGATCGTATTCAAATGCCATACATATATTGTATGCACAACAAAGCGGTTTACCCGTCACTATGCTGGGATTGGCTAATGGGTTTGCTCAATAAATGTGCAAAATTGTTGAACCAGGTCAGGATTTCGCCAACCGGAGTCCGCTTCTTCTTGCAAAATTTGCAATGCCTGAGCCGCTGAAACGGCGATTTTATAGCTGCGGTGATGGGTGAGGGCGCTGAAAATATCAATGATTTGGAAAATTTGGGCTAAATAGGGAATGTTATTGCCCCGTAAACCGTCAGGGTAACCGCTGCCATCCCAGCGTTCATGGTGGTGACGCATAATCTTGCCGACGGATTGACGATGGGTCAAAGGCTCAAAAATGGTTGCCCCAATATGAACATGTTGTTTGACTAGGCTCAATTCCTCTGGGTCTAATTTCCCTTGCTTGAGCATAATTGCATCGGGAATTTGAATCATCCCCAAATCATGGAGACGGGCCGCAAAGACTAAATCATCAATGTCGGTGTTATTTAAGCCCAGAAATTTACCAAAACCCATCATCAATTCACTAAACGTTAGGCGAGTTTTGCCGATGGCGTAGCGTTCTTCGATTACCGCTGCCACGCGAAATAACACCTGTTCAATCTGGGCGACGGATTCCGCTAATTGTTTTTTCTGGATCAATAAATCAATGCGGTTCAACAATTCCACCCGTTCCAACGGTTTTAATAAAAAGGCGTCTGCCCCACTTTGCCGACTGCGTAAACGAGTATTCGGTTCATCCATTGCAGTCATCAAAATGACGGGAATCATGGCAATGGTTGGGGTATTTTTGAAGGTTTGGCACAGATCAATGCCGTCTTTGTCCGCCATGTATACATCCATCAGGACTAAGTCTGGCTGAACATCCTCCACCAATTGCGTGAGATCACCATTGCCATCGGATTCGATCACATCGTAAAGATCCAATTGCAAGATATCGATCGCCGTTAAACGACTGTAGGGGTGATCATCAATCAGTAAAATGCGAGGCGGGGAAGACGGTTTCACAGCGCAGAGCCTTCGGTGGGAAAGTTAGCATTTGTGCGAAGAGCAAATATCATTTTCACTTAGAATGTCGCTTCCACAGCTACTCAGGAAATTTTTTGTAAAAGATCAAATCAGAGAAAGTTGAGGTTAAAAGGCAGGATTGAGCCAACGTTTTTTCCAGCGGCTAGTCGGCTCTGCGTTGGACAATACCTGTTCGGCTTGGCGACGGTGGTGAATCTCCGCTGGACTGGAACAACCACTGGGATCGCGGTAGGGAATGGCGGCTTTGGTATTGAGATGTTCTTGTTCCCAAGCCGGAAAGGGGGGTAGGGACGGGGGGTGATGACTGGCGAGGGTTCCCACGGGACGACGACGGGGGTGGGGTGGTTGAGGATCAGGCAACGTTGCAATCTGTAACCCTGCTAATTGGAGGGCATGACGGACGGCCGCCGCACTGCAATAGGTGGACAAATAACCGTGGGGACTCAGGCGATCGCCAAGGGCCTGTAAAAATTCCACTGTCCAGAGTTGGGGACATTTCGGCGGTGAAAACGGATCTAAAAAAATGGCATCCGCTTGCCAAGCTGGGGGAATCACTTGACGCAGGGTTTGACGAGCATCCCCGATCGCCAACTGGGCAG
>Ga0315905_10004755_pt1 | contig 13877 bp, 13 predicted proteins | sample LakEriMetagenome_5_FD_203522 | JGI IMG/M metagenome (GOLD analysis project Ga0315905, IMG submission 203522) | Freshwater fungal communities from buoy surface, Lake Erie, Ohio, United States - Buoy 4 MA121 | ecosystem: Environmental > Aquatic > Freshwater > Lake | place: USA: Lake Erie, Ohio... | reverse complement strand
ACTCGTGAAAATTACCCACCGGGAAAAAAAGTTGTGAAAATCTGCAATACCCACTGAATTATGTCGTGAAAATGTGCACACCAAATGTGTGTGTTTTTTTTTGGTGTGCAATTTTTTTTTCTTTTTTGTGTTAAAAAATGTGCAGGAATCTGAGCACTTTCTGTGGACCAAGGCCAATATATATGTACACACAACACACACACACACACACACAAGTCACACAAAACACACACACACTTACAATACACACACAACACACACACACTTACGGGGTGTTGCGGAAACGGTCTCTCAACAAAGCAGCAGTCCACTTCTTGCGCATCCTTTCCAGTTCCTGTTCTCGTTCAACCTCTCTATGTTTGGCTCTTACCTGCTGCTTCTCGCGCTCATGCTGCACAAGGTCAACGGCTCAGGGTTTAGGGTTTAGGGTTTAGGGTTTAGGGTTTAGGGTTTAGGGTTTAGGGTTTAGGCTTTAGGGTGTAGGCTATTTCTGCATCTCAGCACGATTAACCGCTGCGATGCTGGTTAAACAGCACAGTATATTTTTTTATTTATGCTCTTGTTGCACACGTACTGAGCTTGGTCTTCGGCAACCGCCGACGTCAACCGCCGCGATGTAGCCGCACAGCGTATTTCAACCAGCATACACACACACACACACCCACACACACACGCACGCATACGTACATATATATATATATATATGTATGTATATATATATGTATATATATGTATATATATATATATATATATGGTATATATACCCCCCAAAATGTATATATATGCATATATATATGGTATATATAACCCCCAAAAGGGCACGAAATACCTCCCTTTCAAGCAGCTTATCTGGCGTCAACTCAATCACTCGCAAGCTTTCGATCGTCGCCCCCAACAAACACAACAGGTCTGAATTACTTGCACCTCCAGATACCTCAGGCCGTTGTGTGTGTCCCTTGATCGTCTGTGCCCCTCCTCCTTCGTTGCTCGCTTGCCCTACACACACACACACACACACACACACACATGTATGTATGTATACATGCATGTATGTACGTGTGTGTGTGTGTGTGTGTGTATGTGTATGTGTATGTATGTATGTATGTATGTATGTATGTATGTATGTATGTATGTATGTATGTATGTATGTATGTATGTATGTATGTATGTATGTATGTATGTATGCCATCTCCTGCACCTGCGTCGACGCGAGCACCAGTATCATTCTCAACATTCCTGGCGCTGCTCTGCGTGCGGGCATTCTTCTTCTGCACAAGAGAGCCCATTCGTGCGTCCTCATCTTTCTCGAAGGTCGTGGCAGTGGACTCGAGACCCGAAGAATTGTGTTGTTCCATGTGCGCCGATCCCTTGCCATCCAAGCCTGTGCCCCGCGCATGTGTGTGCGTGTCGCTCCCCTCCCGCTGTCCTGTTTCGGCTAAAATGTTCGCAATCCATCGTTCGCGAATCTCAAGCTCCCGCTCCCTCTGGAGGGCTTTTTGCCTCGCCGCCTCCAGCGCGCTCACTTGGTCGTTGAGCGCCCTGCGGATCCGCAAAGTACAGGATGTCAATTGCAGCAACCAGTGTGAAAGCGGGAGAACCAGCCCGCAGGGCTCACCTTAAACCGCTGATGAGTGCAGCATTCTCGTTCTTCAGTCTTCGCACCTACCCAGGGTTTAGGGTACATGTGTGCGTTTTAGTATTTAGGGTTTAGGGGCGTCAAAGGCATCCATGACAGACGTAGCGCAATCCTTTCCAACTCTGGGCGCGCGTTACCAGCCGCGGGACCCACGCACGCCTCACGCACGCCCTGCGCACACGAGGCGTTCAGTATGCCGCGCACGCACACCGTGGACGGAGATGATCCCTCTCCTGCATCCTCCCCTCTCCCAACCATCGCAATCAACTCCTGTAAGTGTGCTGTGCACTTTTGATTTTTTGAGGCGTAGCTGATCCTGATCCATGTCATAGGAGATAGTCTAGACACGAATCTTGGTCGATGGATCGCAGGGCCTCGAATGCGCAGGTGGGTCGGCTGTGGGAGCAGGGAAAGGACGAGGTGTGGAGAGGGTGCCTGTACGGTGTCTACGGCTACGTGCTCGGCAAGACCATCTCAAGCTACGCCTTCCAGACGCCACGTAATGGGCAGGACAAGGCATCGCGTCCCGTCTCACTGCCCGGGTCGCTTCCACACTCGACGTGGCTGAGCTCTGGCGACATGACTAGAGTATCCATCGCTGCCAGCATCATCGCGGATCGCACCTCGCCGAAGCCTTCTTCGAGTGCGCGCTCTGCGCCGTGCACCCTGACAAGTAAGCAAGATGTGTCGAAGCGTGGCCTGGATCTCAATGAGTGCGAAGCCGTTTACCCGGCGACGCTAGAGGGGGTCTTTGAGGACCTGGCGGGCGATGGCATAGAGCAACATCTTGGATTCACAGCAGAATAGAGCGGTTGCTCTATCCCGCGGACTCCACACAGCAGGACCAGAGTGCGCTGCAGCTCCTGTACAAAGGGGAATGCGCAAAGACGCCTGAGCTGCGCAAGCAGTTCAGTGAAGCGATGCCTTTTAGGAGTGAGGGGTGGCGAGAGAGCCTCAGTACGCGGCAAGTGCAGTTGCAAGATGGTGGTTGTAGTGAGAGTTGTCGTGCGGCATTGGATCAGACGAATGAGGTCCGCGAGCACGCAACGCAGAGGGCAGTTACAGTATCTCCCATCCGGTCCGTGCCTCCCGTGCATCAGGAACAAGCCCCGATGCACGCGTCCAGGGACAGCGGTGCTCGCAACACTAACCAGCCCTCGCCCTCTGGCGACGAGGAGCTCCAAAACAAGCTGACTGCCGCGGAGCAGCAGGTCCGCCAGCTCAAAATCCAGGTCAGTCAGGAGAAGGAAGAGGCGAACTTGATGAGAGAGAAGCTCGCCGCACTCCAAACCAAGCTAGACGTTCCCATGCGTGAGCAGCGGCAGGCGACTCCAAAGGAGGCCGCCAAGACCCTCCGGGCTGAGGAGAAGGCGCTCAAGGCTCACGAAGACGCGGTGGTCGCGCAAAAAAAGGCCGAGCGGGAGCTGCGCGAGGAGGCGGACAATACTCGCAAGGAGGCGGCGGCATCAGCCGAGCAGAAGAAGGCAGTGCTGGAGGAGGCGGAGCACAAGAAGCAGGAGGCGTCGGCGGCTGCTGAGGCGGTGAAGAAGGCGGCGCAGGAGGAGGCACGGAAGCTGTGCGAGGAGGCGGACCAGACGCGCAAAGAGGCGGCGGCATCGGCCGAGGCGCTGAAGAAAGCAGCGCAGGAAGAGGCAGACAAGACTCGCAATGAGGCAGTGACTTCGGCAGAGGCGGTGAAGAAGGCGGCGCAGGATGAGGCACGGAAGCTGCGGGAGGAGGGGGAAAATGAGGTTGGCGATAGGATGCAGGTTTTGACTCTTAAGGCTCAGCTGGAAGACATGCGGCAGCAGTTGTCGAAACAGATGGTCTGGGCGCGCACAAAAATTGCGAAGCAAGCGCCGCTGCAAGCAGCCGCAGAGAAGTTGGTGAAACAAATACGAGAAATACAGGATCAAGCTGAAATCGCCTGCGATCACGCGTCCATTTTTTGGCAGGACCATCACCAAAAATCGTACGTCAAGGACCACCACATACAGGATCTCCAATGCACCCTGGAGCGGGACCAACAGGCACATCGCAAGATTATCGAGGCATTGCAGGAGGAGTTGTCTGCAGCGAAGGGATTGCGGCAGGCAGAGTCTCTGAAAGTTGACTCTCTGAAAGCCAGCCACTTGGCAGAGCTCAAATTGAGGGGAAAAGGGTTGAGTGCCTTGAGTGAAGAGGTCTGTCTACTTAAGGCGGAGATCAACAGATTGAAAAAGGGACATTTGGACAATGTCGAATCTGTTCAATCGCAGGCGAACTACGACATGAATGCACTCCAGGAGCTGCGCCGCGAGCTAGAGGAATCGGTGAAAAAGTTCAAAGGTGAAAAGGTTGCTTTGGAGGTGGAGCTACTGGAAGAGCGCAAGGCCAGGAAAGATGAATCAAAAGCATTTGCTGGCAAGATCGAGACGCTCAGTGCTGCTGCCGATGAGCAAAAAGGTCAACTGGAAAAGAGAATCCGCGAGCTCTCTTTCCAGCTTCGACTTGCTCGCGATAAAAAAGACGCTGAGCAGGAAAGACTGGAAACACACGCCAACAAAAAGGAAGTGGACGAGTTGAAAAGAGAAATCGCACGCCTTTCGGACGCCAAAAAACAGTTGGTGTCTGTTTTCGAGGGAGCTTATCATGTTGTGAATTCCCTCTGTCATTATCCAGAAGGGCTCGAAAGGACGTTGAATAATATCGCACTTGCCTTTGCTGCGCTCCAGCTTGAGTTACAGCACTTGAGGGCATTGCAGACAGAACTCCAAATGACGGCTCGAGACCGTTCCAAAGCCACTTCTCCTGCTGCTGCTTCACGAATGCAAAGTTCTCCCGTCGTGCATCGGCAGCAAGATAAAACTTCGTGGTTGCAAAACCAAACTCAGAGAATCCGCAGTGCCACGAAGTCGAAAATTGATTGCTGGCCTTCGCCTCCTGCAACGTCCCATACGCCAGATATGGAGGAGAACAAGAAGCACCTTACTACACCGCATACGCCAGATGGAGAGGCAAACAAGAAGTACCTTACTCCTCACAGCGGCTGTCAGATGCAGCTCACGACAACGAATCGTGAAATCATGGCTGCACGAGAGCGAGCACGTATGAAGCTTTCCACTCCTTCAGCGACTCAGGCGGCAACCCCCAACCCTCGCATAAAGAAAGCGGACAACAGCTCATCAATGCAGGGTTTTCGGGTTGCTGCTCGAGCCACGCTGCGAAGGTGATTTGTTTTGTGTTGTCTTTACGCTGGGCCGGTCGTGAAAGTGTCACACACAGCATCTATTGCTTCTATTACAGCCTGTTTCCGCAGACATGAGACTCGGACTTTGGATTTTGGACCTTCATTTAGGTCTCTTTTTGGTTATGTAACGTAAAAGAGACCTGAATGAAGTTCCGGATCCAAAGTCCAAAGTCGGGTCTGCGGAACGGGTAGATCAGTCAGTCAGGCGACGAGGGTAGAAGTCAGTGAGGCGACGAGTCCAAAGTCGGGTCTGCGGAAAGGTGTAGATCAGTCAGTCAGGCGACGAGGGCGATTCCATACACGCTCAAATCGCCCCGCCACACCGCGCGGAAATGCGTGATGAATCGGCTAAGTCAAAGGGACTACTGACTGATCTACATTTGACTCACAAAACACAAATTCTGACGCTGTTGTCTGTATTCACATTTTCTGAGCAGTCCACGGGAGCTAAGTGCTTATGGTGAGCGTGTGCAGGCACACCCGCCAAGACTGCAGCCTATGGCATGATGAGACCACACGCGGGGAAAGCCTGTCGATCCACGTTTTGACTGCAAGTGTGTGTGGGGGGGGCGGGGGTAGGGAGAAGGAGCACCGAAGAGGATCTCAAAAATCCGAGCATTTAGCGATTCTCAGCACTTCAAAAGCCTCAGGCGAGGGGTTTTTCAGGGCATTTTTTTTTTCGCTCAACACGTGGGTTTATTCGGAACGAAACGCGGTAACTCACCTTCCTGGTCTCCTCTCCTCTTCTAGGGTCTTGAGCGAGCAGAAAGTGTCGTTTCAAAAATTCAAGAGAAAAAAGAGAAAGTTGAGTCAAGAAAGACTTCTGTCCGAAAAAACACCCCGTTTTCTGTTTTAAGGTCCCAAAATGCCCTTAAAACCCCTCGCCTGAGGCTTTTGAAGTGCTGAGAATCGCTCATTTAATCCCGCATCCTTTCACAGCCTGTTGCATTGCGCCGTTTGATGTCCGTTCTGTATGTTTTTGCTCACCCTGTACGCACTAAAAAAAAGTGTACGTTGTTTTACCCTTGTCCCCGGAGTCCCTGGACGTCATGGAACCAGAGTAGCCTTTCCTTGGCGACTTCGTACTACCTGGCACAGCAACCCTGGGCGTGGTGCTATTGCTATTGGAACGTCGTCCGCCATTCTCTGATGTAATATTCAGTGGTGCTCGCTCCAACGGCTCTTCATCCTCCGGCAGAGTGATCGGCTCTGGGATAGATGGCATTTTTTTTCAGCCGAGCATGCTCATGTGTCAAGAATCAAAGACACAAGTGTCCTCGCCGGCGACAGACACAGGTGCACAGGCGAGCACTCACACGCACACGACGTGTGCACGCATCCATGAACACCCTCCAAACTTGCGTCCATTCAAAGACTACGATCAAACTCTCACCAGGAGTGACTGTCGACTTCTGGAAGGATCCAACTTTTTTCGGAATTGTATTTGGCGTTGTCGCATATTCTGATCCCACGTCAGAGTACACATCCTCGCCACGAATCGTCTTCAGTGCAAGTAGAGCGGCATCACTGTATAGCGATACTCTTAGTCAGATGAGCTCAATGACCAGAAATCAAATCAGGATGCAACCTCTTCTGTCGCTGTCGATGTGTGGCTGAGTGATTGCAGAAGCTCTTACCGTTGCTGCACCATGGAGGAGAGCTCGTAGACGAGGTCCGACATAGTCTTTTCGCTTTGTTGTATCTCCAGCTGCACTCACCTCAAAATGTCAAAACGAAGCATTAATCGTGACACAGCAGTATCAACAAGCACACGAGCAACCAGCGCGCGCACACACACACACTACTTACAGCAACAGACTCTAGTCTGGGAGCAACAATATCAGGTTCGTTTGCAGGGACGGTATTGGAATGCGCGTTTTGTGCCGAAGGGTTGTGTGAGAAGCGCTCTGACAACATTAGCAGCGCCGCTTTCAACGCCTCCTGGACCCCTTGCTTCTCAGCTTCCAAATCTTTCACCTGCACATATTTCCAACAGACGATTGCGCGAATGAGAAAGCCGCAAAGCCACGCACCATCATCGCGCGCGTATCGCCTAGCACCGGTAACTGGGCCGGGTACCGAAAGCCGCAACGCGACGCACCGTGGCGTTGCGGCTTTCTCAAGATTCCGTCGCAGTCGAGCAGCAACCGAAGTTCTTGTGTTTTTTCAGAGTTGTGGCATATTTCTCAAGATTCGGTGGGAGGCCAGCCGAGCAAACGCTCAAGCAGGGCGCGCGGACACACGAAAATCGAGCAGGGTTCACCTTGAGCTCGAGGGAACGCGTATATTCGCGTTCCTGCGCCCACGTTCTCTCTGAGCTTTCGCGCACATGTTCTGCTCCGTGTCCGTTGAGGGTGAAAATACTTCTTGCAGTCAAGTGCACTACTCCGCTGGTCTGCCAGAAACAGGACGTGAGGCTTCAAATACCAGCATAAAAGCGGGATGCGGACTCTGCATTGCCATTACCTGTCCGTCTTCCAACGTTTCGCCGACCTCGGCGAAACGCTGTCCAGGGCTGGACACCGAGTCGTTAAGGCTGGTCAGGCCTCGTAAGCAGGCTACCCATTTTTTTTGCTCCTCCTTAGACGAGGCTCCAAAAAGATGCCTCTCTTCATGCGCGTCGGTAACAATAAAGCCCGGCTGCAATTCCAGGGAACCAAGATCCTCAAAGCGTCCTGCCGCGCATCGGAAGGAATCAGAGGCACGCGATCACGCCCTGTCCAGCGCAGCTTTTGAGCGTTCAGGGTCGCGCTTCATGAGCCAGTATCTGCTGTGTGGGCGCGCACCTGAGAATGACCCTTCCTCGACCAGGGCACCCGTGAGATCAATGCCGAACGACCGCGAAGTGCGCTTGCTGCTATGCCCGAGCGTTGAGACTGTAAAGCCCAAAACGTTGCCGAGAACCAGCGAATCTGTTGGGCGTGAGCACATTTACCACTGCATTCACGTTTACCACTTCATATGCGCACTTGCGCGTGCACGCGCATCGCACCGTCCGTTGCGTAGATGCGGTACATGTGGGACGACCACTTTGAGCCGTCCTTGTTTGGCACCCACAGTCTGCCAGAGCGGCCTTGGATTGCCTCCGTGGAGCCCCCCCCGAAGCCCATTCCGCGCACACCGGAGCCGACTTGCTGGTTTCTCGGATGCAGAGGCGTAGTGAGAGGAAGCGTCAGAAGTGCGTTCGATCAAACGACAGGCTCCGAGGCTCTGCCACACCGCGAGGCTGCCGAAGAGAAAGGAATTGAAGGACGCGCATCACGAGCGCTGCACGCGTCTCTCGGCATGCCCGATGCGGCGGCCGCCCGGGAGAGGCTTATGAGCACCTCCACGGGCGAAGTGCTCATACTGGGGAGGGTGGACAGCATGGAGAGGGGTCGCTCCACGACGCCGAGCTTGCTGGTTGATCTCCAAGTCAGCTCGTGGGGCAGGAAGGAAGGCTCCGTCTTTGGTTCTCTGAAAAGTGAGGTCGACGATGCTGCAGCGCAGTGGGAGAGCCGCGACGTTCCCACGCGCGGAAGCGATTATTCGAGGCTTGGCGCACGCAGCTCTGCATGCGCCACGCCGCTCATTACAAAGTACACGATGCGCCCGCGCTTCTGCCACGACATGCGCTGCGAAATGTTTGGCACGCCCTATTACGCCGACGCGCAGGTCCGCAAGGCTGTGTGCCAGCGCTGCGGGGGCTTCCTGGTCAAGAACAAACCAAGCATGAGCTGGCAGCGCATACTAGAACCGGAATCGGGCCCCGTGCTGCATACAGCTGCCTGGAAGACATCGCCCGCGCTGCCGGCTCCCGAGCTGGGCTCTGGATATGGCGCGGGCCGCAAGGTAGGTCGGGATCTTGTCACTTGTCTCGCGCTCTCCGTCGGGATTCTCGCGCTGTATTGAGGCGCTGTTGCTACTGCAGGTGCATGTCGGCCAATGGCTCCGGCCGCCGCGAGAGTCGGATTCGCAAGAAGGCCACGGCCGCGAGGACGGGCGACCCGCAAGTCCCAGCGAGAAGGCGCCTGTGTCAATGCGACTGAAAATGCCGTCTGACAGGTATGCCCTGCTGCACAAAAACTCCTGGTGAGCGCGTGCCCTCGATGTTTCAACTAAGCCGGATGTGCTCGACGAGCTTGATGCGCATTGCAGTGGTGACGATGGAGTTTCTTTGCAGTGGATGGCAAGTACACGGGACGATCGCGGACGAAACTTCAGCCTGCTCAGGCCCAGCAATCTTCAGCGCCTCGTGGCAAAGATCAGGGAGTCGATCCTCATCCACAGCCTCCGGGTCCAAGTATACTGTTTCACGTCGCAAACGCGGTGAGCGTCTGCAGCAGAAGGCCAGTGACGCAGGCAGCGGGGTCGATAGTACTGTCGATGATGTGGTATTAAGAGATATGATGCCGCCCTCACAAAAAGAGCTGGCGCAACTAGATCCCGACCTCAAGGCCATATTTGACGATCACAGCGACGATGCGAGCTCCGGCGGTGGCAGTCGGCCTTCATCGAGAGGTGTTGGTAGCCGGCATTCGTCGAGACTTAGCCGACCTGCCAGTCGCGCTGGGCCTCGGCGACCTGCCAGTCGAGGGACCGCACGTGTCGAGGTACAGTCTCCCATTCAGTCTGGCCGCTCCAGTCCGACGGTATACGGGGGGTACACCCAGCACTTGCGTGAAAATTCGGCCAAGAAAGAGACAGAAAGCTCAAATTCTCGGCCAAGTACTAATCCCACGCGTGTGACTGCCAAGAGCCTCGCAAGTTCTGTCGCCTTGAGCAGACGCCTTTGGATGGCCGGAGTGTGCGGACCTTCGCAAGAGATAGATCCCATTGACGCAAATATTAGCGTTCCGTCGCTGAGGCCTCTTCTGTATAAGCCGTCGTGCTCGGATAGCCTCTTGATTTACCGCCAGAACGAACGTGCAGCTTCAGAAGCTGATACCTTGCGCTCCAACTCGGCCTTGGGGAAAGGCGTGGAGGAAGCGTCGGACGTTTCCCGCCCATTGTCTACTGAGCACAGGTGGGGCGCTAACGCGACAGCCATGTCTCGCAGCAAGAAAATTAGCAACGTGGTACGCGCTCACTCTACCCCCCCTGTGCTTCCAAAGTACATTTTGAAGATGATCGAGAGTGGCGACACTTTATCAAGCTCGGACATGTCTATCCGCGCAACATCAGAAAGTGTTGAGACCATATCAGCAATTCATCTCAATAACGTTTGGGCTATCCCAGCAGTAGAAGCCGATTCACTGACTGGGACGATAGAAGAGCAGCATCGCGGGTTGGAAGAAGATTCAGGCTACTCGTGCATGGACGCACAGTCGGACGAGGACGAAGTGCGCATCTCTCCTGTTCCCGGGTCGGTGTACTATGCAGCAGCTCATGAAGAATCAGGAACCCGGTTGGATGATTTACGGGATCACACAGAGGTCCTGGAGCATAGAACAAACCATGGTGCTGCACAGGGTACGGAGCGGAGTAGGAAGAGGGTGCGTGGAGCAAGACCTGGCACTGCTGACAATGATCGTAAGGCAAATGCTTTAGTTGGTCGTCCCCGGCCAGCAACGAGTGCAGGCCTAGGGCCATCAGGCAACAGATTGCTACAAAAGGAAATGCTCAAGGAGAGCGAGTCGTTTGGTCTTTTGATGCGTCACGATTCACTTGCCGATAGCCTACTTCCTGTAGGCGTGGCTGCACAGCACAGGGGAGATTTTCACACTCTTGCCAGCTTTGGCTCTGGCAAGCATGGCAAGGGCATCTTCTCACGCCCCAAAACTCGCCAGTCTTCTCCTGTTTCACCATCTCGTATGTCTGGACATCTAGCGTCAGCAGGTCTAGTTGGAGAGAACAAGGCGCTGATCTGCGACCGTCCTGAATCCCCAAGAAAACTAGGCGCGAAGGTCAAAGCTCGTCCAAAAGCAGGGTTGAAAACGGTTGCAAGAGAGCGTGCCCATCGACGCGAATCCCCGCCACCGTCCGGGAGGAAATCCCCATCGTCACCATTTCCATCTGCGCTGTATATTGATGTCGACAAGAACGGCGTCTTGTTTCAGGCTGGCAAAGGGCACACCGAGAGAATGGTGTCCACTGCCCCTATCCTTGGACCAGCAAAGTCGAAAGCCAGGACAGAGCAGGGGAAGGGCGTGAACTCGGGAGGAACACTAATTGCTGTGTTCCCACCTTCGCCACAAGTCCGGGCTGTATTATCCAGAATGGGACTAAGCGAATTTGCTTCGCCTTTGGTTGGCAAGGGTCAGTCAGAAGTGGTGTTCCAGCATCTCCAGCATCTCGAGAACTATGGCTACAGCTACACGCATGTCGGCACGCGCACAAGTTCTTTGAGCAGCAAGTTTACACCGGAGCTAGAAGGCGAAGCATCATGGGATGGAGTGGCTAATCGAACACCTGGCCACGAATTCGTTGGGATTTCGCAAGTTGAGACGATGGAACGAGACAGCTACGAGGAAAAAAATTGGGATTTCCTAAAGATAGATGGACAGGCACTGACCGGCGAGGTACGTGAGCGCCAAGATGAAGTACCTCAAGCCCGCACGGAGGAGGAGGAGGAGCACGGCCCAGAGACTCAGCAGGCGCCTGCACGACAGCTGGGCGACACAGACGAAGCGTACCAGCCGCATTCAGACGAGGAGGAGGAGGAGGAACCGCCGCGACAAGGACCAGTCATGCAGTAAGTTGAATTTATATGCTGGGCACAGTCTGGTGTGAATTCCTGATTTATGTATTGGATTTCTGCGAACCTTCCAGGACTCCGACCGTGGGGATTCCTGCGTTTTTTAATCTTTTTACGACAAGAGTCGGCCTGAACACCAGACTTGAAGACTAAACGGGATGAAATTGATTCTTTTCGAACAATCTCGTGTGGAATTGGAATTCGAGATTGTTCGAAAAGAATCGGTTTCCCGGACATCCTCAGAAACACATTGGAAACAACTCTAATTTTTTAAAAAAAATCATTAGCGTTAAAAACGTACGGGATCTTAAAAAATGACATCATCCCTCACTGAATCTTAAAGAACCCGCAAAAACAATGTGAAACAGAAATCCCTGGGTGATACGGTTTTCAAAGCGCTTGGGTGCTGACTCGCTGTCAAACAATGTGCACGTCCTCTCCCTTTCCCCCCACAGATATCTTGGCGACAACGACTCACACCCGGTGCATCTTGTTGGGACACTCCAACATCAGGCAAAACACGGGAAAGAGACCCTGTTTTGCTCTCTGGCTCTCAATTACACGCGCGAGCGGCGACGACGAAGTGTCGATCCTAAAAAATGGTGTGCGCAGACGTTGCAATGGCATTTTGTACGCGTTTCGCGTGAACCAGTATTATTGTCGCTTCTTGTCAGTGCGAGTCGCCATCGGTTTGGTCCCTCACCTCCTGCCTTGAGTGAAAAACAACGTTTTCTAATAGAATACTTGCGTAAAACGCAGGGGGAAGGAGATGGAGGCGTCAGTTGACGCCGCGCAGCAGCTTGCTGAAACTTCTTTCTGGGGTCGCTCGGTCAGTTTAGCCCTTCACTTGCGAATATGATCTGAAATATATGTCCCCATTATTAGAACCTGCATGAGTGCACGGATTTGTGCGTTGTGTGTGTGTGTGGTGTGTGTGTGTGTGTGTGTGTGTGTGTGTGGAAGTGAATGTCTTGTATGGTACATGTATCAGTCGGTGGGCATCTCGAGTTTTAATTGTCGCGCAACGTATTTTCCATGCATACGTGTACAGGCTGGTAGATTATCAGCACAAAACGACGTCAGCCAGACACAGGCGGCAAAAGCTGCAAAGATTTTTGCTATGCAGCCCGAGAACATGCCGCAAGTGCGGGAAGATCTTCAACGCCGCAAGTTGCAGCGCGTTCTTTCCGAGTGGCTCGTTGCAGCCAAGGAGTCAAGGATCGAAAAGTGAGAGAATGCGCATTCACACCTTGCATGCATACGCTCGCTTGCAGCTTCGTTTGACAAACATGCCTCACCCCTGCCTTCCCTCCATCCCTTGCAGGAGCCTACACGCGAATCTCTATCCAAGATTTCATCCTGTGCCAACGCCAGAGAAAGCCACTGGCTTGCACGTTGCCACGCAAGGGGCGTCCGGAGACGTCCACGGAGGGAATATCGTTGGGTACGTGGGGCGGAATTCTGGCTCCTCCTCAGATACTCGGCCAAAAACTGTGAGCGTTAGACATGGCACGCAGGCCGCCGGTGATGAAGCCCGCTTCAAAGCGAGCAGTACAGGCCGTGGTAGCAGAAGTGGTAGCAGGTGCGGGGCGCCGCACGTGGTGAGCACGGACTATGACCTCAAATCTGCGGAGAAAAGGGCCAAGGGTGTGGAGTACACGGGGCGGGAGACGATGAGCAAGCAAGCTAAGATGAATGCCTTGTTGGCGCTATATCAGCAGCGGCACTTGCCCGCAATGAGCACCAAGCTTACGAGCGACTTGCTGTGACACGAAGTATGTTGTGGAGGGGCCTGGTGCGGCATCGGTGGGGGCATTTACGGCAAATCTGGGGGCGGAGGTTGGACAGGAGGATGGTCCGGCGAGAGGGCTGTTTTATCTACGATGATGATAAGTGTGTACTATATGCTGTGTTTTCATGCCTAAGTAATAAGATAAGATAGCAGAACTTTCCTGGGGGCTCTCCTTCATGCCGTGGCCACGGCGCCTCACCGCTGGTGTGCTCTGATCTGAAATAAATTTGTTAAAGTTTGGTGAGCACGTCATCCGCCGACAAGCAGTAGTGGTTCACGTCATTAATTTCTATTGCCCCCGCCCCAGTCCCCTCGCACACCTCCGTCCGTGCCCAGCAGTGGCATGAAGACGTGATGAAGAGAGAGCACTCCAACAAGTGTGTGTTTGCATGTGGGGGGGGGGGAGGCTGCTCCGAAACGCATTCACTGCGCAACACAACTAAAGCTCCTTGGGTGCGAGCAAGAGCGACTTGCGCTAGTCTGTCCCCCACTGGTTGAGTGTCAATACCGTCCTCGGGGGGGGGGCGGCGCCGCCCCCCCCCCC
>Ga0315905_10004753_pt1 | contig 13881 bp, 11 predicted proteins | sample LakEriMetagenome_5_FD_203522 | JGI IMG/M metagenome (GOLD analysis project Ga0315905, IMG submission 203522) | Freshwater fungal communities from buoy surface, Lake Erie, Ohio, United States - Buoy 4 MA121 | ecosystem: Environmental > Aquatic > Freshwater > Lake | place: USA: Lake Erie, Ohio... | reverse complement strand
ACAACAAGCAATTATTTAAAAGGTGTTATTGACAACATACCAATATATGATGATACTGCTCTAACAGCATTAGTTAATACCAATGATTTAAATGTAAGTAATTATGTTAGGACAACAAGTAATTATTTAAAAGGCGTTATTGACAACATACCAATATATGATGATACTGCTCTAACAGCATTAGTTAATACCAATGATTTAAATGTAAGTAATTTTGTAAGGACTTCTGCGAGCAAATGGACTGCTAATGCAGGAACTATTTATGCGACTGATTTAGGTTCTAATATAGTCATAGGGCAAGTACAAACAGGCACAAGCGGTTCAAAGTTTAAAGTGTATCCTAACTCAGGACAAAATGCCTGTTTTTTTAATGGGAGCGTTGTTATGGGGTCTGCTTCATCAACATCAATATTTTGGAATGGTTTGACTGATACATATTTAGCAAGAGCAAATGCGATTGGAAGTTATAGCAGTTCCTCAATTGTTGGAGATGTAATTATTAGTAGTGATAAAAATATAATAATAAAATCTGGTATCCAATCGGTGACACCTTCAATTTATGTTAAACAAACAGATGGTAATGTAGGGATTGGGAAAAATAATCCATCATATACATTAGATGTCGGTGGAAATATAAATTGTAGTGCGATATTAGTTAATGGTTCTTCAATACCAACATACAACGATACTGCTCTAACAGCATTAGTTAATACCAACGATTTAAATGTAAGTAATTATGTAAGGACGACAAGTAATATTCTGCTTGCTGACTACATAGCACGAGATGTCGTATTAAATACTGCGATTACGGCAAATGCTTATAGCGATTTTAAAGTTTTAACATTTTTAGGCGACATAACGACGAAAACAATCGGCGGTATCTTACAAGTGGGAGTATCATCAGGTGGAGGCATAATAAAATTAGGAGGAACGGCGGACGACATAGGATTTGATTTAGCAACGATACAAAACAGAGACTATGCATCAGGTAAAAGTGAAATTGTTATATTTAAAGGTAATGATATTGAAGGAACAAGCGGTGCTGATAGGATTAGATTACGAGCAGGAGCAATCGCTTTTGATACTTATTCAACAGCATCTACATCGGCAATAACTCAAAGTATTAGAATGTATATTGATGGAGCAGGGAATGTAGGCATAGGTACTACAACGCCTGACAATCTTTTAACGATTAGGACAACGACTTCAACAGCGAGATTGAGATTAGTATCATCATCAGGTACAGGAAACGCTTTTATAAGATTTATGAAAGGTGATGCTAATACAGCAGGATATGATATTGGATACGAAGGAGCAACGACTAATAATCTACAATTTATAGCATATAACAACTCGGCGACAGGACGAATTGACATGCAAATATCAAGAGGTAATGGAAATGTCGGCATAGGGACAGCACCGAGTGCTACATATAAATTAGATGTTAATGGAAGTATTAATGCTACATCTTTATTAATTAGTGGTACGGCAATTAATCAGTCAAAATGGACTACAAGTGGAACAAGGATTTATTATAATATAGGTAATGTTACGATAGGAACTACAACGGATTCAAGCGACGATGGTAATGTAAATATAGTAACTCCAGATAGTACTTTATATGTTAGAGGTTCAGCGACTGCTGGCGGACAGACAAATATTACTTTTAGAGGTGGTTTAGAAGGCAATTCAAATGGAAAAGTTAGGATATGGTTATTAAATGACGCAGGACATAGTTCATATATTCAAAGCGAACATACAGGGAATGGAAACACTCATTTAACTTTTGGAACAGCAAATGGTAATGCTTTGCCAACTGAAAAAATGAAAATATCGTATGATGGGAGAATTGATATAAATAATAGTTTAGTAATGACTGGGACAAGTCCAACTATATATTTAAAAGACACGGATAATCGCTCTGGAATGATACATATGAACTCGTCTGTTATGTATTTTTTGAACGGAGCGGGAAATGGTAGCGAGACTTGGACACAACAGAATGGCCAAAATTGGCCGTTACAATTGAATATGGATAATAACAGAGCAACTTTTGGAGGGGTTGTAACAACACCTGCAATCTCCACAAGCACTATTTATGACTTTTCAGGAACATATCTTAAAATGGTTTTAGGTTCTGGTTATACTGAGTTTTATGGAACATCAGCGACATCAACAAATAACTTTATTTATGCTGGTAATGGTTACGCATATTTCACTTCGGCATCAACAAACTTCGTCGACCTTGTCTGTAAGTTCAATGGAAGCACCTGGACTACATCGTGGATTGGAGCGAGTTCTTCAATAAAAATCAAGCAAGATATTGAAGAGTTAGACGATGCCGAATGTTTAAATAAATTATTACAATTGCGACCTGTTAAGTATCGCTATATTGATATTACGAAAAACTTTCACGAGACAAAGAAGGTTTATGGGTTTATCGCTGAAGAAGTCAAGAGTGTATTTCCTGAGGCAGTTAATGATAAAAACAGCGAGTTAATCCCTAATATTTATCTTATGGGGAGTGCGGAAGGGGATGTATTAACAATCGCAAAAGAGCTTGAATTAAATATTGAATACACTTGCTATTTGAGTGATAAGACTGAGAAAATAATAGCATTAGAAGATTTAGGCGATGGTGATTATAAGATTAATAAGACTTATGAAACTAAGACGGATATATTTGTTTATGGTAAAATAGACGACCAATTCCATATTCTCAAAAAAGAGTATTTTCATGCAGTCACAATTAGTAGCGTCCAAGAACATCATAAGATTATTATGGAGCAAAAGCAAGAGATTACGGACTTAAAAGGAAGACTGGCTAAATTAGAGGCCGTTGTGATGGGTATGTTGAGCGGGAGCATTTAAAGCCAATAAATTTGCAGAAATATTTACAACCACATTCGGCTTTAACGGGTAAAATACAGCCTATTTTTTTTATCATTATATAATAAGATAAGATAATAATATAATGAAAACAAGGGAATATTGGCTACACCAGACCCCTCGAAAGTTAGCGAAAGACCTTATAGCAGATATTGATTTTACAAATATAAAAAATATATATGAACCATTCGCTGGCGAAAATGCCTTTTACGATAATTTCCCTGAAGGCATTACAAAACACCGAACTGAAATTACCGATGGCTTAGATTTTCATAATTTTAATGTTGAAGCAAATCAGTGTGATACAATAATTTCAAACCCTCCTTACCAACTCAACGGCAAAAATGCTTATTTCTCTCTTATTATGTATTTCTTTAGTTATGATTGTGTACAAAATGTATATTTTCTTACAAGTACGGCTTGTCTCAATAGTTTAACTCCGCCAAGAAGAAAGGTTATGGAAGATGCTGGGATATATATAAGCCAAATAACAACATGCTCAGTTAAAAAATGGAGAGACAGGTACTACATGATTCATTTTAGTAGGAAAAAGAATAATATATTTAAATATCTTTTAGAAATATATGATGATGATAAAACGAGTACATAATTGATTTATTTTTAGAAATTTATAAAAAGTTATAAAAGTTTAAGAAAAATTAAATTATGTACTCATTTTACATTTTAGTTGTTCCGTATTGTAAATAATTAGACAAGTTTTGATGATGTCTCGCATATTTGAGATGAGTATAATGCAAATCCCAGAGGGGAACAATCTCATTATCTAAATAAATTATTAAGTTTTTTTCTTTTGTACTTTCAGCTTTTTTATAAGCATCTTTTATTAAGTTTTGCATTGCTAAAATTGCTGGGGGTTTTAGAAATTTTGTTTTATAATCGTTATCATCTAATACTTTTTGCAGGTCCTTTTCTAATTTTTTCCATGAAGTTAATTCTTTTAACTGAGGATGTCTTTCCGTATAATCATAAGCAGATTCAAAAATACCTTTTAATCCATCGGTCTTTATTTTATTTTCCAAATAAAATTTATCATTTGGGTCATAAGAGCTTGCTTCAGGAACTGAATTATCATTATAAGAATAAAATTCTAAATTTCTTGTTACGGATGCCGATGAATCTGATACTGATTTACTTGATGACGATGAAGCCGAAGAAGGTAACATGCTTCTGTTACTTTCGTAATCACTAAACGTTTTATTTACTGATGAACCTGCTGAATAATCCATGTTTGCCGAATATTGCGATGAGCCTACCGAGGATACCGAGTCACTTCCTGTTAATTTTTTGTGATATTGGCTGAATTTATTAAATATATTAGGGCTTACTCCTCGAGCCTCTTGTTTCGCCCATACTTTTTTAACATATAATGCGTTTCTCAATAAAGCTTGAATATCTTGTTTGCTATTAGGGACCGCTGAGGTTTTTGCATGACGTGTGCCTTTTACAAATCCTTCAGTAGGCTTTCTTTTGTTAGCATTTAATCTTTTCTTTTCAGCTGCGGTTAGCTCGCTCATATTTGGGCTATTTTTATTTATATCAAAAATCTCATCAGAATATTGTTTATTACTTAGATTACTAACTAACGAATCCGTATCTGAATATGAGTGACTAAAAAAAGATTTATCTTCTGCCGAAGAACCTAAATATTTCTGTTTTCGTATTATTTTCCTCATTTTACGTTGCTTTTTTCCCGATGCAGGCCCGTAATTTGGTAAAGAAAGTCTTGGTACATCGGATGCTGATGTAGGTTTGGCCGTTTCAATAATTATTTTATCTTTTAGTAATTTTTTATAAACTGCATTTCCAATCTGAATCTTTCGTCCGGTTAAAGGGTTTTTTATTGTTCCATCCATTGATTGTATAACACTCATATCAGATGCTAATGAAATTTGTTTATCCATATCTAATTATAATAAATGTTTTTATTTTATTATATAAGGCTCGTCATTTAATATCTTAGATACCTTATTGGCCTTGTTTGTAAATATGTTATCAGGGGCTTGTTTTAATACCAAGTTTAATATGTTTGTAAAAGAATATCTACCTGTTAAGGCTTTTAATCCATCTTTTATTTTCAGAATTGATGCCGATAATGGGCCCGCTTCCATCACGGTATTCCAACCGCCCTGAGATTCGGGTATAAACGCATGGATTATTCGGTAAAAATCCCTGATATACAATTTCTCATCCTTTACTTCTTTTGAAAGACCAAAATCATACAACATAATATTATAAGGACAGCTCTCAAGGTAAAAAATATTATTATTAATTTTATACTTATAATACCCTTGTTCGGTATTTTCCTGATATAAGAAGTTACCATAATGAGCATCGTTGTGCATTGATTTAAAGTGAGATTGATAAGTCGCTAATGATATAAAGACCTGAATCAGGAGGTTAAAAAGTAAATGCTTGCTTATTGGGTACAAGTTGACGTTAGCTAATAGTGTTTTAATATCGCCGTTGCAAAGCTCATTAACTGTTACCAGACTCGTCTTATCATTCTTGTCTTCGCACATATGGCTCGTATATATTAAAGGAAAATGCTTTGTTTTTTTAGTTCTTAGCAGGTCGTTTGTTAGTTGCTCCATGATAATAGCCTCTTTTAAGTTGCCCCTTGCTTTATTAGTTAGTTTAGATACGACAAGAAGGTTAGGTAAATTAACAATTGAGGACAAATAAATGGCCCCATAAACACTTTGAGTACCTATTTGCTTATCCAAGATTAATTTATTAGAAAGAGCCATGTAACTCACACCATTTATCGATATGTTTCTTATACATTCTTTAGAATCAATTAGGTCTAAATATACCTTAGCGTCATTGTACTTTTTTAATCGATTATTCAAAGAGTATTTATGATATGTATCTTGGCGTATTGATGACGTTGAGCTTGATGAGGTCATCGGTTGAATCGAAGATACTCTTGAAGATTGCCTTTGTACTGAAGGAGGCTGGGGAGGAGGCTGGGGCGAAGGCTGATTAATTTCTTCAACAAATATAGTAACTGGAGGTAATAATACTGGGGGCTTTTGTTCTAATTCTTTTGTTAATATCTTTCCCAACTTTGTATTTTTGCGAACTGCTCGGCCTGTCGCAGGATTTACCACACAATCGTGTACAGGGGCTACATTGTTTTTAATGTTTTCTTTCATAATCTTTTTACCCAAGGCTCCTGATAGCCTTACTGCTCGGCCTGTAGCAGGGTTAATGATACAATCAGGCTTTACACTTTTATTCATATTCTAATATATGATAATAAAAAAAGTATTAGATTAATAATAGGTTAAGTACATTAGCAGATTTTTAATTTTTACATTTTTCTTTCAAGCGTTCAATATATACCTCGGCAGTATAAAGGTTTGCCATTCTTATATCGGTTTTTTTAACTTCTTTATATGATAAGATATAATTTCTAATCAATTTAGTGATTAAATCAAGAGGCATCTTTTTTTCTAAAAATATTTCTGTTAGTCGCCGTGAATTAGTCATAAGAATATTATCATTAATGTCCTCTTTTATTTCACAAAGAGTAGCAGAAGAAGTAGGGGGGAAAGTTTCAATAATTTGCTTATACATATTATCGTTAGTAACGTTAGTAATAAAAGATATTACGAAGACAATCAATTTTTATATTTTTGCCCTAAATAAAAGCCCTAAGCAAAATAAAATGCCCCCTATTATTTTTCTGATGTAAAAATATGATTTTTGATATATATCTTATACCATATATATATATATTATTATTATTATATATAATAATAAGTAGTAAAATAAGGGGCAAAATAAAGGGTAGTGAAGGTTGTAGTACAAGATATTTTTATATTTTTATTTTATAAAAGAATGTTGGGCTGACCTTTTTACCTTTTGCCTTGTTTTTTACCCTAATCCTCTTCATCATCCACAAGCTCATCATTATCCTCCATTTCTTTTTCCTCAAATTCTTATCCTACTCTTATCCCACATTTTTATCCCACTTTCAAATATTTTATCCCACATTTTTTTCTGGTCGGCTTTTGGTTTCTTTTTGCCTTTTCTATTACCATATTCTCTCTTTCCTCTTATAAAAAGTAGGATAAAAATGTAGGATAATAGGATAAGAAATAAAAACAATTTAGAAAAAATAAAAAGTATTTTTTTATTATAGGATGATTTTGGTCAAATTCTTATCCAACTTAGCATACATTTACTCCTCTTCATTTTCTAATATTATCCCATCACTTTCGTCAAGGATTTCAATATTTTCATCAAGGACTTCATTATATACTTTTAACCAATCCAACACTCCTACTTTATCCAACTTTAAATACCTTGAGTGTGTACCTTTTGGAATAACCATATTAATCCCAGTCTTTTTATCAGTAACATGCCCGATAAACTTATCATAAGTATATGCCTGTACCTTACCCCATTCACAATAATTTTTATAATCATTATACATTTCTTTAGGTAATACCTTAACATATTCCATTCCATTATACTTAACCCATTTATTATTAATCCCATAACATTTAACCCCGTCATCGCTTACGATGTGATGGATATATTTTTTATAATTCTTGCTATTAACTCCTTGCTGCCTACGATATGCTTTAGTAATAGGGCGCTTAACTTGAAAATCCATAGGCGTCCAATCACATTTTACTTCATTTTTAAGGTACATATAAAATAACTTTTGATTCATTCGGTCGTCCATACATTCATATAAATCCTTAAAATAATCCTTATCACCTTTCTTACAATCACTGCTTTCAATTATAGCAAATCTTCGGTCTTTATCATCAATATCTAAAATATCCTTGTTATTAGTAAGCATAATAATATTAACATAGTTGGTAAATGTATTAGCATCAATATTTTTTTTCTCAATAGTTATCGTGGGTTCAGTAATAAGATTTTTTAAATCTTCGCAAAACTTTTTCATTTCTGCCGATGTTTCTTCAATAACCAATAAGAGACATTTAGCGAGTACACTATTAAATCTTCCAAAAATCCTATCGGGCTTGTGGATACTTTTTGCCAATTCCATACCTAAAATACATTTACCGAAAAAGTTAGTAAAAGTATTACGGCCTGTACCATGTTCATCATTATAAAAGACTAACGCAACTTGTGGGCGTTTTTCGGGGTCTTGTATCATTCGGCTTAGCCAATTAATAAAGTACTCATAATATTCCTCGTTACCACTACAGTATACTATTTTTATATGGTCTAAAATAGGTTGTATGCGATTATAATCAATATCGCAATCTAAATCAATATTATCCGCCTTATATCCATTAAAAATATTTTTGTGATATTTGCTTTGCCTCTCGGTTAATCCTTTAGGGCAAAATACTAAACCTTCATAAGATTTTTTATTAGGGTCTTTCCGCCATTCTTCCATAAAGCCGGTTGTCTTATAAACATATTTTTTAATTCTTTTATCAAAGGTACATTTTTGGTACTGGTATTGCCTTGTTTGTTCCACGAATTCGCCAACTTTTAAATATTGTTCTGCTTCATTAACATCGACTAAATCAAAAATCTCTCTGGGAACTAATGGGGTACGATAATAACAAGTGGGATTTCTGATAAAACAAAACTCTTTCTCAAAATCTGCTTTCATTTCAGCATAACCTTTCTTAACATTTTTATTATAATAATCTTCATCATCTTCCTTCAATAATGATAAGAGATGTTTATAACCCCTTTTAGGTTTCCCATCTTTAACAAATAATTTAACATAAATATCCATGTTTTTTTTATAATCATAACCATCTAAACATTTTTTGGAAAATGCTTCACATATATTAAATACATCATTTTCGTCCCATCCATATCTTAATCCAATTCCAATAATGCACATAATAACTTCTAACCAATCGCTATATTCCTTGGAACGATTAACATTTAATTTACCAACATAAGTAATAATAGTTTTTTTAAAATACTCGCTCCGTCGCATGTTTGTCTCTTCTTCTTGCTCTTCTTCGTCATTGACTTTAATAATTTTATCACCTTTTACTTTTAATTTATCACACGCTTCATATATTTGCTCAAGTACTGTTGCGCTATCCTTTTTCTTAGGAAACTTCAAGTCCCAGTTCTCAAAGCCTTCTTCGACGTATGATACAAGATATTTAGTAATATCAGAGTCATCGTCAGGTAACAAAAAGGGACGAGATATCTTTTTACCATCCTTTGTAATTTTTGTATTAGTATAAATGCTTGTAAGAAATTTTCCACACTTATAAACATTCTTATCAAAACGAGTGATATTATTTTTTTCAAGCAAATCCAAGATATTAGTATAATGCATTCTAACTTCATCAACGGTATAATGTGCTGAATATTTAACTCCGTCATCAACTTCATATGTCCTTTTAATTACGTATATATTTTTATCAGGAAAAAGTGTACTTAGGACCTTCTTGCTTTCCGTAATGCGTTCATCAAAATCCACGGTAGAATCTCCCACAAAATCTTCGTCAAAATAAGGCTTAACTTGGTAATCTCCTCTGACCAACTCAGCAGGTACTTGTAATTTCTTAATTTCATTCTTATAATTCTCAGCAGTTACGTCGGTAATTTCAACAATATTTTTCTGATTAAACAAACATCCAAGATATACTTTTTTAAAACCCATTCTATTATAATTATACATATTTAATTAATCCTTATATCTTATTAAAAAGGAGTCTAAAAAAAAGAATCATTTTTTATAAATTATAGCGTGTGCGTGACCACAAGTTTTTCCGCCTTTTTGTTTTGGTATCTAATTCTGCGCATTTCATTAACTCTCGCAATTCCTTCAGGCGAAAATCGGCCGATACCAAGCTCCTTGTGTTTTTCATAACATTCTTTTCTTTTCTGAAGCTTTTTTGCACGGAACTCGGGGTCATTATCATATTTTTCTTTCAACTGTTTCTTATATTTATCATAAAAGGCTTTTCTGATTTCTTCGGTAGTAAAACTCGCAGGAGGCATTGCGTGACGTTATATATATTACTCTTTAATTACTTATATCAATTTTTATATATTTTCCATAATAACGGCAGGTTTTTTCACAACCATTTCAATATGATTATTTATCGTGCCATTCAATTGTATCGGAGTGTGGCGATTATTAGCATTAAAAGACTTTGAAGCGGCTAATTTATATCTTGTCGGAATGTCCTCAAAATCGCAGTCTTGTATAAGGTTATCATATTTCAAAAGTAACATATTATACTTTTCTGCGGTAATTACATTCTCATCATCAAAAGCATCTATTTCTTGCGTTAATGTCATAAAAGATTGCGCTAATTTTTTAAATTGCTCGGCTTTTTCACTTGCCTTAATGCTATTATTTAAAGATACGATTAAAACTGATACAGCATTTACGACGATATTTGGTATTTTCATCTTTGTCGCATCTTCGCTGATGCTATTTATGATACACATAGCGGACGAAGTAAGCACTAATGGAATACTAAACAAAAATTTAATAAAGCTCCAGTAATTACATGCGGAACTACATACTAATACTAAACACTCACTTTTATCCAATAATTTTTGGAGCTTCTCTTTATGATTTGTCATCTAATATATGTTAATAAAATAAATTAATTATACGCTCAGCTACTCATTTTTTAAGTCGTTCGTTAAGTAACGCTAATAGCTGCGCATTTGCCTTATCAAGGTCATCAAATAACTTCTTTTTTTCTTTAAGAATGCGGTCTAAGTGTTGTAAGCATTCTTCTTCGTCTTTTGCTAATTCTTTAATACCCTCATTAATACTCGCCATATATTTTCTCATATATTCTCGTTGTTTTTGTTGTTTTTCAGTTCCTTCTCCTGCTTCTTTACGAGGTCTTCCTAGTTTAGGGGGCATAATTAATTAATAATTACTCTAATATAAGTAAAGATTTTAAAAATTGAAAAATGAAGCTTTAGGTGTTTCAGATTCGCTTTTTCTTTCAGGGGCGTGTTCTCTTACTTTCTTTTTAGGTGCTTTAACATGCTCGACAACTTCTTCGATTTCTTCATCGTCGGAGCTTGCTTCTACGATGACTTTTCGAATTATTTTCTTCTTTTTTTTATCTTTGGGTTTATATATGATTTGTTCTTCAATCTCTGGCTCTGAATCCACAAAATCTGGCATGGGAGTTGGTTGAATATCTAATGAGCGTATAGGTTCAGGTTTTGGTTTTGGCTTACGTGTTTTTTTTTTAGGAATTTCTGTTACGCTACTTGTTGAAAATTCATTATTATCTTCGTTTGTTTCTTGCAAAAACTCATTGGATAATTTGGCCGCCCTTTTATCTTTTTTGGCCTGTCTTGCTTTCTTAAGTAATTCTAAACGTTGGTCATATGTAAGCATATCTATCTATCTATTATACTAAATGCATAGAAAAAAATTTTATATAAAACGCATTTGTTTCTTTTTATTTAATACCTCGCCAAATTCTGACATAATTTCATACTCACGTCGTTCGAGAGCTTTTTTATTATCGCATGGATACTCTTCGTGAAGGGTCATTTCCCATTCATTCCAATCGGTGATATATTTATACAAGTTGCAACGTGAGCTATAATTTTTACTATCATGTTTATGTTTTGAGTATCTACTTTTTAACGTTTCAATCGTCGAACCAACGTATATTTTCGAATTATCGATTTTATTTTTAATTATGTATATCTTACCTTTTAAATATCGATTATCTATCATTTAATAAATCATAAGATATTATTTTTCATTTTTTATATTTAATTAATTGCAAATGTATAAGGTAATTGTCTAGTATAAGAGGCAACGATTTCTCGGTACAAAACATTAATTTAAATTCAGATAAAAATCTGTTATCTATCTTATTCACCGTATTCTCAACATTTTTATATTTAATACAAGTCATCGGTGGCTCATCTGAATCAACCCATTCTAATATGTTTCCTACTCCCTTGGTATAAACGCTCCCATCATTCGATAATTCATTATGAGTGTTATTTGTAAAAGCAAGATTTGTACTAATAATAATTTTAGAAAAATTCATAATATTTACATAAGTATCACTTACGACAGGAGCATTTGCCATCGGTATTAAGCGCTCATAAAATCCGTACATATTTGCGGTAGTTAGATTAGGAAATATTAGTGTTCTTATTTCGGTGATAGTCCCTGCGTCATTATTGTATGGTATGGGATTTGTAAACGTTTGGATAGGCAAAGAATTACTTATAATAATTTTATTAGTATAATTTTGTTTAGCAAAGGCAATCTTAGCATTTACCGATGTACTATTAGCATTTATGGTAGTAATAAGATTATCAATATTATAAAATCCATCTGCGACCGAGACATAGGATGTTGTTAAACTTTGTGTTGTAGTCGTCGCAATTGTTTCTGCTTTATAAAATTGCATCTTATCTAACCTTATTACATTATCTCCGTATGGGTAAGATCTTGATAATATTCTAATTTTATAATATTTATACGGAATATTCCCTAATACATTTAATATGATATTCTTGCTTGTGGTATTCGCAAAAAAAGTCATCACGTTATCACTAAGAGATAAATTAGTATAAGTAATATTATCATTACTGCCTTCAACCGCAAAAGTTATACTAACATCAAAATTAAAGCCTTGTGCAGTAGTAAACGACATATTAATGGATATTTTTTGTAATATGAATGCCTCAACCCAATTTGTAGTTGTCTTTTTATGTATTTTAATATAATAAATAGCACCTGCTGAACTTTCTTCAAATTGTAAATAATTATTATTAAAGCCTGATCGGAAATTAGTTTTTTGCATTTTATTTACAAAAATTGGATCGCCTTGCGGAGAATATCCTGAAATGATATTTGGAGTTCCATAATATACCGAATAATCAGTGCCTACAAGGCTCTCTTCCATTGTTTCGAGTGACGCCCCACGTATGGCAATATTTAAAAAAGTACTTGTACCTATATTATGTGCTAATAATCCATAATTTGTATCTACATTAACTAAACTATTTGTATTATATTCTGGTATGAAACTACTTATGCTAAAAATATTATTATGTAATGCTTGGCTAATATTATACGCACTATTCAGATATTTAAAATCTACTAATTTTACACTAAGCCTTTCCTTGTCGGTACACTCGATTGGATAATCAAGCCTAATAATTATTTCATTAGTATCATTTTTAGTTTTTTCAAGAAAAAAATTAAATACGCTCATCTAATATAATGAGATATATTTTTCTAAACTAAATATTTAGGGTCTCTCACTATAACTTGGTTCCATCCGCTTCTCACCCTATTCTCATCTTTTTCTTGCTTATGTATGCTAAGAATTAAACTTCCGTATGGGATTTTCATAATCTTATCATAATACTCCATAATCTCTTCCTTGCTAAAATGAGAACCAATTTCGGTTGCTATATTATCAATAATGTACTCACGATTAGCACTCTTTAAAAGCACAAATATATCAGTTTGACGACGAATAATCGCTGGAATACTTTTGAGATTTTGAGTAATATAAAATAAATTAATCCCAACGAGCTTATCGCTTTCGTGTCTGCTTTTCACGCTCAATTTGTTAAAGAAATTGCTTCTTTTACCATTACTAAACGCATCACCACCAATCATATCATCTAATACAAGGAAAACAATGCGATAATGATACAAAATATTACCATCATAATCTCGTGGGGCGTCAGGGTCTTCTTTTGGGTCAATATAGGATTTAAATTCAAGTAGCTGTAATTCCTCGTCAGTCATATTTGCAATATTACTTTTGATAAACTTTTTATAAACTCTTCGGTATTCATTATATTCTTCAATCATATCTCGTTCAACCAAAAGACCATCATAAATCTCATTCAACGTTTCGTCAATATTATCTTCGACGTCAATTCTATCTTTATCGTGGAGAGTTTTTAAAGTATTTAAAATATTATTTTGCTTTGAGCGTGACGTGCCCCCACTCACCCAAATAATTCTCATACGGACAT
>Ga0315905_10004752_pt1 | contig 13882 bp, 23 predicted proteins | sample LakEriMetagenome_5_FD_203522 | JGI IMG/M metagenome (GOLD analysis project Ga0315905, IMG submission 203522) | Freshwater fungal communities from buoy surface, Lake Erie, Ohio, United States - Buoy 4 MA121 | ecosystem: Environmental > Aquatic > Freshwater > Lake | place: USA: Lake Erie, Ohio... | reverse complement strand
GCATGGGGGCGCGATGCGGGCTGCGCGCGTCCGTCTGCTGCCTCGCCAGGCCGCTGCAGCGCCCCAACGCCTGGGCCGCACCCACCTTCTCCCATATCTGATCGAACTCCTCTATGCCCTCCTGCACCTTCTTCAGCGTTCTATCTATTTCTGCTTGCAGCTTTCTGGCCGCACCCATGGCGCCCGAGAGCTGCCCAGCTGCTCTTGCACGTTGTTGTACTGGTCAGAGCGTGTGGTGGCACACCTTGGGCGTGCGTTTCGAAGCTCCTGCACTTCGATCTGGACGCTCGCTCAGCCCCGGCCGACCGCACCAGGCCACGAACAGCAGAACAGGGGCTGAAACGTGGAGTGCGCTGGTTGCTAGCAACCGCGGTGCCGGCAGCTGCTGACTGGGTCACGCCCACGCAGCGAGACGCCAGGCGGCGGGCCCCGCGCATCGCGCATTATTTCATCCCTTCCCTCACTCTGCTGTCGCGTCCCACTGTCGCCGCGCTGCCAGTCAAGATGCGACGCTCCCTGATCACAGCCCTGGCGTGCGGGCTGCTGCTGGCGGCCGGCGCAAACGGTGCGTGGCAGCATTGCAAGTAGTTGCGTGAGGGACCTGGGCCCCGCCAGCGGCTGGCCAGGCGGAGTAACTCCTGGAGTTGGGCGGACGCGTCACTCACCGCTCCCGGGGCCTGCCAACATTCCGCAGCCCAATGCTCGCTGTCCCAGCCGGCCGGCCTCGTGGCAAACGTGCGGATGACCTCCACCGTCAACTACGGAGACTACAGGTGAGGCGGCAGGAGCTGCCCGGCAGGCTGTGCTGGTCACCCGCCTTCCCCGGCGCTTGCGGCTACAAACCAGCCTGGGGCCTGGTGGCCTCAGTGCTCGCCGCCCACCCTTCTTGCTGCAGCAAGATCAGCATTGCTTGGGACTACAGTTCTACCGGATGCGTCAACGAGGTGAGTGTTGCCTTGGTGGCTGGCGGTGCATGGTGTTGCCTTGGTGGCCGGCGGTGCATGGTGTGATGCCGCGCGGTGGCGTTTCAAGCTGCCCTGCCTGTGTGAAACGGGCGCTCCTGGCCCAACTGCCGACGGCCAACCGACCTCACACGCGCCTGCTCAGCGCTGGTGAACCTGTGCTGCTCTGCGTCCGCAGTACGTGGTGGAGACCTTCCGTCAGGGTGACAAGTGGGTGGCGGCGTCTCTGCTGCTGCGGAGCTGCATCCTCAGTGCCGTGACGGCCGGCTGCCACCGACAAATCGCATGTCATGTCGTATGCCCTTACTAGCTGGGCGTCCTGACAGTTTGCTGCTGCTGCCGCTGCTGCTCTGCTGGCACCCCGCAGCGCCAAGATTGCCAGCAACACCCTCACGGCTGCCAGCCCCAACGGCGGCACCACCGCCTTCACCAGCCAGAACCTGACGCCGGCCGGCAAGTACGTGTTCAAGATCACCGCCTACAACCGCAACAAGGGCCTGGCCGGCACCGGCAGCACCGGCTCGGTGAACAGGTGCGCGCGCAGACACTAGACGGGCACCGTGGGTCCACCTCACCCTGCACCACCGTCTCACGCCAGCTCACCCCTGTGCCCCTGCAGCAACGCATTCACCGCCGCCCCCAAGCCGTCTTGCAACAGCAACGCCGCCCCTGGCCTGGTGAAGAACCTGCGCCTGACCAGCACCTACAACGAGGGCCAGTACAGGTGGGAGCGGAGCTGGCAGCAGTGGCAGCAAGCACCGCGCCTGCTGGTGCACCTGCAGCAGCAGCTCGCCCGTGTCTTCAACAACCCAGACGGCTGGAGTGGGCTGCCTGCTGCCACCCACGCCCCTGCCACCACCTCCCCGCGGTTCCTGCCCCCCCTGCAGCTTCATGAACATTGCCTGGGACTACCAGGGCCCCGGGTGCGTGACCGAGTACTCTGTGCAGACCTTCAGGTGGGTGTGAGGGCTCTGCTGTGGTGGCCCCCAGCTGCCCTCTGCCCCCTCCCCACACACCCCACCAGCACTTGCGCACAGCCAGCAGCACACCTGTGCCTGCTGCTGCACCAGCCGCCACCCGAGAAGCTGCCTAGCTGCGCGATCGAGACTGCCCTGGCGGAGGCACTGTGTCTGCAGGCAGAAAGATGGCATGCAGATCGGCTCTACCACCGTCACGCCGGCTTCCCCCACTGCTGGTGCGACCTACAAGAGCCAGACCCTGACCCCTGGCGAGGTGCGCCGAGAACTGGGTGCTTGGCAGCCGGGGCTGAATCTACCAGGAGCGGACCAGCTGGCTGCAGCTGCACAGTAGCGTCAGCAGCGTGTGACCCCACGGCAATAGGTGCACCTGGGGTTTCCGGGAGCATTTGGGCCCAGCCAAGGTGGGCGTGGCTGGCGTGCACCTGCTGGCCATGCAGTGGAGTCCATGCTGGTGTGTGACTCTGCACGCATGCTGCAGAAATACTTCTTCAAGGTCACTGCCCGCAACATGCGCCTGGGCGCCAGCAACAGCGCTGGGTCCATCAACAGGTGTGAGGCTCGCCTGGGCACGCCTGGCTGGGTCAGCTGCCGCCATTCTGCATGCTTGAGCGCACGGCGCGTGGCAGCTGCGCAACTGCCAGTCAGGCAGCGGGCGTCATCACGCGGCGCCCGCACCGCCACAATCAGCATCGCTGCTGCCCCTGCAAGAGGGCCCTGTCTGCCTCATCTGCGCTCCTGTCAGCGAGGGAGCTGCCCTATGTCCTGCATTGCAGCGCTGCCTACACCGCCGCGCCAGCCGCCTGCAATGCCAACGCTCCTGCCGGCCTGGTCAGCAATGTGCGGATGACAAGGTGAGCTTCTTGTGTGGATCAGCATGCGAATGGGCTTGCAAGCGGTTGCCGTCACGGGTGGGCGCCTGTGGACCAGGAGACCAGCACGCGTGAGCCGCGGTGCCGGCCCGCGCCCGTCGTGCCCCACTCGCCTCGCACTGGCTGTGCCCTTGCAGCACCACCAACGAGGGCCAGTTCAGTTACATCAGCATCGCCTGGGACTACAAGAGCCCCAACTGCGTGACCTCCTACACGGTCCAGACCTACAGGTGGGGAGGAGGCTACTGGTGGCGTGTGAGGCAGAGAGGGGGGGGGGGGCAGCAGGCGCGCAGCGTCTGGCTTCCGCCTGCCTCTGCAGCAGGCAGCAACGCTCTGCACGCTGCATGAATGACAGCATGACTGCACGACATCAAAGGCTGTGCTGTCCCTCAGCTTCTGAACTGTCCTGCGGCGCGTGTGCAGGGCACGCGATGGCGTCAACATCGGCTCGGCCAGCGTGCCGGCCACTACCCAGCTTGGCGGCAACTACAAGAGCTCCACCCTCACCCCCGGCGAGAAGTACACCTTCAAGATCACCGCCACCAACGGCCGCCTGGGCGCCACTGGCAGCGCTGGCTCCGTCAACAGGTGGGGGTGGCGGGTAGCCTGGCTGCTGCCGCGCGTTGCCGCTGTGCTGCCGCATGGACTCCTCCCCTCCTCCATGATGGACAGAGCTGAGCCTGCGGGTGCTGCCTGCACTGCCTGCAGCCCCGCCTACCAAGCCGCTGGCAAGCCCACCCCCGTGCCTCTGTGAGGCAGGAGGAAGGAGGTGCCAGGGCCCAAAAAACAAACAAAAAACAAGAAGGGTCCCCTTCTTGTGGATCAAAGCATGCGCGCGTCCGCATGAATCAGCCCGGACCCCTGAGCCTGCAGCACCTGCTGCTGTGGATGCTCCAGGGAGGCAGAAGCCAACAAATGAACCACCTTGCATTGCATGTGTGAAGGCAGCGCTGGCAGGCAGCGGGCGTCATTTGACGGCAGGGATGCTTGGGGCATGGATGGATTGGTTTCCGAATCGTTGCGCGCCGCAGCACAGCATGCTGTAACAAGCGTCCACGCGCCGACCTCGTCATCAGAGTCAAACTGCAGGCACATACTAGTCATGCCCAAACCACGCGCGCAGGCCGCGGCGAAGGGCAGCCTGCTGCAGGTGCAGGCCTGGCAGCAAAAGCAGCCCCCGCCCGCAGCTGCCGAGCCAGGGTTGTACGTGGTGGAGAGCAGTGCCGACTTGGTTGTGAGGGGGGCGCCGGGCAGCACTGCGACGCCAGATCACCGCTCTCACAGCCAGCTGGGTGCTTCAAAGCGCGCGCTACCGGATCCAGATGCTGGATGGCACACCGCCAAGCGTCCCGCGCCGGGCGCGCCGGGAGCACACGGCTCGCCAGCGGCCCCCGATCCCGCGAACGAGCGGTCGCCGCCGCCAGCAGCGGCCACCAGCGAGCAGGACACCGAGGCCCCACAGCAGCCTGGTACCAGCACCGACGATGACAGCGGCATGAGCCAGCCAGCCACCTGCTCGCTGTCAGGCATGGCGCAGCTGGCCCTGCTTCCCAACGGCTCGCTGTCCGGCCACCTGCTGGCCGAGGGGCGCAGCTACGGCCTGGTGGGTCGAGAGCTGCTGCGGCAGAATGTGTGCTACAGGTGGGCCACCTGGCGGGCGGCGGTTGTTGGTGCTGCAACAACCCCGAGCAAGGGTAGCCTTTGGCACGCGCAGTAGCAGCGTGCTGTTGAGATGCACAACGGGATGCTGTGGGGCTGTTCCACCCTGCTCCACCCTGCCGCAAAGGCTGGGGCCACCCCGTGGGGCCGCCCCGTCACTCCCCTTCTGAACCGCCCCCGCCCCTTCCCCTGGGCAGGGACGAGGACTGGGCGCTGCTGCAGTTGGACATCTTGCGATTTGACACAGGGCAGGAGCAGCGCACGTGGGTGCAGCGATGCGGGGGCGACCTGATGCGCCTGACGCCGGCAGACATGAGCGACGAGGCGACCCACGATGCCATCACCCAGCAGTGCCTGGACATGGTGCCAGAGTTTGCAAAGGTGGGGCGCGCAGCCAGCAGCGGAGTTGGGTTGCCTGAAACTGGCAGCATGACGTGGCCAACCGTGCATGGCATCCTGGCCTCTGGCTGCACACAGGCAGCTGCACGCCCGTACACACGCACACGGCACAGCAGCGGCGTCTCAGCAGCGCTGGCGCATGCCTGCGCTCGGCTGCCTGCAGGTGGGCTTCGTGGGCGACCTGCTGCTCAGTGATGAGGCGGCCGAGGAGCATGTGCGGCAGTACATCAGCCAGACCTTGCAGTGCCAGGGCGCTGTGGTGAACCTGGGCACACTGACGGCCGAGGAGCTGCAGCCCAGCTTCCTGGCATGCGAACCACAGTCAGCAGACACCATGTGACCGACCAGCTGCGGCCGCGCACAGGAATGGCTGCTGGGCCGTGCTTTGGCTGACCATGTGTGCTGCAACATGCACACAACCCACCGTCACTCAGGCCTGTTACAAGCTGACCATGCAGCTGCATGGCCTGGCCGTGAACGTAGCACAGCCACGCTCCTCACGCGTCCTCGTCGCCCACGAAACGCAGTGCGCCCAGCCCCTGTTCCAGCAGCGCACCCTGCACGAGCTGCTTTGCAGCGGCCGCAGCCTGGCTGTGCCTGGCCTTCACATACATGTCGGGGCTGTGCTTCTTGCGGCTGCCCGCCAGCTGCAGAGTGCTGTCAGGGCTGACGCACCGGGAGTGCCCGGGGCTAAATGCAAACCCAGGCTTGCCCAAGGACTTGCGCACCAGGTTCATGGCAGCTTCCGCCTCCGTGCAGCTGTCTGGTGCTGTCGTCTGGTGCTGGGCAGGCGCAGTGGCACGCTGCAGCTGCCGCTGCTCCCGCTCCGCCTGCATGATCAGGCGCTCCTTCTCCTCCTTCTCGTCCAAGCTGTCAAAGGCGCCGGCACGCCGGGCCCGCGCTATCGCCTGGCAGCGCAGCCGATTGGCTAGGGTCTGTGTCACCTGCGCGCAACATGGTGCAGCCAGGGGCACCTGAGGTTGCAGGTGGGTGGTCAGGGGTCCACCTTGCCCCAGCCGTGCGCTGGGCAAGGCGTGGCTGTGAGAGATGAGAGGCATCAGGCTGTCTGTCGTCGCCAGCAGGCAGGTGCGCTGATGGTGCCAGCGACCAGCACCTTGAAGGCAGGTGGGGTGCTGAAGTCGGGCACGGATGCCTTGGGTGCCTTGATGACCGGGTCCGGAGCAGGCGCGCCCTCTGCTGCTGGCTGCTGCATGGCTGCCAACTGGCGCGCCCTGCGCTCGGCTGCGCGCTTCTCGAAGCCAAACTCCTGCAGGCAGGGGGTGCGCCCTTCACATTGACCACTCCGGTTGAATTGCCAGGCAGAGCGCCGGCTCAAGCCGGACAGCAGACTGCTTTGCGCCCTGCCTCTGCCACAGCACGACCTCGCCACACCAACGGCTGGGCAGCGCTCAGTCATCTGCAAGGGGTGGCGTGCACACCGTTGGCTGCGTGGCGGTGCGCCTGTTGGCCTCCTTGGCGCTTGCTAGCTGCTCCTGGAAGGAGCGCTGCAGGCTGCCAAAGTCGGGGATGGGCTTGGCGGTGTAGGCACAGCTCCTGGTGGCGCTGGCAGCGCTGCCTGGCCGGCTGCGGCTGCTGGTGCTGGCGACGTCAGCACTGTCGCTCAAGCGGCGGCGGTAGCTGGATGACACCAGCTCCTCCCTGCAGGGTGGTGGGCAAAGTGGGCGGGGTTTAGGGCCTGCTGGCAGTGTTCAGCCCTACACAGCATGCTCAATGATGCCAAATTCAGAGTTGCCAATCATGGGGCTGGCATCGTATGATTGCTTCTGTTCCAAGGCACACCTGTCCTGCGACTTGGCCCGCAGGCGCTCTGTGGTGCGCTGCACAGTCATGTCCCTGGAGGCCCTGTAGGACACTTTCTTGGCCTGCTCCCGGGCTGCGATGATGGTGTACAGGGGCTCCTTGATGCCAGCAGGAAGGGGGTTGGCCTTGAAGGGCTTCTGGAAGCGGTTGGGGTCGCGCTGCCCAGCTGCTTCCGCCTGACGGTGCGCCACCTTGGCCGCGTCCCGCTCCCAGAAGCTGAAAGGCTGCTCCTGGGACTGCAGGGCAGGGCAAGGGCAGCACTGCTACGAGGTGCACACCTGCCTGGGCTACCTCCCTGTGGGACTGCTGTCAGGCAGCAGCACTGCCAAGCAGCAATCCAGCAGGCCCCACCTTGAGCGTCAGGGCCCGCGTGGCATGGGCTGCGTGGCGCTTGTGCGCCTGGTCCTCCAGGATGCCCTCGTAGCGTGGCTGCGTGGTGGAGGCGGGCACAGGGTTCGCCACAAACCTGCAGGGCACGCTCCATCCCCGGTGACAATCACCACAGTGCTGCTGGCTGCAACAGTAGTGCAACACCCAGGGCCACCACTGCCACCCCTGCCTGCTCTGTCTGCCCGGGTGGGTGCCGGATGCAGTCCCTGGGCGGCGCACCTGTGGCGCAGCAGGGCGGCCTCCTCCTGGCGCCTGATCTCCAGGTCCTGCTCCAGCTTGACCTGCGCAAGCAGTTGTGTGCCAATGTTTCGAATGTGTGGTCCCATCCATGATTTACTGCATCATGGCAGATGGCAGGCCAATCACCTGTGCAATACTTTTGTGCTGCGCAGCCCAGTCTTCCATGTCGGGCTCGCTTGTGTAGCCGCCTTCATCGCCCTCAAACTGCCAATGGTCATCTGGGTACAGCCTGCAGGCATTGCCGCAGTAATGTTGCAGCAGGCAGAGGGTGGACGGGAGCCCTGGTGTGGTGAGCACAGCCACCATTGCACATCAAACCCCAGCAGGCACCAAGTTGCCCCGCGCACCTGGCACCAGCAGGCTCAGGCCATGGCTCGGCAGCAGGGCACGCCTGCCTGCTGTCAACACTGGCTGGTAGCTCCAGCTGCTGCTGCACAGCGTCCGCCAGCTGCTGGGCAGCTGCCATGGCTGTTGCTGCCGGCTGCTGCTGAGGCGGCTGTCGTGGTGCGTACTCTCCAGCCAGCCTGTAGCGTTCCATCCAGCCCTCCTCTTCGGCCCCGCGATGCGCTGCTGCCTCAGCCTGCGGGGCACCACGGCGGCCTTGGAGCCATGCAATGCATGCCGGCCGCATAATGCTCTCGGCCTGTGCACGCGGTGCTGGCACGCAGCATGCAGCCGGCAGGTGTGGCAGCATCAGCTGGCCGCCAGGCATGTGCCGCACCTGCACCTGCACCGCCTCTGCTGACATCACATCACTGGCTGCCTTGCCAGCTCGACGCGCCGCTGTGGCGGCAGCCTTGGCCTGCGCAGGAAGGCATGGGGCGGGTGCGCTACATGCTGCTGCACAACAGCAGCCAGACGGCCACCTTGATTTGAGCCTTGAAGGACAGGTTTGCAGCTGGGTGCTAAACATGCAGCAGCTGGCCCGCACACGCCTGCGCACCCACGCACCTGCCGCTCCAGCGCTGCTTCCATCTCCAGGTCGCCATCGATGTCATGGGCCATGATGCGATCCAGCTGCAGGCGCGCACAGTCATGGTGGCAGCCAGCATGCTCAACCAGGGGCCAGGGCCAGATGGGTGGGCCGGTGGGCAGCACGCCGGTCGCAGCTGCGTGCCTGCCATGTGCTGCCTGGCGGCGCACGTGCCCGGGTCTGCTGTGCTGTGCCCATCGCGGGCGCCCGGGTGGGGCTCCGCACGGCGGCGGGAAGAGGCATCAACTCACCTGGCAGTTGACCTCCGCGAAGCGTGTTGCGTCGAATGCGGCTGTTGCAATGCGCATCTCCGCTTCCAGCGCTTCCCTGCTGCTGCTGGCCAGGGCCTGCCCAGGGGTGACAGGGTCGCAGACGGCGGGAGCAGCAGCGGCCGGGGCTGCCGTGCACTGCGCCTCCGCGTCGACAAGGGCGGCTGGCTGCAGGTGGCCATGCCTGCCCTGGCGTCCGGCTGCCTGTGCCTGGTTGATCGTCTCAATGATGGACTGGATGTCGTCTGGCGAGGGCGAGCGCTGCGCCAGCGCCTGCACATTCTGCTCCAGCATGGCCAGCCGCTCCGCCAGGCCATGCACGCAACTGCAGGCAGGCAGGCAGGCAGGCAGGCCAGAGCGCAGGTGGGGCCCCTGGGTACAGGACGCAGCAGACACTAGTTCCAGATGACGTGACGGGGCGGGGCTGCCCACACACCTGGTGGCAGGCGTGCTGGGGTCGGTGGCTTGGCGCGCGCGGCCGCCTGCTGCCGCAGCAGAGGCTGGGCGCGCGCCCGACGGCGATGCGGTGGCCAGGCGGGATGCGCTGCTGCTCCGGCGCCTGCCACTTTGTACCAGCCTGTGTCCCAGAAAGTGTCTGGTCATGGTGCTGGCGGGTGCAGGCTGTCTGCTGCTGACACCAAGTGTGGCGGTGGGTCGCAGCAGCCCGAGATGTTGCAGCGCGCGCCACCCCCCGGGTCCGGGCGCACCTCTCCTGTTCCGCCGTGCGCAGGTAGTGGACGTCAGCTGTGGCTGGGTGCAAGCCTTCAAAGCTGAACTGCGAGGCCTGCACGTAGCGCCCGTCCTTCATCGCGAGAACGCGGTCAAAACCGGGGTGCGACGGCTACTGCCGGGGCCGGCCTGCACTGATGCTGGCTGCTGATGGGCACGGTGTTGCCACCCAGGCTGCAGTTGCCAGCCGCGGCCGCACGACGGGGTGACCGGGGCAGGTGCCAGGTAGCTGCAGTCCGGGGGAGGACCGATGTTTGTCGCCCCGCTCATTTGTTGGCAGGGGGCTGGCTCCGACTGAGCGATGCACGCTGGCCAATGGCATGTCCCCCGGGGGCGCGGCGCAGGCGCAGACGTCGCCAGCAGCAGCCACCAAGCCAGCAGGTTGAATGTCCGTTGCATCAGAACACACGTGGCCAGGAGACGGCAGAATGGTGCACCAGGAGACTTTGGCGAGCTGGGACCAGCAGCCTCCTCCTCGTCAATACCAGGGCGAGCTGAGGTGGGGTTCTGTTTCACCCCGGTGCAGGCTGTGGCCCCTGGGGGGCTGCTGCTGCTGCAAATCCGTGCGCTGCTGGGCTGATCAGCTCTCCAGAGATCAGCCGCAGCCGCTGCGCGACCACGCACCCACTGCATTCACGCTTGCCATTGGTGCGATGAGCTGTGCGCTGCCTCCCGCGCGCGGGCGGCGTCCTGCGGCCACTCATTCAGCTCGGCGTCACCCGCGTGGGCAGCGCGGCGGCGTCGATCGGCAGCCCCCAACCCCCGCCCCCGCCCGCCCAGGGCGCCTGGGGGCGGCCCCCCCCGGGGGCGTGGGCGGCCTTTGGTGGCCGCCCCACGCCCAGGCCACCAACGCTGGCTGCCCTGGCCGCCCCGCTGCTGCAGGGCAACGGGCCCTCCACGTCGCAGCCATACCAGCAGAGCCAGTTGCAGCCAAGCAGCAGCCAGCCCCAGCGGTTTTTGCAGCAGCAGCAAGAGCAGCAGCAGCCCGCATCCCAGCAGCCAAGCCAGCAGCCCGGCGCGCCGACGGTGCCTCCGCCGCCGCCTCGGAGAGTGAGACTGAAACTCAACGTCCACTATCGGGTGCACAGCAGGCAGATGTTGTGCGTGGGCGGGAGCTCATTTCCTTTCGGCTGGTCATTTCTTAGCATTGCAAAGGTGCCCATGACCTGGAACCAGGGAGACATCTGGACCGTGGAGGTGAGCGAGGGAGGCAGGCAGGCAGGCAGGCAGGCAGGCAGGCAGGCAGGCAGGCAGGCAGGCAGGCAGGCAGGCAGGCAGGCAGGCAGGCAGGCAGGCAGGCAGGCAGGCAGCAGGGGGGCGGGTGGTTGCTGGGCCGGGACAGCGCCAGCGACCGTGGCTGGCGGCTGCGCAGTGGGGCAACAGCGGCAGCAAGCTGGGTACATCACTTCTGCTGGGCAGCCACGGGTGCCACAGGCACTGTCAGCAGTAGCAGCATGGGCAGCAGCAGCATGGGCAGCAGCGGCATGGGCAGCAGCGGCATGGGCAGCAGCAGCATGGGCAGCAGCATCACCAGCGGTTTCTGCCAGCAGCACAGCGCGCTGCCTTGTCACCATCGCCTGCTGCTTGGGCCGTGCAGGTCGATTTTCCGGCAGGAGAGCGAGTGGAGTACAAATACGTAATTTTGGAAGAGCAGGTGAGAGGGAGGCGCTGATGTGTGCCGCCGCTGCATGCCCAGCACCCAAGGCACGCCTGTGGGGCCAGCGCCTGCCCACAGGCCGGCTCTGCTGCTGCGAGCTGCGCCCCACCGGCTTGCTGCTGCGTCCTGCGCCTGCCAGGACTGGACCAAGCTGGAGGACTCTGGCAGCGAAGGCCTGGTAGATCTGACCTACCGCACGGGCAGCGAGCCGGGGCAGCCGCCGGATGCTCAGGTCATTCAGAAGCAGATGGCCATCGTGGCCTGGCAGCCCGGACCCAACCGCGTGGTGGAGGTGCCCAGCGAGGTGAGGCAGCAGCACGCAGGAGCAACACGCTCCTGCCAGCACCAGGGGACGCACATGTTGCCCGCGCCCACCGACACTCGGGGGCAAGGCAGCGTGGCGGCGCCCAGTTGCAGTGTCGGCGTTGGTCTGGTGCAGTCTGGCCCACACTAGCCTAGTTGCTTGCCCCCCCCCCCTCGCGCTGCTCCTCATGTGGGGTGCCCCAGCCCTGCTGACAGCCGCACCTCCAGCACCTCCAGCAGCTGCACGAGATGCGTCGTCGCTGTCGTTTGTGCAGGCCGAGCTGGAGGGGCTGGCGCCGGGGGACATCATCGAGCGCGTGCCTGCACGGCCAGGGCCGCGCGTAGCCCCGGGCAACGAGTCGGAGAGCCGGCCAGCACGGCCAGATCCGTTCGAGGTGGGGCGGCAGGCGCTGGTGGCTGGGCGTGCCCTGAGCATCGGGAAGCGGCAGAGGGTGGGCAGCAGCACTCCCTGAGCAGTGGGAGTTGTGAGGCATGGCCGCCGCCGGCGCCACCACGCCTCTAGACCTGCGCGCGTGATGCCTCCCGACCAGGCTCTCAGCTTGCCCGCACACCCGACCTGGCTTGCAGGGCACCTGGGAGACGCTGGCGCTGCCCCAGGAGGGCATGCCTGTGCTGGACAGGCATGACGTCTGGGGTTGGAGCAGCACCACCAGCAGCCAGCGGCCGCCAGGGCTGCGCCACCTGCGTTTTGATGATGGCTTCCAGTAGCCAGGCACAGCAGGCGGGCGGCAGCCAGGATGCGATTGCAACCTATGAGGCAGCTCTGTGGCAGCTATTTTGTAACTGGTGTTATCCGCTCAGCATTTACATACCCGCGCTCGTAGCGCCGCCTGTGCACATGCTGCATTGTAGCTCTCTCGGCACACACACCTCTCCACTGACCGCTCCACCACCCATCGTCCCGAAACTAGGGCTGCCACATCTACTGAGTGTTCTGGGCATCGCGCAGCACGGCCACCACGCTCTTGAACGCGAACCACTCGGGGATGTCGTCGCCGCTGCAGGACATGGGAGGGCACACGCAGCCGTCAGAGGGCGGGCCAGGGCTCTGGTCCGCTCCACCACCTGGCTGCAGGCTATGTCCCGCCTTCCCGTTCCCCTGGGCTCTGCTCCCCCCCTCCCCCCCCGCGCCCCGCCGCCCGCCGCGCGCTGCTCACCCGCGCAGCATCTGGCGGAACTTGGTGCCGCTCAGGCTGAGGGTGGTCAGGTTCTGCGCCTTGGCCACATCAGCGGTGACGTAGCCCTGCTCGGCGGTGTAGGCGATGTTCAGGCTGGGCACCGTCTGCATGCCCAGCTCGCTGCAGTGCTTGTTGGCCAGGTCCTGCAGCCACCAGGGACACGCACGCCACATCAGCCTTTGATGGCAGGCTGACGCCTGGGTGTGCATGCCACGCAGCGGCTGCTGCATTGTGGGCTGCAGGTGCCCCGGGGGGGGGGGGGGAAGGCGCTGGGCCCTGCGGTCACCTGGGCGTCGTAGGCACCGTAGAAGTCCTCGCCGCTGATGCTGGACTTGCAGCCCGCCATGTCACGGCCGATGATGAAGTGGGTGCAGCCTGCAGCAGCGCAGCCAGACGTCTGGCTCAGAGGAGCAGGAGGGGCACAGCCGTGCGGGCAGCATCGCCACCACGCCCTCAATCGCTGCACCAGCCCAGGTCCCCGACCAGGTCAGGCGGCACCGGGCTTGCGCTGCATTGAGACCCGCCCAGCCCCCCACCGTAGTTCTTGCGGATGATCATGTGCTGGATGGCCTCCCTGGGGCCCGCCATGTGCATGGAGTAGGGCAGGTAGGACCAGCGCAGACGGGGGTTGGCCACCTCCTCCTTCAGCACCTCGTAGGTGCGGAAGCGCACCACGCCTGCAACCACCGCCGCAGCGGCAGGGACCCGGGGTGTCAGCAGCCAGGCGAGCAGGCTCGGGGGATGACCCCCGCCCGGTACCTGCCTGCCTCATTCCTTCCTTTCCAAACCCCCCTGACGCTGCCCTTCCCAGCAGCGGCAGCCCCCTTCCCCCCGGCGCTGCCCGCAGCTCCCCCGGGCGGGCACCTCACCCGGGATGTCATCATCCTGGGTGGGGCCGCAGGTGGGGTGCACCAGGCACACGGCGCCCTCCTTGACATTGTCGGCCTCCAGGGCGCGGATGAACAGCTCGTAGTGGGCACGGTGGATGGGGTTGCGGCACTGCGGCAGCAGCAGGGGGCGCACACCCGCCAGCAGTGAGAACAGCGCACCCAGGAGGCGGGAGCAGCCTGCCGTGTGCCACGGCGCGCCAGCTGCATCCTCCTCAGGGAGGCTGCCATTCCTAGCTAGCACCCAGCGTACCACCCCTGTTGGCTTGATGCGCCGCGCTGCAACCCTCCCCCCCCCCCCCCACACACACACACCGAGCCAACCTCTCGCATTTTGAGTCTGCGAGACGGGGCAAAGAAAGGAAAAAGCAAACACACACACACACACCCACACACACACACCTACTGCAACCTCTCACATTTTGGGTCTGAGAGCCGGAGCACCCCCCCAAAATGACCAGCAGACACCACACACACACACACACACACACACACACAAACACACACACACACACACACACACACACACACACACACACACACAC
>Ga0315905_10004751_pt1 | contig 13888 bp, 11 predicted proteins | sample LakEriMetagenome_5_FD_203522 | JGI IMG/M metagenome (GOLD analysis project Ga0315905, IMG submission 203522) | Freshwater fungal communities from buoy surface, Lake Erie, Ohio, United States - Buoy 4 MA121 | ecosystem: Environmental > Aquatic > Freshwater > Lake | place: USA: Lake Erie, Ohio... | reverse complement strand
GTCAGTGCGTTCATTTTCTTTTTTAATTTTTTCTTCAGCTTCAGCCTTATCGAAAGCGTCAATTATCTTTTTCACCAAGCGGTGTCTAATTACATCACTTTGCCCCAAGCGAATGATTTCTATTTCCTCAATATTTTTTACATTATCAAGGGCGAAAGCCAATCCTGAGGTTTGTTTATTTGGTAAATCTATTTGAGATAAGTCCCCAGTAATCACAAATTTGGCCGTCATTCCCATTCTTGTCAGGAACATTTTCATTTGCATTTTGGTTGTATTTTGTGCCTCATCTAAGATTACAAAAGCTTTGTCCAAAGTTCTACCTCGCATAAAAGCCAAAGGCGCAATTTCGATAATTCCGTATTCCAACATATCAGCTAGCTTTTCACCTGGAATCATGTCTCGCAATGCATCGTACAAAGGCATTAAATAGGGGTCGAGTTTTTCCTTTAAATCACCGGGAAGGAATCCTAAATTTTCACCAGCTTCCACCGCTGGGCGAGTAAGAACTATTCGTTTTACCTCCTTATTTTTTAGTGCTCTAACTGCTAAAGCGACAGCAGTGTATGTTTTTCCCGTTCCCGCTGGACCCACTGCAAAAACCATATCATGTTCATTAACAGCTTGAACTAACTTTTTTTGATTAACTGTCCTAGCTTTGATTTTTGCGCCTCCATTTCCGTGAACCAAGGTTTCCGAGCCATCATCTACAGAAAGTAAATTACTGCCCTCCTCGAGCATCAAATTATCAATGTTATTTTCCGTTAATGCATTAAATTGATTGAAATGACGGACTAAAAGCTGAAATTTTCGTTCAAACTCATCCATTGTTTCCTCGTCACCATAAACGGTAAGTTCATTTCCACGAGAGGAAATTTTGAGAGCAGGAAAAAACGTTTTTAAGTGTTTTAAATTAGAATTATTTGGCCCAAAAAATTCTGCGGGATTAATCTTTTCTATTTGGATGGAACGTGAATGCAAGTCTTTATTTATTCGAGGGTTTGTTGTAAATTTCTTTGAAATCAATTACTTTTGATTCAAAATTAAAAAATCTCCGTTAAAGGCAACGCTTTTTTATGCAGATAATCACACTAACTTCAGATAGCGGAATGAAAGACCATTACGTTGCCTCCATGAAAGGTGCAATTGTGAGTCTTTATTCTTCTGCTCTGATCATTGATGTTTCACATGAAATTAGGCCTTTTGATATAGCTGAAGCGGCATTCCAGTTACGAAATTGTTTTGATGATTTTCCATTAGGAACGGTACACATAATTGGAGTAGATGTAGAACCCCAGTTAACACCGGGTTCAGATGAAGGGAGTTATCCTAGTATTTTAAAGTACAAAGGACAATATGTTGTGGCGAATGACAACGGTTTTTTTGGTGCTTTTTTGGATCAAAATCATCCCGAAGAATTTTATCGAGTAGAAACAATGGTGGAAGAAGGGAAACATTACACTTTTCCAACTAAGCAACTTTTAATTCCCATTGCATGTAAAATTTTAAATGGGGAGAATTTAAAGTCTTTTGCATCACCAAGAAATAAGTATAAAAAAGCATTTACGCCAAGTGTACTTGTGGAGAAAAACCTGATTAAAGGCTACGTGGTTCATATAGATGCGTTTGGAAATCTGATTACAAACATCAATAAACATTATTTTGACCGCTATGAGAAAGACGTGGCTTACACGATTTATTTCCGTAATAAAGAATATTTCATTGAGCAAGTTTCACAAGGATACAATGCTGTTCCTCCCGGAGATAAAGTAGCCATCTTTAACAGTAATAATTTACTTGAAATAGCGATTAACCGTGGTGCGAATGCTTCGACTGGAGGTGCTGAACAACTTTTTGGAATTCGTGTAGGCGATATGATTCGAATTGAATTTACTCCAAGAGGATCACACGATAACTTTGATTCTTTATTTGGGTAGATAAACTTCTAAAGTTATTTTATCAGCATTTTACTTATTAATCAAAATAAGGATTAAAAAACAATCGCTATTTTTTGTAACTTCAATAAGAAATTCAAATAATTTATTTAATGGAGTTAATAGCACTAACTGATATCGAATCAAAAATTTTATCATTTCGGGGAGTTCAAGTAATGTTGGATAAGGACCTTGCACTATTTTATGAAACAAAAACTATTGGCCTGAGAGAACAAGTCAAAAGAAATCCGGATCGATTTCCTAACGATTTCACATTTCAATTAGATGATTTTGAAGTTGATTTATTGGTATCGCAAAATGCGATACCTTCGAAAAAATATCTTGGGGGATCGAACCCCTATGTGTTTACATAACAAGGTGTTGTTGCACTTTCAGGTGTGCTGAGAAATAATAAGTCTGCAAATATTAGTATTTCTATTTTCAGGGCATTTGTACGAATGAGACATACGTTTAATCAAAATCAAATTTTTTTGAATCGATTGTTACAGGTGGAACAAAAACAAATACTTTTTGATAGTAAGTTGGAGGAGCTTTTAAAATCTCTAGAATCGCAAACATTAAAGCATTCAAAAGGAATCTTCTTTGAAGGACAGTTGTTCGATGCGTTTGTTTTTGCCAGTGACTTAATTAAAAGGGCGTCACAGTCAATTATTCGTATTGATAATTACGTTGACGAAACTACCTATTAATGATTAGCAAAATGAATCCGAAATGCAAAGCTGTAATTTATACTCAAAAAATGACTGAGAAACTACGATTAGATTTAACAAAATACAACGGGCAATATCCAACAATGGAAATTAAAATTCTCAAAACATCACATGACCGCTTTCTTATTCTAGATAAAAAAGAATTATATCATCTTGGCGCTTCACTTAAAGATTTAGGAAAAAAATGGTTCGCATTTTCTAAAATAGATGAATTTCTTCCGAATTTTTTGGAGAAATTAAAGGAAATTTGAAATATTCAAAAACAAATCAACTTAAATTCACGATTTGTTGAATCAATTTTGTTTAACAGATTAGAAAAACACTATAATTTACTTAATCAAAAATAATTTCTTACTGATTCTATCCAGGTTTTCTCTTTCGATTTCTACTAAATAAGCTCCGTTTGCATAGTCTGAAAGATTGATTTTATCTTGTTCGTGAAAATCAGCTTTTCTAAATACTACTTTGCCATTAAAGTCTTTAATTTCAACTTTTGCAATTCCTTTTAGTCCGCTTATTGATAATTCTCCTTCGCTTGGGTTGGGGAAAAGCTGAATTAAATCGGCACTATTTTCAAAAGCGCCAGCACATTGTTCTACAATAATTGAAAGTTGTGCAGCACCTTGACATCCGTTTGCATCGGAATAATTAGCAACAATTACAAATGTTCCAGCGCCAGTGACTGATGGATAAAAGTAATTATTAGCAACCCCAACTCCAGATAACAAAGAATTGGAAGGATTAACGTTTAATTGAACCACACCATCATTACTACATACAATATTATCCACATCACTCGAAGTTAAAGTAACAACAGGATTTTCATTAACCACAATGTTTTGAGTAGTTGAATTTGTTCCAGCAGCGTTTGATACAGTTAAGGAAACAGGATACGAACCAGCAGTTGCGTATGTATGTGCAGGGTTTTGTTGGTTCGATGTAGCACCATCGCCAAAAGTCCACGCCCAAGTAGTAGGTGAATCAGTAGAAAAATCAGTGAAAGAAACTGTTGAGCCTTGGCAAATTGTATTTGGAGTGGTAAAAGATGCCGTTGGAGGATTATTAGTAGGGACTGAATAAAACACTTTGAAATCATCGAAATAATAACCATCTGCTGTTGTTCCACCATCCGAACGCAATTGAAAACGCACTTTAATTTGCTGTCCCAAATAATCACTTAAATTAATTTCTTCCAACACCCAACTTGATTGTGTTCCTTCGTAAACGGGTTGACCATTTGGCTGAACACTTCCACTTCCACTTGTACCAGGAACAGTATAGTTTCCACATTGGCCGATCCACGTTGTCCCACCGTCTGTTGAAACTTGAAACTGAACAAAATCATAATCAGCCTCGATACCCCATTTAGCGTAAAAAGAAACCATGGCGGCTGTAGCTTGAGTTAAATCGATTGTTGGTATGTAGGTGTATGTTTTATTGGTATTATTTGAATAGTTATTGGTAGATCCGTCAAAAAATGATTTTGATGGAGAAACAAACGTTGATGTAGTAGTTGACCAGTTTCCCGTCCAATTTGTAACGGTTGTTGCATCTTCAAGCGCTTGTAAAGTAATAGCTCCAAATGTCTTAATAATCGTATCTTTTTTTATCCATAATCCATTGTCGGTTTTTAAAACATATTTGATTTGATCACCAAATTGAATTGCGGGATCTAAAGAATACGAAATTGCACCTGTTGAGGATTGCTGACTATTCAAATTATAAGTAACTGAATTTCCGACCGAAACAATATTTAACAAAGGTTCAATTGAAACTACCACAGGGCCTCCTTGGCGACCTAATCTTTTGATTGAATGATTAAAATTACCACTTGTCGTTGCTACAGCAGATGGATCCGTATCCTTAACAACGCTGTAATTACGTGTTAAATGAGCCAAAACTAGATTTGGAAAAACCATTTCTTGACATGTTGCAATAATTTGCGATGAAGGCTGCCAAAATGCTGTTCCAACCTCAGGTGTATGAGCAAAAACAGTGTCTTTTTGATTAACCCCTACATCTACCTTATACATGTAATCATCTGAGTCACCTGATGCCGGATACAGACCAGAAGATTTTTGAGCAAAATATCCGTTCAATTCAGTCATGTGATTGGTATAGTCTTGAAAATAATCATGATGAGGAGCAAATTCAGCGTCAGTTGTACCAATTGGAAACAATAGTTCTTCTGCATAGGTATGCGCATTAAAAGCCATTTCAAAATCATTATTTTGAACCAGCCATCTCATCGCTTGTGTTTCGGGTTCTGAAAATGCGGAAGGACCACAATACGTGTCATTACTCGGTGTAGTGCTTGTTCCCGTTGTTCCCCAACCGTAGGAATAATTTCTATTTAAATCAACTCCAAAAGTACCGTTTCCATTATTGCGTCGATTTTTGCGCCACATTCCACCCCCATTAGGATTGGTTGTTTCATTATACACATACCCATCCGGATTAATGCAAGGCACGAAATACATTTGTGTATTATTTACAAGGTACGTAACCTCATCGTTTGTACCGTAATTTTCTAATAAATACCACATGTAAAAAACAGTCTCCATCAAACTCATTGGTTCTCTTGCATGGTGAATGGCTGTGTACAATACTTTAGGTTCGCCCGCTTCGTTTGTATTTGGATTATCAGAAATCCGCACATGATAAATTGGTCGGTTACCAACTGTCAAGAAAGTAGAAATTGGTGATTTTGTAGTAATTAAATTAGGGTATTGTGCAGCCATCGCATCTAATTCAGCAAGAAACTCATTATATTTCAAGTATCCACCCATTGTTCCTAAATTGAAATTGGATGGAGTTGCGGGAGAAAATGTAGAAGATCCATCACCACCTGTTCCTGTACAATTCGTGTTTTTTAATACATTTTCAGATTCTTTGCTCGGATTATTTAAAATGTCAATATAATACTTTTCGACATCAGCAATAAGAATTTCATAATCATAACCATACGTTTGCATGATGGCTATTTCTTCTTTTGAAAAATCAGAAATGAAAAAGAAGCCTTCTTTTCGAATGCCGTGATCCATGGCAACTCCCAAATTACCGAGTTTTGAAAGTTCTTCTTGTGTTCCAAAAACCTTAACTCGAGAATAATTCTGTGAAAATGAAAAAAGTGAAATACTCAATAAAAAAATTGAGAAAATAAGATTTTGCATAGCAATAGTTTAGGAGGCTAAATTATTAAAATAAAATGATATTCCCGAACTTATTTGTTTATAAAAAACAAGTTTAAATAGTGCTTATTCTGTGAGAGAACAGAATACCGATCAATAATTGTTTGTTTACCATTTCTTCCAAACTGTTTTCGCATCTCCGCATTTACAATCAACATCTCGAGCGCTTGTTTCCATTCCTCTTCAGTTGATGCAATGATTCCATTGGTTCCGTGGTCAATAATTTCGGTATTCACACCAACCGGTGACATAATCGTTGGAATTCCCAGAGACATGTATTGCAGACCTTTAAAGCCGCATTTTCCTTCTGACCATTGATCTTTTACTAAAGGCATGATGCCGATTGAAAAAGATTTTAAATCCTCAATTTCAGATTCTTTATTCCATTTTATAAATTCAAGATTTGGTAGGTTAAATGCAGGTTTCTCATTGGAAATAACACGAATTGTGTACTCAAACTTGCTGTTTAACTCATTAAAAACCGGAACTAAGGCATCTAAATAACGCATGGTTGTATGAGTGCCCGTCCAGCCCAAGACAATTTTTTCAGGATAATATTCTGCATTTCCTGTGTGATAGTTTTCAGTATCAATTGTCGTTGGAATTATGACAATATTAGAGTTGAATTGCCGAGCATAATCAGCTAAAAATTGATTCCCAGCCGAAACTTGATACGCCCACTTCATGCAATAATTCACTTTCCAATAGGCTTTTAACCGATGAAATTTTGCATTGCTTTCACTGTAATTTGGAAGCCAAATCGCATCGTCGAAATCATAAATGTATTTTCTTCGTAAAACCTTTGCTATTAACCATTCAAAAATAGGTGGCCCTAAATGCGAAGCCTCTCGGTGAATAAAGATAAAATCTGCTTTTCGCAAAGAAAACAACAGAAAAAATCGTTTAAAGAAACTTCGTATTACCCCTGAAATTTTTTGAATGGTTTTTCCATCGCTATATAAGGTCTTCCATGTTTTTTCATCCAAAAAAGGAAACAGTTTCACTTCATATCCCTCTTGCTCTAAAAAAGAAAAATATTGCTCAAACCGAAAGCGCTGTGAGGGAGCAGCATTATGCGGATAAGGTGCGATGAAATAAATTTTCTTCTTCGACATTAGAACAAAGTTACTCAAGTAATTTTTGATAGACAGAGTAATAGTTCGCTACTCCATTTCCCAACCCATAAAACTCAAGGGCGCCTAACTGAGCTTTAGTTTCATCGAAAGGAACTGAATCCCAAGAGATTTTCTCAAATTCATTATCATCCAATTGATTCAAAACAATTCCTGCTTGGTAATTTTGAATGATTTTATCCGTATCTCCAACACCTGCATTACAAATGATTGGAATTCCCATCGACATTAATTCTCCTTGTTTCGTTGGCGAAGAGGCTTTTTTGGAGTATGTCGGTCGAATAAAAAACACCGATGCTAAAAACAAACTGATGTAGGAAGCAACTTCATCGTGTTTTGACGACTGGACGCGAATAGAATCAGTGGGAATTTGAAATTCTGTTGCTTTATTTAGAATATGATTAGGGTCATCACCTGAAACAAAAAGAAAAATGGCATCTGGTTTTTTGGAAAGTAAACTTTTGAATAGTAAAAGCATTTCATCTAACATATACCACGTTCCAATTGAACCTACATATCCCAAAACAAATTGATTTGGTTCTATTTTCAAGTTTTGTTGAAGTTCTATTTTCTTGGAATCGGTAATTTGAGTCGGATCAAATTTGGTAAAATCAGCACAACAGGGAATTACTTGAATTTTAGATTCTAACTGATTAAATCCATTCCAAGAACAAATTTCGTCTTTGCCATTTTGCGTTAAGGAAATAACGTAATCCGACTCTAAGAAAAATTGCTTTTCCTTCCGTTTAAAAAAATTATAGACAACCTTAAACACTGGATTCGCAAGCGACCAAATTTTACCGTCGATTCGTTCATCTGCCCAAAACCCGCGCATATCGAATAAAAACTTAGTTTTAAATTTCTTTTTCATCACTAATCCAACTATCGCTGAAAGGTAACTTCTGCTATGAACGATTGAAAATCGATAAGTTTTATTGAGTTTGAAGGCAAGTTTTCGCATTCTCCAAACATCGTATAGGGTAGATAAAAGCGGGGGTTTTTTGGTGTAGACTCTTGGATGCCAAATTATCTCGTTTTTATCACAAAGAGCTTGAATGTCATCCTTTAATTTTTCAAATCGATCTGGCTTTTCAAAGCTAATCAAGTGAAAACGAAATCCTTTTTTTGAGAGGCCAATTATGTATGGAAGCACTTGCGATTGACCCAAAGGATCAGTCATTCCGTCGTACGATAAATAAAGTACATTTTTTACTTCATCCATCGTTCATACCACATTTGAAACATCAACAAATACCACAATTTGAAATCGTATTCAGTTTTTCCCGAAAAGAAATTGACTTTCAATCGATTTACTGCCTCCCAATTGAACAACCCTTGTTCACGAATATTTTTTTCATTAATGTAATCTTCGACCATTTCTTTCAATTCATTTTGCATCCATGAAGCCAAAGGAATCGCAAATCCCATTTTTGGTCGATCCATTTTTTCCTTCGGAATAAACTCATGAACTATTTCACGCAAAATGTATTTCTTAATCCCATTGTGATATTTGAAATCATCAGGAAGTTGGGCTGCATATTCTATCACACGATGATCTAAAAATGGTTCTCGTCCTTCCAAACTTGCAGTCATGGTTGCTCGATCTACCTTTTGCAAAATATCATCAACCAAGTAAGTTTGATAATCAATCGCCATCATATAGGAAAGAGGAGATGAACTTGCGTTTATTAATTCTTTAGAATTATAAGCAGTTGAAAGTTTTTCGGGAGTAAAATTCAAGAATTCAGCCAATTGTTTGTCCGTAAATTGCTCGCTTAAACTCAACATCATTTGCTCTGAAGATGGGTCTTTCAACAGCGATTTTAACTTTTCGTAGCGATTTGGAAAATTATATTTGTTTTTGAGAACCGGGATTTTATTTGCCGGAACTACATCCATAATGCCTGCAATGCCTTTTCTTGCAAATCCGGGAATGGAACGCAATTTTTGACCAAATCGCATCAAATAATCATAACGATTGTATCCCGCAAAAACTTCATCGCCAGCATCAGCACTCAATGCTACAGTAACTTGCTTTCTTGCCATCAAACTCACCAAAGTCGTTGGAATAGCACTGCTATCTGCAAAAGGTTCGTCGTAGTAAAAGGGCAAATCTTGAATTAAATTCAAGGCATCTTTTTGCGAACATTCAATTTCAGTATGGTCAGTGCCTAATATTTCAGAAGTTTGACGCGCGTATTCAGCTTCATTCAAGCCAATATCGGGAACAGAAATCGTGAAAGTCTTCAGTTTTTCAGTCCGATCTTGTTGCAAAATTGCCGCAACAGCAGAGCTATCGTATCCGCCACTCAAAAAAACGCCAATAGGGACATCAGCTACCATGCGGTAATTACAAGCAGAGGTAATTAATTCTATCGTTTCTTTTTTTGCCGAAGAAAAATCAATGTTTAACTTGGGTTTATTGTAGGCATCATATACATTCCAATATTGCGTTTGATTGCTCAAAGAATTTGATAAAATTTTATCCGCATTAACTAATGAAAACTCCAGAAAATGACCTGGTTTTAATTTGTAGCAATTTTCAAAAACACAATGTGGAGTTGGGATATTCCCATATTGCATGAAAGCCGCTATCGAATTTCGATTTAATACTTTTTTAAATCGAGGGTGTTTGTGAAAAGCTTTCAATTCGGAGGAAAAAAGAAATAAGCCATCCTTATAATAATAGAAAAAAGGCTTGATTCCCGCTCGATCTCTAACGCAGATTATCTCTTGGGTTTGAATATCTAGAATAACAAATGCAAACATTCCGATGAACCGATGAACGCATTCCCTTCCCCATTGAGAAAAAGCATGCAAAATAACCTCAGTATCAGAATTTCCCGTGAATGAATGACCTAATTCAGTTAGTTCTCTTTTAATTTCGGCATAATTATATACTTCGCCATTGAAACAAATCCAATAGTTTTCGAACTGCATGGGTTGCTTACCGAAAGAAGTTAAATCGATTATAGATAAACGCCTGTGGCCTAATCCAATACTCGCTTTATCAAGTTCTAGAAGCTCAACACCACTACCATCTGGGCCTCGGTGGTATAAGTTATCTGTCATTGCAGTTAGAACTGCTGCAGTGGATTCTTTTTTAAAATCGATAAATCCGGTTATCCCGCACATTGTAAGAAAAGTAGGTTGAATTACAAATGTACAATGAAAAAGAGTGTTTTAGCACATTTATTTTCTCTAATTTTGGGGAGAACTAGTACCAAAAATGAAAAAAATAGATTTATCCTTTACGCTATATCATGATGGGGTAAACAAATTGACTTTTTTTTCGGGTTTAGATATTTTCATATTTTTATTTTGGCTTACAATTATCTTATTAATATCCTTTTACATAAAATCTCGACATAAAGATCTTGAACATTATCAATATTTTTTACCCAATTTATATTTCAAAATCTTCTTTTGTCTCGGATTTGCATTTTACTATATTCTTTTTATTCGCGGAGGTGATTCAATAGCTTTTTTTGATACATCTAGAATTCTAACCAATTTGCTTTATGAAAATCTGGATCTTTATCTAAAAGAGTGGCCTGCAAACACCTTACAAGAGGGATACATCAGTCCTTATTCTTCATTGACAGGGTTTCCACCTGGTTGGATTACCAGAGAAGCTGAAGGCTATTTTGTAAGTAAACTATTTTCAATTGTAAATATTTTTACAAGAAGCAGTTACTTTTCCACTACCCTGGTCATTGCCTTTTTAACTTCTTTAGCATCATTTAGACTATATAGTTTTATCCTTTCTTTTGGCATTCATGATTACAAAAAATTAGCTATTTATTTTTTATTTATTCCTTCGCTTAGTTTTTGGTGTACCGGAGTATCAAAAGATGCCTTGATATTAATTTGCATGTATTACTTAATTCCAACAATTTATAATTTATTCTCAGGAAAAGCTAAAATAAAAATATGGAATATATTTCTCATTCTCTTATTTTCATGGGTATTAATCAATATTCGGCCATTCATGTTATATACAGTAATTCTACCATTTGTTTTTGCATTCAATGTTCAATTTTCCAAAAGATTTTTCACCAATAAATTTATTCAGCGTTTTGCTAGAATTTCTGTAATTCTAATTGGATTTGGATTTATTGGCTTCTACTTTTCGGGGGAGACAGCTCAAAAATATTTGAAAGAGGCTGAGGTTACACAACAAGATTTTAAAACCAATACAACTTACACCGGTATTAAATACGACCTTGGTGAAGTTAGCTATACTCCGACTGGATTACTGAGAGCAATGCCAATTTCCATTTTCACTGCTATATATCGCCCTTTTCCTTGGGAAGCCTTATCTCCTGGTCTAATTTTAAATGGTATTGAGAGTATCATATTATTCTATCTCACATTTGTATTTTTATTCAATAATCGCCGAAAGAGGATTGGTCGTATTCGAGAGTCGGACATACTAACTTTTTCGTTATATTTCGTTATTATATTTGCCTTCATGACGGGCTTTACCTCAGTTATTTTTGGGATTTTGGTAAGGTTGCGTGCGCCATTACTTCCATTTTTTATGATGTTACTAACTGTGGAACCCGAAGAAAATAAAAAGGAGGAGCAAACCACTGAAGATATGTTAGCTTAATCCTTTATTTCAACGCAATCTTACTATTTTTACTTAACTTTAAAAATAATTCTCCTTTAAACATGAAATCATCTTTCATTATATCTCTTATCCTATTTTCTTCATTGGTAGTTTCATGTAAAAAGAAAAATAAAATCCCACAACCAGACCCAATAGAAAACCCTCAAGATACAACGGGTAATATAATCGATACATTGTCCAAAGTGGTTATCAATCTGAGCGGAATGCAAAACACAAATGGAAAAGTAAACGTAGCATTGTATAATAGTTCATCATCGTTTAACTATCCAAATCAGGCATATCGAGAACTTTTTTTGGATTGTACAGGTGGACAAATGGTAATCACCATAGATAGTTTGGTTCAAGGAGATTATGCTTTTGCTATTTTTCATGACGAAAACAACAACCAGCAAATTGATCAAAATCTATTGTCAATTCCGACAGAAGGATTTGCGTTTTCAAATAATGCGATGGGAACTTTTGGGCCGCCAAATTGGACACAGTCTAAATTTTCAGTTCCGGTTTCTTCCACGGTTAATCAAACTATCTCGTTGAATTTCTACTAAATAAAAGTCTAATTTTTTCTGACTTTCCTTAAAACACATTTCGGCTGAGGATAAATTCCTTCTCTTAGAATCTCCTTTGATTTTTTGGTAAGAATCACTATCTCCTTTGTTTCATCAATCGCACGAATAAATTCAATCTGTATAGTTTTCTTGTCCTTTTTACTCCATGTATAGGCCACATTCATTTCATTTCGACCAACTTTCAAAGCGAGATCTTTTTTTTGAATGACTATAGAAATTGGTGTTGAGGAAACGTCAATAAACTGACTGCCCGTATTAATTTTATACGCTGCAATTTCTCCTTCGTATTTTCCGAAAAACTTTTTTTTCAAAGGCCTTTGAGCATTTGCAAAGGATGATGCAATGAGTAAAAGAAGAAATAGCGCCTTAGTCATAAAACACGAAGGTAAGAAAAATGTATTTTCTTTCAATTAAAATTCATGACCTTACCTTTTCAGAATAAACGCGCCGTTTTTCAATAAATATCCTTTTCCCTCCTGCATCCACGGCATAAAAATTTGCGAATTACCTGTTTCGATCGGTTTAAAAACAACAGTATATTTCTTTTTATTCCAAGAAACTTGAATCACATTTCCTTTATCAGAAATTTCAAATTGTTCACTTTCAGATTTTAACGCTAATTTTTTTCTAGTGATATCGTAGTAAATAATATCTCCTGGATTTAGTTTCGAATAAGATTCTACAACCATTTTTAGTTTATCAACTTGTTCAGGTTTTGCCCTGTAAAAACAATGGATTTTATTTTTGATTTTAATTGTAGCAACAAAATGATTGTGGTTAAATATGCATAATTCACTTTTCGTTAGCATTTGATTTCTTTGAAAAACAATCGTGAGTAGCAATAAAAAATAAACTGAATATCCAAGAATCATTTGTTTTCGTCCTTTAGCATATAAAATCAAGAAAACAAATAACAAACTCATTAAAATGACAATCCAAAAAGGAAGCACATAGCCATAGGCAACTGCTCCTGGAATTTCTTCAATTTTTTGGACGATCCAATACATACCATAAACAGAAAAAGCCAATAATATACCAACAAATTGAGACAAGATTGGAATATATCGAACAAGAAAGACAAAAAAGCCTAGTCCCATAACTATCGATGAAAAGAACATGAGTCCCAAGTTGCTAAGCACAAAATAATTCGGAAACTGATGAAAATAAAAAAGAGAAATTCCTGTTGTCATTAATTGAGCAGCAAAACCGAGCGCCGTGCCCTGCCAAAGTTCCTTTAAAATAAATAGTTTAACCACCAATAGTTTTTCAATCCTTGGATAAAATAAAAAGATGCCGATCATGGCTAAATACGAAAGTTGAAAACCGATATCTAAAATATACAATGGACTCAATAACAATAAGATAAATGCAGAAAAGAACAAAGTATTTAAAGAATCATGTTGTTTTGAACTGATTTGGGAAAGGGCAAGTACGGTGAACATCAAAACTGCTCGAATGACGCTGGCGGAAAATCCAGTAATTAAAGCGTAAATCCATAGAAAAATAACTATACAAATGGTTGCTTGTTTTTTACTCAATACCCGTGGGAAAAATCCGAAAACAGCCAAAAACAGATACAAAATCAAGCCGATATGCATCCCAGAAACGGCCAAAATATGCATGGCTCCCGTATTTGTGAATGCATTTTTTGTTTCAGAATCCAAGAGGGATTTATCACCTAGAATTAATGCTTGTGCAAT
>Ga0315905_10004748_pt1 | contig 13893 bp, 13 predicted proteins | sample LakEriMetagenome_5_FD_203522 | JGI IMG/M metagenome (GOLD analysis project Ga0315905, IMG submission 203522) | Freshwater fungal communities from buoy surface, Lake Erie, Ohio, United States - Buoy 4 MA121 | ecosystem: Environmental > Aquatic > Freshwater > Lake | place: USA: Lake Erie, Ohio... | reverse complement strand
GCAGGAAGTTGAGCTGAAACGCAAAGGCCAAATAGTAGAAAGTTCAGCAGCAGCAGGGCAGCATACCCCGAGCCGGAAGAAAATTTCGGAAGTGCAAACAGCATTGACTGCAAATTGCTAAAAAAATGGCAAAGATCATCCACAGTATTTATCATCGGCATTTCAGGGACTGGGGAAGAAATGAAATTCAAAAGCTCTGCCTATCTTTGAAGCATAAAATTAGTTTCAGAAATGTCGCTCAAAGAGAAAATCGATGCTGCCATCAAGGCGGCCATGCTTGCCAGACAGCAAAGTCGCCTGCTGGCGATGAGAAGCATAAAATCCCTGATTTTACTGGAGGAAACCAAAGAAGGCGGTAGTGGCGGATTATCCTCTGAAAATGAAATGAAAATTCTGAACAAAGCGGCCAAGCAGCGCAGGGATTCTCTCGAAATTTTCCGGCAGCAGGGACGAGCCGATCTGGAGGAAAAAGAACAGTCTGAATTATCGGTGATTGAAGAATTTTTGCCAAAGCAGCTGAGTCAGGTTGAGCTTGACGCCCGGATCAGGGAAATTATCTCGGAAACAGGAGCATCCGGCCCCTCAGACATGGGCAAGGTAATGGGTTCTGCCACCAAAGCACTAACCGGCCTGGCCGAGGGCAAGATGATTTCAGAAACAGTAAAACGAATTCTGGCGGGAAGCTGAGCTGAAGATTGCATCCTCTGGACATTGCCCTTGCTGCGGTCCTGCTCTACGGCACATACCGCGGATACCGAACCGGCCTTGTGCTTGTACTGGTAAACAGCGTGGCATTAATACTTGCAGTATCCCTTGCATTTCTTTTACTGGACGAGTCTCAGATGTTCCTGAAGAACTATCTGAGCGGAGACTCTTTTTTTCTGCCGCTTACAGCATTTTTTCTGGTTTTCTTTCTGGTTTTTTGGGGCCTCCGCTGGTTTGCAGGCTTTGCCAGTGCTGCCATCGTAAAATCGATGCTTAGTCCGCTCAATCAGGCAGGAGGAGCCTTGTTCGGCCTTATGCGAATGGCAATAATCCTTGGTTCGGTGCTCACCGGATTGAGTATTATCGGCATCCGGCCCGAGGAGAAATGCAGTGAGCCCTTATGGCTGCTGCCCATTCTCAGAGATACTGGAATTCATACCATGGGTATTCTGGTACCGCTTTTGCCTTTTCTGCGCAGTATTCTGGAGAAGCGATAATGTGGCGTTCTTTTGCGAAATGCGAAAGAAAAATCCATTTTGCAGGCTCAAGAAGCGAATCATATGCAAAGCAATACATCAGTCTGGCGTAAAAAGCCAATTTCAGCTTACCATGCCGAAGCCGGCAAAAGCGAGTTAAAACGGGTTCTTACCAGGTGGGGCCTCACTTCACTTGGAATCGGTGCCATCATTGGAGGGGGTATTTTTACCCTCACCGGAATTGCGGCCAATGAATATGCAGGCCCGGCCTTGGCTGTTGCTTTCATCATTGCGGGGATAGGATGCCTTTTTGCCTCGCTCTGCTATGCGGAATTTGCCTCGGTACTTCCTGTGGAAGGATCCGCTTATGCCTATGCTTACGGAACCATTGGCGAGTTGTTTGCCTGGTTCATCGGCTGGAACCTGATTCTGGAGTACATGATGGGTGCCACTACGGTGGCAGTAAGCTGGAGCGGATATTTTGGCAAGTTGCTTCATATGTTTAACATACATCTTCCATTGCATCTTTCCATGGATATGGCCTCCGCTAAGGATATGATTGCAAAAGCTGCCATTGCACCCGGGGGAACAGCCGATCTGAAGGCCCATTATTCCAGCATTGATATTCCCGGGTTCGCATTCAATCTTCCTGCCTTTCTGATAACCTGGGTTGTAACCGCCATCCTTGTGAAGGGAATTAAGGAAGCCGCCAGCACAAACAATCTGATTGTAATTCTGAAAGTTGCAGTGGTGCTTTTTGTAATCATTGCAGGGGCATTTTATGTAGACACTGCCAACTGGGTACCCTTTATTCCTGAGCAGGTTATTGATGCTCAGGGCAACAGTCATTACGGCTGGTCCGGGGTGGTAACTGCAGCTACCATCGTATTTTTTGCCTACATTGGTTTTGATGCCGTTTCCACCCAGGCTGGTGAGGCCGTTAATCCGAAAAAGGATGTGCCATTTGCCATCGTGGCCTCGCTGATTATCTGCACTGTTCTGTACATTCTGGTTTCGCTTGTACTTACGGGAATGGTGAAATACAATCAGCTTGACCTTCGCGCTCCGGTGGCTTCAGCCTTTGAGGGAGTAGGATTTACCTGGGCTACTTACCTGATTGTGATTGCCGCCACCGCCGGCCTGACTTCGGTAATGCTGGTGATGATGCTGGGACAAACCCGGATTTTTCTTGGAATGGCCAAGGATGGTCTTCTTCCGTTTAAAATTTTCGGCAAAATTCATCCTGAATTCAAAACGCCATACCGCAGTACCCTGCTGGTAGGTCTCGTGGTTTCCCTGGTTGCAGCCACTACACCCATCAATACAGTTAGTGAAATGTGCAGTATGGGAACCTTGCTTGCATTTGCAATGGTCTGTGGTGCTGTGTGGATTTTGCGGGTTAAAGAGCCCAGTCTGGAGCGCCCTTACAAAACACCAATGCTGCCGGTGGTGGCCACGCTGGGAATGGGATTCAATCTATTTCTGATGACACAGGTTCGTGTACATACCTGGTATGCCTTTGCCATCTGGGGAAGCCTTGGGGTTCTGGTTTACTTCCTGTACAGCCGGAATGCCAGTAATCTGAACAAACCAGTAAGTACTCCACCTGAAAACTGAGTAATGGAAATCCTGTCAGAAGTAAAGGGGAGGCTTTCAGCAAAGGGTTATCAGACAAACATCTCATCCGGCCGGCACCAGCTTCTGGCAGACGAACCAGAAGCTTTAGGGGGCGATGATGCCGGCCCGGATCCCTATGCACTTTTATTATCATCCCTGATAGCATGCACCACCATTACCCTGCGTATGTATGCTCAGCGAAAGCATTGGCCTCTCGAAAATGTGCAGGTGGAATGTCGCCTTATCCGGAAAGACGCAGAGTCCGGGCCTTTCATTGAGCGAAAAATCTACTTGAAAGGAGATGCGCTTGCTGAGGACCAGAAAGCCCGTTTGCTGCAGATTGCGGATGCCTGCCCGGTGCATAAACTGCTGAAAGGCATAATGGCAGCCTAATTGCCTGGCTCATCCTCCTCATCTGTAGTGCTGCCACGAATTTCAAGTATAAGTCTCTGGTTTTACACCCATTTTATGCAATAGATTCAGAACTTTTTGATTTTCACCAAATTCGTTTCTCCTTTTGAGAAACCACGGAAGAGACCACAAGAAATTGAAAATCAAAAAGGTATAGAACAATCTTCATTTCTAATGCAATTTCCGGGATGAATTAGGGAAGGAACGGAAACAGTGAGGAAAAAATCCACTCTGCCAAGAATTCTACCAAATCTATACAGACCAGAAGGCTTATGTAAAGATTTTTCGAAAATCTATACACATCAAATTACCTTTGTATAGAAAACGCAGAAAACTTTTCATATGAACCGCTGGGAATTGAAGGAATTACCATTGGAGGGTGCAGACTTTGAAACCAAAAAGATTCTCAAAGCACTTCCTTCTGCCCATGCAGCTCTCGCCGAATTGAAAGGAATTGCAGCTACAATTCCAAATCAAAGTATTTTAATAAATACACTTGGAATTCAGGAAGCAAAAGACAGTTCGGCAATTGAAAATATCATCACAACCCACGATGAATTATTCAAATCAGAACTTCATTTGGATCGCTTTAATCCGCTTCAGGCCAAAGAGGTACAAAACTATATTTCAGCACTCAAAAAAGGCTTTGAACTGGTAGAGGAGAAAGGGATTTTATCCATCAATTCCATCCTTCAAATCCAGGAAATAATCGAAAAAAATAAAGCTGGATTTCGAAGACTGCCCGGAACTGTTTTAAGAAACTTCCAAACAGGAGACATTATTTACACACCTCCACAGGATTATCAAGACATAATCAGGCTCATGAATAATCTTGAGAAGTACGTCAATGAACCTTCCATTCAGGAATTCGACCCGATCATAAAGATGGCTATTATTCACTTTCAGTTCGAGAGCATTCACCCTTTTTATGACGGAAACGGAAGGACAGGCCGAATCATTAACATCCTGTATCTGGTTCTGGAAAAATTACAAAACTTACCGATTTTGTATTTGAGCAGTTTCATCATTAAAAACAAATCAGATTACTATAAATATCTGCAAGCTGTCAGGGATCAGGATTCTTGGGAAGATTGGATACTGTTTATGATCAAAGGAGTTGAAACCACCGCCCGGGAAACAATTGAACTGATATTGAAAATCAAAGAACTGATGCTTGAATTCAAGCACAAATTAAGGAGTAACTATAAATTTTACAGTCATGAATTGCTTAACAACTTGTTCAAGCATCCCTACACAAAAATTGAGTTTATTGTAAGTGAAATCGGAGTTTCAAGATTAACGGCGTCAGCCTATCTGAATAAACTGGCGGAGGATAAAATTCTTGTTAAAAGAAAATTAGGAACCGCAAACTACTACATCAACCAGGATTTGGTGGATTTACTTGCCAACCTATAAACCCATATAGTACATTTGACCCAGAACTTTTTGATTTTCACCAAATTCGTTTCTCCTTTTGGGAAACCACGGAAGAGGCCTTTAGAAAAAGAAAATCAAAATTTATTGTACCGGCTTTTTTCTATCGCTTAAATGGGTTTAATGTTTCGTCAGGTACTTATAACCGACGATTAGGCGCTTACCTCCGGGGTTAAGAGCAAGGTGGAAAAACCATACCGAACAGAAAGCGCGACTTCGCTTAACCCGCAGGAAAGAGAAGGCAACTCCTTCGGGAATTTCTGCGGGTTAGACATAGGTAAGAAGGCCCGAGATAGAGGCTGCAGGTAAAGTTCTTATTCAGAAACCGTCAATCACATCTCCGGATCCTTAATCAGCGGAAGGATTTCCATGGATTTTCGGATGGCGTAAAAAGGAAGCGTCTCCATCAGCTTATGAGCACTTTCTTCATCCAGATCTTTCAGAATCAGAACCGCACCATTTTTGGCGGGTCTTAAAAACAACTGATCTAAAATTCCTTCCTTTTTCCACTGGGCCACCACTGCCCGTTCATGCTGAAGAATCTCTGAAAAATTAGCCGGAAGGTTATCCGTATCGATGGTAAGAATGACTAAAATGCGGTTCATGTATTTGATTGAAATAAAGTTAATCTGAGCTCAGGGAAACGATAAAATGCTACTAAAAACATAAGTCCCTGTATCACACATGGACCCACGATGGATACCCCATGCTGCAGATGGGTTGCAATGGCACCGCCCATATAAGCAGCTAAAAGCAAGGTTCCGATCACACCGGTCCTTGGAATGATGAATAGAAGGAGACAGCTAAGCTCCAGCACGCCAATCATGGTGAAGGTTTTGGCATCCAGGCCAAAGCTGCCTGCCATTTTCAGCGCTTCTTCGCTTCCGTTGAATTTACTGGCCGCACTGCCAAGGAAAACCATGGAAATCAGGCTTGTAAGCACCCAATAGATGATTCGTTTTGTTTTTTCTGACTGCATATTCATTGGTTGTGTTTTAGTTTCATAAAGCTTCTAATACAGTTCTTTCGGGGATGGAAATTTTTATGATGAATTGCAAACATAAATCCAACACTTTACTTTTGAAAGTAGTTACACTAATGTACAGCAGTAACCCATGGTAAAGTAATGATTGAAATCAGCCGTTTATGAAAAAAATAAAATGAAAAATCAACATCAGGATTGCAGTCTCAAAGATGTGCTGGACATCATCGGGGGAAAATGGGCCATTCCGATCATCTACCATTTATCGAAAGGAAAAATGCGTTTCAGGGAAATTGAGCGAAGCGTAGAAGGCATCAATACCCGGATGCTGGTGAAGGAGCTGAAAAATATGGAAGCCAATGGAATCATTACCCGGCAGGTTTTTGCCACTGTTCCGCCAACTGTGGAATATACCCTTACCGAAAAAGGCGAGAAATTAATGCCCAGCATTATTTCCCTTCACAAATGGGGTCAGGAGTATTTCAAGCGAATTCCGGCTTAATGAGGTTCGGATTCGAAGATCAATCCTGCTTTACTTCTGGAAGTTCCTACATTAATTTCAGCTGCGGATACCTCCTCAGAAATGTGCTTTCGGTATGCCGTAAACCTCACTCAGGTATTCTGCCATCAGGCGGGTATCGGTGGTATGCAGGCGCTCTCCGTACCGGAAAAAATCCTTGCTGCATGCGCAGTTGTGGTGTGAGGGATCAATGATGAGATTCGGGCAACCCTGATGTGCGTCTCCAACCAGCCCCGTAATTTCTTTCCGGGGCCGGGAAAAACCGATGTAGCGGATATCCAGCTGGCTGCGCAGCTCCGGAAAATAAGACAGAATGCCTTCCAGAAAAGCACAGTCAGGGCAGTAGTACTTTTCGCCTGCCTGATCCCGGATCGGATCGGTAAAGTCTTTGCGAAGGAGGAAAAGAATGTCCATGGAAAATCAGATGAATTGTGTGCGGAAAAATACGAAGAGGATATTTATTCTTTTGAGTGCTGAAAATTTGAGGGCGGATATTCCGGGCAATGCCTTTTTAATGAAACAATTCTCTGCAGCTGCTTCCGCAGTTTTTGCAAAGGAGATGTTAAACCCGGAAATTGCATCAGAAAATCTGCTCCGGGCCCAAATGGTTGCAAATCAATAGCTTCGCGAACTTATCCCCTGTTTCCGTAGCGCTGCTACGCATTTCGGGAATATGGTGTTGACTTGTGCCGCCGAAGGCGTATTTTTTGCCTTTTGAACCCTCATTACGAAGTTCTAGTGCAATATCCGAGTTGAAAATATGAAAATCTAAAAGTTCTGGCTCTAATTCATAAAATGGGTTAAAGCGCAGTCAGAGTTCCAGCAGGAGCGATATATTTATGCCTGAACACTATTAATCCAACCTAAAAATCCAAGGCAGCAGCGGGTGATGCCGCCATCCATTTTCATAAAAAAAAGTCAGGACTTGCCGTTTCAACCGGTGCTTCCAACATGACAATACGAAAACTAATCAGGGTCAGAAAGCACGGATGGCGCGTACACTGGCAAAATTTGCCTTGCTAATCGTTTTCAAATAACAACCCGCATACAGTCTCCAGGCTGTTTCGAGCGTGTACTCAGTGGACGACCAATAATAATTATCCTGTGGCACAAAAAGCTCGGTTGCACCACTTATAGATGAAAGACTTTTATTTACGTTATACAAGTTTTTGGCTAGCATTTGAAGCTCAAGTTTTGAAGGCAAATACCAATCACTAAAACCTCCGCTGACAAAATTCAAACAAAGTCTGGCAGCAGAACTTAAATGACCTGTTTGTGCCACAACCGCATTGCTGTTAGCCAAACCATTGTAGCTGCTTTTTCCATTTGTTGGACTGTTAATAATATTACTCCAGGTTTTATTAACGCCCTGGTTGGTGATGGACACAATAAGTCCGTGTTCTGCTCCACTTGCATCTTTATAAACATGATACACTACACCACCCCCAAACTTCTCTCCCACATAATGCGTAAATCCACCATTCCCCGGAGTTCCTGTCGGACCTTTTGGACCGGGTGGGCCAACAGGACCAGCCAGACCTATCGGGCCTTGCACGCCGGGAGGGCCTTGCACACCTTGGGGACCAGCTGGACCATTGGCTGCAAAAAGGGCATAAGGCACGCTCTGAATTTGACTGCTTGAGATTATGGAATAATTGCTTCCGCTGGTAGTATCAATTTCAGTTTTTATAAAATAGGGACCGCTTGCCCAATTAATTTGAGACATAAGTCCACTAAGAACAATACCTCCACCCACTTGTAAACCAATTTGGCCGGAAGCATTGGTCGAAGTCGTATGCGTTTCTACATAAACTGCATTCCCTGTTTCGCTGCCCTTCAATATGCTTAAGCGTACGGAAACAGACTGTGAGTCTAATGCCTGACCGATCGCGTTGCGAACAATGGACTGATAGAAAAACCTCTCCGGCACTGCCTGCGAAAAAGCCTGTTCCAGGATGCAAAATGAAAGCAAAAACCCAAGCAATGGAAAGCTTGCAAAACGAACCTCAGAGAAAAAATGCATAGCAGAGAATTCAGTCAGATGGAAAATTTTCTAGGACAAATTAGTATTAGAAAGAACGGATGGCGCGGCACCGTGCAGATAATCCCTTGACGCCTTCGAAAAAATTGGAACCTGCCCTCAAATCCAATGCTGCTACAGCAGTAATCTCGGTTGACGACCAATAAGTATAATCAAACCCAGAAAAAAGCTCGGTCGCACCACTTATGGTTGAAAGACTTTTGTTAACACTATACAAGTTGTTGCCGAGTTGATATAACTCGAAATTGGAAGGCAAATACCAATCATCAAATCCTCCGCTTACCAAATTCAAACAAAGTGCTGCCGCAGAACTTGTATGACCTGTTTGGGCCACAATCGCAAGGCTATTAGCCAAACCATTCCAGGTGCTGGTAGCACCTGTTGCCACATTTGTAATATTACTCCAGGTTGTATTTTCGCTCTGATTGGTGAGTGCCACGATAAGGCCATGTTCTGTTCCCGTTTCATCCTTATAAACATGAAACACCACACCACCTCCAAATTGCTCACCTGGATAATGCGTAAATCCACCACTGCCAGGATTTCCCATCGGACCTTGAGGTCCAGGTTCGCCAGCAGGCCCCGTTAGACCAATTGGACCTTGCTCACCAGCCGGGCCTGGCTCTCCCTGTGGACCAAGCGGACCATTGCCCGAAAAAAGCGCATATGGCACGCTTAGCATTTGGCTGGTTGAGCCTATAGAATAGTTGCTTCCGCCGGAAGGGTCTGTTTCAGTTTTAATAAAATAAGGCCCATTCGACCAATTGATCTGGGACATAAGCCCACTTTGCACAGTACCTCCACCCACTTGTACACTTATCTGGCCAGATGCATTGGTCGTAACTGTATGGCTTTCTACATAAACCGCGCTCCCCGTTTCGCTGCCCTGCAAAATGCTTAGTCGCACGGAAACAGACTGCGAGTTTAAGGCCTGTCCAGTCGCGTTGCGAATAATGGCCTGATACGAAAACCTCTGAGGCACTGACTGCGAAAAAGCCTGCTCCAAAAAGCAGAATGAAATCAAAAATCCAAGCAATGGAATGCTTGCAAAACGAACCTTAAAGGAAAAATTCATAGTAGAGTCGGAATAAATGTTGGGAGTGCCAGGCAAATGGAAATGGAAAGGCAAATGAACAACTATTCCCCCCAGGTAAATGAAATTTTCAAACAGAATGGATAATTGTCAGCTCTGCTTGAGAAGGTTTGATTTTTTTCTTCTAAGGCCAAAAGCCCGATTTTCAAAATAAAAACTACTAAACAGCTGATTAAAGGAGGTGTTCAGGATCTTAAATCCTGGGATAATGAGTTCGACATTACAAATGTCGAACAGCCAAATATTTTTTAATCCATTTTATGCAATAGAAACTAAGACGATTCAATAATTATTGATTTTCTATTTCTTTTGGCCCTTCCGAAGTTTGTCTAAAATAGAATGGAAATAGCTGAAAATCATAAAGTTCCAGGTCGATTGCATATATGGATTTATAAATAGGGCGCCTTTTCCGGCTGTTCAGGGGTTCGCTTCGCTTCCGTACCTGCGGTACCCTTCGGCCCTTTCCATCCGGGGCGAATACCACCGTCTGGCAAGAGGCACCGACGGCGCTTACGGCGGTCGGAACCTTTGGTCAGACCGCCGGTTTCAATGAAAACCTGTTTAACCCAGATAATGCATTAGAACTTCGTTATGAGAGTTTAACCCGGAAATTGTGCAGTGCTTCTCAGGTATTTTAATTTGATTTTGCCCCAAGCTGAATACGCATGAAGAATTCATCCCTTAAGGCAAAAGCCTTTACCAGCGCCGGACAAAACCAAATCCCAGAAACAGGTTGCGGCTGTTGGATGACGCTGAAGGCAGCAATTGGGCTGACATTTCCATTCGTCGGATTTCGCTGCGAATAGACCAGCGCCTTTGCAATTGGTATTGCGCTGCCAACCAGTAAGCAGGCTGAATAAGTCGGGGTTTCTGTTCTTGCTGGTTTGTAAAAACCCGTGACCAGACTGCTCCGGCCCGAAGCTCCAAGGAGGCTATCAAGGCATAACCGGCTTCGAGTCCTGCAGCCGGCAACAGGTAAACTGTTTCTTTGGAATATGTGCCTGGCTGTAGAACCGGAGCTCCGCTGATGCCATCGGCTGTCTGAATCAGTTTCACAAGAGCAGATGCCCCCGGCTCTTTTTGGAAAGTCATCTGCCGATGCAAAACCGATGTTTCCAGCAAAGGCAGCAATGCGAATTTCGCTCCGATTGAGACCCTCATCTTGAATTGCAGATTCCCGCCAAATACCGGCCTTACCGATACCGGAGATTGCAACACCTGTTCAGCACCGGTTTGTTCTGCATTTTGAACAGATAATTGATGTTGCACATAGAGTCCACTCAATCCCAGTTCAAAACCAAATTTCCTTTTCGCCAATTCTTTCCGGACGGAATCTTTGGGAGTAATGCTCAGATTTGAAGTAGAATCTACTTTCCGAAGCGCCACAAAATCAATTTTCGATTCGATACTGTCCTTTGGAGAAACAGACTGTGCAACAACGTTGGAATCTGCTGATTTTTGATTTTCTGCTGGTGGATTGCTGTCAGTTACTTCATTATTTGTTTTGTCTGGTTCCTGAGCAATCAGCTCTTCACCTCCCCCATTCAGTTTTAAAGCTGAAACAGGGCTCGAAGCACGTTCCTTTTTTGTTATTTGAGCAATGGATTCGGAACGAATATCCTTGGATGCAAGCTGATTCTGAGCCGCTTCTTTCATTCCAACAAAGGGTGAAGATTTTGCAATTTCAAATCCGGATTTCGTGTCACTTTGTTTCCTGGTCCGTTTTTTCTTTGTTGGTATAATGGATAGGTTTGAAGCAATCGGCTTTTCATTGGATTTCTCGCCTTCTGCTGCTTCATATGCTTTTCCTTTTGAAGCGAGGTCAAAAGCAGTGCGATCTTCAGTTGATTCAGCTTGTGGATTAATAGACCGTTGAAATTCATCTGAAATTCCAGGAGCCTGTTTTCTTGCTATGGGTCCTGCACTTTTAGCTTCAGTATTTTTCTCAACTTTTGAATCAGATGTACTTGCAGACGATATCTCTTTCGATACATGGATTGGCGGTTCAGATTTTGTAAGCATCGCCTCCGCCGATTTGTCTTTTTTAATCAAGAAATAAGTACCAACACTTAGCAACAAGGCTGGAAAAAGCCACCATAAAAACCCTCGAGGCCGTTTTTTTCTGCGCTCGTTCAGTCGATCCCAGCTGCCTGTAGGCATGTCGGGCATAAATCCACCAAAAGCGTCACCCAGGCTTCCTGGCTGTCCTTCTGATTCAGGTGAATGTGGATCAAATTCGTTGGTCATGGCTTTCTGTTGTTGTAATGTGGTAGGCTTGTAAGTGTAGAATCGGTGGTACCGCAAATCTGGCGGCTTAGTGTAATCCGGGCACGGCGCAGTTGTTGACGGCTCGTTTCTTCGCTGATATCGAGCGACAGTGCAATTTCTTTATGATTCATACCTTCGACTGCGAAGAGATTGAATACAAGTCGGGGTCCTTCGGGAAGCTGTGAAATGAGCTGAGCCAGTTTTTCCAGTTCCAGAAAGTCTGAAGGCGGAGCCGGATCGGCCACCGATGCAGCGCTGTCATCATCGGCACATACTGCAAACCATTGAAGGCGGGACTTCCGTTTCTGGTATGCATTGAGACAAACCGACACAAAAAGTTGCCGGATCCAGGCCCCGAAAGGTCCGTCGTTCCGGAAGAGCTTGAGCTTGTCAAACACCCGCATCCATCCTACCTGATGAAGATCTTCGGCTTCCATTTTATCGCTTGCGTAGCGTCTGCAGATACCAAATGTGAACGAACCATATCGCTGATAAAGGCCGTATTGCGCCGAAGACTGTCCTTTCAGACAGCCTTCAACCAACTCTAAATCAGGCAATATTGGTTTATCCAAGTTGCATCATTTATAGCGTGATAAACAGATTAAGAGAAACGCTTCTCGTTTGCTTAGTTGACATTCAATATGAGTTGAGAACGGGTGATGCGTTTATCCGGACCTTCTTCCAGAAAGATGTACGTCGTATCGGGCTGTGTTCCGGTGGCAAATCGTTTGTAGTAAAAAGCGGCGTTGCTGCCGGCATCCACCGTATCACGAATCTGTCCGAACTGTGTGTTGATTATCTTCTTTCCGGAATAGGTCAAAGGCTCCAGGCGATATACAACCGGACTAGTGGCGGTCACATTCAGGCAGCCCAGATCGTTGGCAGAAAGGACGGACACGGAAAGAAGACCTGAGCCAGAAGGCATCGTTTGCACTTCATTGCGGGCTCTTGCCAGACAGGTATCGCCAATGATGATTGGAATTACACCTCTGAAATACTTGCCGTTGGCTCTTTTTATCCTGTAGTAAATAAAGTCCGTTCCGAAATTGAGGAAGTTACCTAAACCGCCTTGTGCCAAATAGGAAATGCGGGAATTGGTATAGGATGCAGAGTGCATAAATCCCCAGATCGAATCGATGCTGGCACCCGTTTCTGATAAGCCACTCACATTATCGAAATTTCGTGAATCGCCGTTTTCCAAATACACAAGTGGCATATCTGGCAAGGGTGTTCCTGCTAAAAAAGTAACCGGCCAAACTGGCTGATCCCGTTTTTTGCTAATCTTCACGAAGCCTTCTTTTATTTTACCTTCCTGGGTTAAAATGACGGTGCCAGAATCGGCGGACCAGTCATTGGTTCCAAAAGGAACAAACTGAAAAAGTGAATCCTGAAAAGGTTCAAAACTGCCGTGCTTGAAGTCACGGGTTTTAAAAAGGAAAGGTTTGGATTGGTCCACTTTTAAGCTGCGCAGAGAAACAATGGCTTTTCCGGTGGTATCAGCCTGCACTTCGATCCGGCCAATGGGCTGATTGAAAATATCAACCGGCTTCACAGGATTTTTATCAAGGGAGGAACAGGCTGCCATTGCAAATCCCAGAAGGGCAACCAAAGCCCGGAACAGGCTCTGGTTTTCCTTTTGGTTTTGAACGACTCCGTCCTTGCATGACATGGTTTTCATACTGATTTTAAGAATCGTTATGGATGAACCTTATCGAACGATGATCAGTTTCTGCGGCTTGCTGCCAGCCGATTGTACAATGTACACACCTGGATGAAGTCCGCTTACTTCGGTTTGGATGCCTGTGTACGAGATCTGTTTCACTTCTCTTCCATCCAGACTGATGATCTGAACAGGAACCGGATTCTGGACACTTGCCCTGGAGTTGGTGAACCAGATTTTGACAGTTCCTCTTGCTGGATTTGGCGCCAGAATCATTCGGTTGTTGGAATGAAGGATGTTTTCATTTCCAGAAACAAGCCCAAGTGTTGCAATTGGTGAATGCACATATTCAGTGGTTACAGCTGCATTCCGGTCAAAGTAAATGTGGGCACGGTTTGAGATTTTACTTCCCCGAACCACATTGTCTTTGGAGCGGATTTTGAAACTTACCTGACCTTTGCTTCGGATGGAATCCTGTTTCTTTCCAGTCAGCTTGATCTCTCTGAAGTGGAAATAAACGATAGGCTGATTCACATCTCCGCCCATTTCCAATTCATAATTATCACTGCTGGCGCCTCGTCTGAATGTGGTTACATCCAGTCCGGCCGGAAGTGAATCTACAACCGTTACAGCATAAGCGGTATCATTTCCGTAGTTTTCAAAATGGATGGTGTAATCCAGATCGG
>Ga0315905_10004747_pt1 | contig 13893 bp, 9 predicted proteins | sample LakEriMetagenome_5_FD_203522 | JGI IMG/M metagenome (GOLD analysis project Ga0315905, IMG submission 203522) | Freshwater fungal communities from buoy surface, Lake Erie, Ohio, United States - Buoy 4 MA121 | ecosystem: Environmental > Aquatic > Freshwater > Lake | place: USA: Lake Erie, Ohio... | reverse complement strand
TACTCTGATGACGCTAAAAAGCAGTTCTTTTCCTTTGGGTCGCTGGTACAGTTGACATCCAGTGTGATTTTCATTTCCGTACACTGCAAAGCGTTCTTGTTGGGCGAACGGTCACCTCTTGAAGACGCTTAGCAAAAACCGCATTCCTTAAATAGATATTGCCGAAATCGGGTAAGGATGCCCGTTTCCGGGCAGCTGCGAATGCCAAGGCCTTCGTGTTGGTCGACCTCGCGACTCTGGGATGCTCATTTTGCTGCCTTATAGATAGTGAACCGTTTCATACGTTTGCACGGATCCCCATCGGTAATCCATAGACTTACCCGCAAGGCAAAACGTCGGTATCTTCGATCTACGTCGCGATCATTTTTTGATCGCGCATCCAGGCGATTGCATCAGCGATGGATTGTTCGACTGGGCGAATATTATAGTCGAGCTGATCCATCGCAAGGTTGCTCGAATACCAATGGAACTGAGATGCCATCGCGATCGCTGCCGAATTGATCAGCGGTTCTTTGCCTGTGATTTTCCCCAATAAATCGCCCGCACAACCGGCGACGATCTGCCCCGGTCTTCGCAAAGAAGTCCATGGCAAGCGGCTTGCGAATTGCCGAGTGATTTCCTGCCACAATTTGAAATAAGTCCAGTTCTCGCCGGCTAGCACATAGCGTCCGCCTCGGGGGGCTCGATCGATCGCTCTGAGCATCGCTTGAGCAACATCCCTTGGATCGCAAATGCTGCAACCGCCCGAGGGTGCCAGTGGCGGAGCACCCTTGCGCAGATCCAAAATCATTCGTCCACTGCTTGGCTTCCAATCCCACGGGCCGAGCATGAATCCCGGGTAAACAATTACCGCATCCGAACCGTTGGCGATCGCCTCAGTGACCTCTTGCTCTGCGGCTCGCTTGGAGACAACGTAAGTGCAAGGGATTTGGCCATCGCCGGGGGTCTGCTCGTCGGCGATCCGTTCCCGCGAACCGATCGCAAGGGTGTTGACGGTCGAAACGTGAATCAACCTTGCACCATGTTTTTGGGCAAGCCGAATCGCATTGGCTGTACCGGTCTTATTGGTCTGAATGCCTTGATCGCGTTGGCTCCAACCGATATGGATGTGCGCCGCCGAATGGATCAGTGCATCGATCTTACCCTCGATGCGATCGAGCGATTCCCATTGCGTGATATCTGCATCGAGCTTTTCGACATTTAAGTTTTTAAGCGATAAGGCACTCGATGCGTTTCTCGATATAGCTACCACCTGGATCCCTTGATCAAGGGCCAAGCGAGTTACGTTGTTCCCAAGCAAACCGGTCGCTCCGGTAACGGCAATTCTCATCGGATCCCACGCAATGCATTCGAAGAAACAATATCCCAGTCTTCCCTATCGATAGATCTTACCAAAGAATCGTCGTTTCTGTAGCTCTCCAAAAGATAGGAATCCTGATACAATGCCCAGTCCATCCCTTGATTGATTCACCGTTTTGCCCCTCATCCAAGCCAGTCGCTAATGCCGATCATCGAAGTCAGAAATCTGACCAAACAATTCGGAGCCGGTGATCTGGCTGTTGATGTTCTCAAGGGTGTTAACCTCAAGATCGAACCGGGTGAATTCGTTGCGCTCATGGGTCCAAGCGGCTCGGGCAAAAGTACCCTCATGAGCATCATCGGGGGGATTGAACCACCGACCTCGGGCCAAGTCTTGCTCGACGGCATCGACATCGCCAATCTCGACGACGATCAGCGAACCTTGCTTCGACGCAGGAAGGTCGGCTTTATCTTCCAAGCATTCAATTTAATCCCAACGCTCAGTGCGATCGAAAACGTCTCTCTCCCGCTTCAACTCGATGGGGTTCCATGGAAGCAAGCTCAGCAGCGCGCTCAGATAGCCCTCGAACGAGTCGAGATGAGTCACCGCATGGACCATGTGCCCTCGAAGCTCTCGGGTGGAGAGCAACAGAGAGTGGCAATCGCCCGAGCACTAGCGATCGAACCGGTGATTCTCCTTGCCGATGAACCTACCGGGAATCTTGATTCAAGGCAAAGTGGACGCGTCACCGAATTGCTTCGAGATCTTGCGACTTATTCGAGGCAGACGATCGTGATGGTCACCCACGATGCAACGGTTGCGAAAACTGCTTTTCGACTTTTGAAATTCAAGGATGGGAATATCGAACGCGATATTGCCCAAGAGGATTTCGAAGCCAACGCGTCGGTCTTTCATGCGTCCTCAGTTCAAAACGCGACGGGCTGAGCGGAGTAACAGATGGCTCTTTCGAGACTCTCGCTTAGGGAATTGCAGAGCCGACCTGCTAGGTCGCTTTTGACTCTTTTGAGCATCATCATCGGTGCCGGAGCAATTGTTGCAACCTACATCGCTTCGGATAGCGCTAAGCTCGCACAGCGAGCGATGGTTCAAAACGTTACGGGAAATGCCCATTTGGAGATCCAAGCTGCCGGAGGGGGATCCTTTGATATCCGCGAGGTTCTGTTTCTCAAAGAACTCGAAGGGATCGAGGTCATCTCTCCATCGGTTCGCCGATACTCGACCTTGGCAACACTCGATGCCGACGGCAAACCCGATCGCAAGCATCGCGTCCAACTCCTAGGAGTCGACTTCGCAGAAGACCGCAAAGTGCGAAACGTCGAGTATGTCTCGGGGAAAGACCCTTACAGCGACTCAGGCGATGAGTCCAAATCCCAAGAGCCAGAGGTTTGGTGCGACGAGGGATTGGCCAAGTCGGCGGGGCTCTCGGTCGGTCAAGAAGTCAAGTTGCTCACCAAGTCGGGGAATCAATCGGCAAAAATTGCGGGGTTGCTCAAGTCCAACACCGCCGCATCGGCGTTTCAATCTTCGGTCCTCATGGCCCCGACTCGAACGATCCAAAAATGGACTCGCTCGGTCAATAAACTCGATATCGTGCAACTAGTGCTCGCTGATGAAAAACAACTCGATGCAATCCAGGCGAAGATAGCCCAGCGACTTCCCCAGGGGGTCTATGTTCGTCAGCCACCGATGCGAAGCGACTTGGCAAACGAAAGCACCGTCGCGATCCAGCGAGGCCTACTCATAGCAACGATCTTTTCCTTGGTGATGGCTGGGTTCATCATCTTCAACACTTTCCAGATGAACGTCGGAGAACGCCGGCGTCAATTGGGAATCCTTCGAGCCATCGGCACGACGCGCAAGCAAGTCCTTTCGATGGTACTGCGAGAAGCGGCGATCCTTGGGATTCTTGGAAGCATCCTCGGTTGCATCGTTGGCTATTTTGGTGCGGGACTTCTGAATCAATCGACTGCAACGCTCCTGGGGATTTCGATTCCAAGCAGTTCGGTGGGGATCATCCCCATTTGTCTTGCGATTGGATGTGGATTTATTGTGTCGCTTTTGGGTGCTAGTTTGCCCGCCATGACTGCAGCAAAGGCTTCACCGGCCGAGGCGATGAAGAGTGTCTCCGAGTCGGACTCGAAAACCCTATGGGCCCTTTGGTTCGTCATCGGATGGATCGTTATCGCACTCGGACTGCTGATTGTGTGGGCTTCGACCTACCAGTACATCTCGGTGCGATTCGGGACGGCGGGTATCGTGATGGTGATTCTGGGTGTAATCTTTCTATTGCCTGCGTCGCTTCCGCTATTGACCAGGATCGCAATCGCTCCGCTGATGGCTTGGATGCCCGTAGAAGCACAACTAGCGCGACGACAGGTGTTACGGCATCCTGGGCGTTCGGCGATGACCATCGGTATCCTGCTGGTCGCGATGGCCATGGGCTTGGGCATGGCCTTTACGATTCTCGATAACATCCGCGACGTGCAGTTTTGGTACAAAAGAACCATCGTCGGTGACTTCTTCGTTCGGGCCGCGATGCCCGATATGGGCAGTGGTCATGCAGCCGATATGCCAGAGGGGTTTCCTGAAAAGGTTGCCGCAGTCGATGGCGTTCTAGTCAGCGACACGATGCGGTTTGTAAGTGCGCGCGCCGGGGAACTGAGCGTCATTGTCATCGTTCGCCAATTCAACTCGCAGACCCAAGACTATTTTGACTTGGTCCAAGGCAAAGAGGATCAGGTCATGCAAGGCATCCGCGAGGGCAAGGTGGTGTTGGGATCGGTCCTGGCCGAACGATCCCAACTGGCCGTCGGGGATCTGGTCGAACTTGAAACAACCGAGGGCAAGGTTAAGCTGCCAATCATCGGAGTCACCAACGAGTACATGGCAGGCGGATTGACTCTTTATATGCAAACCGAGCAGGCCAAACGCTTGCTCAGTGTCGATGGCACCGATGCGGTCATCGTCCGAACCGATCCTGCCAAGAGGAGTCAAGTCAAAGCATCGCTTCAGAAGCTCGCTGACTCCGAAGGGCTCATGGTTCAGTCGTTTCAAGAAATGGCAAGCATCATCGAGAACATGATCAATGGAGTCGTCGGTGGTCTTTGGGTTGTGCTGTTCCTGGGAGCCTTGATCGCCGCTTTTGGTCTGATCAACACCCTTGCGATGAATATTCTCGAACAAACCCGAGAGATCGGAATGCTCCGTGTTGTGGCTATGACGCGAGGGCAGATACGACGAATGATTCTCGCCCAAGCGTTAATCATGGCCTTCATCGGTATTCTTCCCGGAGTTCTCTTGGGGGTCGGCGTCGCAGGTGCGATGAACCTGAGCACCTTGATCGTCACTGGGCATGCGGTCCGTTTCCAGTGGTATCCAGGTTTCATTCTTGGGGCGTTGGTTGCCGAGGTGCTCATCGTGATTCTTGCAGCAATGTTTCCTGCCGAACGCGCTGCTCGATTGAATCTTGCGAAAGCCCTCCAGTACGAGTAACCTAAAGTCCCAATCAACCATGCATGAATCAAGTGCATGGGACTATCGATCGCAGATCAACCGAGGGACAAAGCTTTGGACGCTTCTTCGAGCAACTGGATCCAAGTAGATAACCTAGTAGAAATCTCAACAACCTTTCCCGACGATATTATCGCTGATGATATCGCCGAGGTTTTGGTCGAGCGACAACTGGTGGCTTGTGCCCAAGTCTCCGGGCCGATTCAGAGCACCTACCTGTGGAAAGGGAAATACGAGCAGTGTTCAGAACATAAACTTTGTGTGAAAACCACCCTCGAACGCATGCCAGCGGTTGTCGAACTGATCCGCGCTAGGCATCCTTATGAAGTTCCCGAGATCACCGCTCGAACGTACCAGTGGATGACCGAGGACTACGCCAACTGGATCATCCAGTGCACGGCCAATCCGATCGAGATCCCCGAATCGCCCTAGCCATCTCGAGTCTTCAGCCTTCAGCTTGCAGCGTAACAGCGAATAAAAGGTCTCGAAGAGCAAAAGATTCAACCATCCCAGGAAACGGAAATTCAGTGGAACAGCCCTTGCCATGGATCCAGCGATTCGAGCTCATGGCGATGTTGTTCCTGCACGGCATGGCGCTTGCAGCTTGGTTTGTGCCTATGGGTACAGTTCTACAAGCTTGCGGATTGGGGGCTTGGACACCTTTTGCATTCGGGGCATCGGCTGTGGCTGCTTTGCTGTCTCCCCTTTTCTTCGGGGCAATGGCCGATCGTTCGGTTCCCCCCATCCAAGTGCTGCGATGGGTCAGCATAGGAGCTGGGCTCTTATCATTGGTCACTGCGTTTGCCTTGAAACAACAACTAGGAGGGCTGAGCATTTGGCTCCTGATTCAGCTTCAAGCACTCCTGAGCGTCCCTACCAACAGTCTCTCGGGTTCGATCGTTCTTGCGCGAGTTGCCAACGCGCATGGACAGTTCGGGGCAATTCGCGCGATGGGTACTGCCGGTTGGATGGCAGGATGCTGGATCGTCAGTGGCCTTGAGTTGGACGCCAGCGAAAACACCTTTGCACTCAGCGGTTTTCTTTGGTTTGTTCTTGCAGCATACACATTGCTCTTGCCGGCAGGGGTTGTGCAATCAAGCACTTCTGGCCGATTGACGTTGCGACAGAGGTTTGGACTCGATGCCCTGTCGCTCCTGAAGGAACACGATCACCGGGTGATCTTTATCACTGCGGCACTTGTAGCGATTCCTTTTGCTGCCTTCTATCCCTACACACCGATGCATATGAAAGATCTTGGGATGCTGCGCACCAGCGCATGGATGTCTCTAGGACAAGTCATCGAGGTGGTGATCATGTTCGCGATCGGTTCGGTGATGGTCGAGTGGAAGCTTAAGCGAGTGATCCTCGTTGGTCTTTCCACGGGCCTGCTACGTTATTTCTTCTATGCAATGGACGGCCAAATCCCGCTTCTGCTTGGAGTTGGTTTGCACGGATTGGCTTACACGTTCACCTACATTTCCACCCAAATCTATCTTGCCAAGAGGATCGCACCGCAGTGGCGGACGCGAGCCCAAGCCCTCTTGAGCCTGCTTGTCGGTGGCATTGGGAACCTCACTGGATACTTAGTCACCGGCACTTGGTTAGCCATATGTACGAGCGGTTCGGACGTGAATTGGCAGCAATATTGGATCGGTTTAAGCCTGCTGGTGTTTGCCGTTTTGATCTATTTTGCGATGAATTACCAAGGGGAAAAGGTGCCGCAAGTAGCCACCGATCCGGCCAATACGGCTTGATTCCAGCACGGATTTTGACTAGCCTCGATGTTATGCAAAGTGCATGGATAAAACTCGTTTTGATCTTCTTGGTGACGATCCAGCAGACCGTCGCTGGAGTTTCGTGCTGTTGTATGGCATCAGGAGCCTTGGCTGGAGGATCTGAGCAGTCGGCAATAGTTTCTGCAACAAAACCAGCTTGTAGCAAATGCAAATCCAAATTTGCATCGGCCAAGTCCACTGGGAAACAATTAGGTTCTAGCCCGAGGCTAAGCACCGATACATGCAATTGCAAAACGTCTATCCAGTGCGTTGCAACGCAAGTCAGCTCTGTCAAATTTGAGTCTTCGAAGACGAAAAAACATGCTCCTGTCGGTGCCGATATTTCTGACGGATTATGCCAGCGTGATGATCTGCATGCTCTCATCTCTTTGATGGCCTCTCGATTATCAAGGCCCTTGGTGATCGAGCATGCGCCGATGACGATCCTTTCTAGATTGTCGCTCTTAAGCTCTTGGGTGATCTGAATCGATTCTCGAATCGTCGAGAATCCAACCCAAAAATTGTCGCAATGGAAACTTTGAGTTTAAGTTCCGTAGCGCACCGAATGTTTGCTAACTTCGATACGTCCCTAGTTGCGAGGCTTTATAATGAAATTTGCTAAATTCCTTCGACCAATCTTTTTTCGACCAATCTTTTATAGTGCACTGATTTGTGTCGGCTTGTTTTTAGGTTGCGAGCAAAAGTCGGACTCGGCCAAGTCGAGCCAGCAAAAAACCGATCTTGGAAAGCACGACCACGACCATGGACACGAACATGAACATCCACCTGGGGCTCACGGGGGAACGATCGTGCCACTGGGTGCTGAAAGTTATCACGCCGAAGCTCTCTTGCAGGAAGATGGTACGCTCAGACTCTTCATGCTCGGAAAAGATGAATCTCGAGTCCAGGAGATTCAGGTGCAAACGATCAAGGCATTTGCCAAGCACGAAGACTCCGTCGAGGTGAGAAATATCGAACTTACCCCCGAGCCTCAGTCTGGGGATAGCGAGGGCAAGACATCCCAGTTTGTAGGCAAGATACCCAAAGAATTGTTAGGCAAGTCCATACGCGTAACGGTCCCCAACATTGCAATCTCTGGTGAACGTTTTCGCATTGCCTTTGAACTCAAAGCCCATGAAGCTCACCAACCGATGGGCAATGCGGCTCAGGCAGGCGAGGAAGAAAGTCTCTATTTGACCCCAGGGGGTAAATACACCGCTGCGGATATCGAGGCCAATGGCAAGACCATCCCATCGATCAAGTTCAAAGGGATTCGCTCGAATCACGATGATAAACCGATGCCTGGTGACAAGATCTGTCCGATCTCAAAAACCAAGGCCAATGAACAGTTCGTGTGGATCATCGACTCGAAAGCGTACACCTTCTGTTGCCCTCCTTGCATCGATGAGTTTGTCAGATCAGCGAAAGAGCAACCCGATACACTCAGAGCACCCGAGTCTTACATCAAAGAGTAGTGCAAATGATCCGCAAGTCACTGAGGGTTCTATTTTGGTTTGCAACGTGCGTTTTCTTGGGCTTTGAGTTTCAAGGCACTGGGAATATCCGAGCGCACGAGGGTCACAAACCGTTGCCAACCAAGGGGGTGGAAGTCGACGAAAAGACGGGGACTTTGATTCTAAGTGCGATGGCTCGCGATGCAATCGAAGTCAAGACCGAAGAGGTTTCACAGAAACCACTCGCGAGTTTTCTCAATGCCTTTGGAGCATTGACCGTTCCTTGGAACAATCATGCACTGGTCGGCTCGCCCATCGAAGGCCAGGTCGTCTCGGTTTTGGTGGTCGCTGGAGATAAAGTTCAAGCAGGCCAAGTCGTGGCTCAGATTGCCTCACCGATGATCGAGCAGATGCAAAAGGACATCCGGGATTTAGTCGCTGGAGTCCGTCTGGACGAACAACTTTTCCAGGGTGCTCAGGAAGCAAGCAAAAGTGGTTCGATTCCAGCGGCAAGACTCTTAGAGATTCAGGCTTCCTTGTTCCAAAAGGAAACGGCATTGAAAATTGCCAAAGCAAAATGGGTTGGACTTGGTCTCGATCCGGCGATCCTCGAACGCATCGTAGCTGAGCCCAGTGTCTATCAATCCGTTAGACTCGGACTCACCGCCCCGATTGCAGGTACGGTTCTGCATAACGATCTGACCGTAGGCAAGGTCGTCAATCCCAAGGAACATGTCTTGGAGATCATCGATTTGTCGACGCTATGGCTTCGGATAGAAATCCTCGAAAAAGACATCTCAAGAGTAAGCCAAGGAGACTTCGTCGAGTTCTTTCCAACAAGCGGTCAGGACAGGTCTATTTCCGGAACCATAAAAGTCATTGAAAAAGTTCTAGATCCTCGAACCCATGTCGCTACGGCTTGGGTGGATTGCGCCAATGATGATTCCAATCTGGGCGAATGGTTGCCCGGAATGACGGGTCGAGTCCGAATCGGTCAGGGCTCAACATCGCCGAAATTGCAGGTTCCTGTCTCGGCGATCATTCGAGACGGTGCCGAACGTTTTGTGCTGGTCGAACAAGAGCGTTCCGGAAAAGCCTCTTTGTTTCAAAAAATTCCGATTGCTATCGGAGTCCATTCGGGTCGATATGCAGAGGTCACCCGAGGTGAATTGGTTCCCGGTGATCGTGTGATGACTCAAGGTAGCAGGCAGTTTGGGCACCTCTTCTCCCAAGGGGTACTAAAGCTCAGTCCCGAAGCGATGCAAGATATTGGACTCAAAACGCAGATCGCACAGATTCAGGGTATTACCAAGATCGTTTCAATCGACGGTGTGGTTAGTTTACCTCCTTCGAAACTTTCGCGTGTATCGCCTCAATTGTCGGGCAGGATCCACCAGATTCTCGTCGATCGCGGAGCATCGGTACGCAGCGGAGAACCACTGGCGCTTGTATCGAGCAGCGAATTTCAGGACATGCAACTCAGCGGCATCCAAGCTTATCTTGAGCTAAAATTCCGCGAGTCTGTTTTGGCTAATATTCGCCAAGCGGGATCCAATGTTCCGCAGCGGCAAAGGCTAGAGTCAGAAAACCAACTTGTTTCTGCCAGGAATCAGTATGACAACTCGATCAGTAAACTCAGACTCCTTGGGATCCAGGACAAGCAGATCGAAGCGATCATTCAGTCGCAACAGGTACTGCAGTACTATCCTGTGACAGCTCCTATCGATGGAACGGTTGTCGGATTCAATAAAGCGATTGGGCATACCGTATCGGCAGAGGAAGAATTGTTCGAATTGCATGATACTTCCGCGAGACTGATCGAAGCTTACGTCTCTGAAAAAGATGCTGGAGCGATCCACCAAGGACAAACGCTACGATGCAGAAGCGTTGCACAGGATGATCGCAGTTTCCCAGGCGTCGTTCTTTCTAGCGGAAAGTCGCTAAGCAACCGAGGACAAACTTTATCGGTGTGGGCCCAAGTCGAGTTCGAGCCTGACGCGTTGGTCTTTCACAATATGCTTTGCAGACTGTCGATCGAAATCCCCGAGTCGGCCACTTACCAAGAGCGTGCTGGTAACGCTATCGAAAGCAAACCAGCGGTTCCTCTGTCGAGTATCCTGCGTGAAGGAAGCCAATCCTATGTGTTTGTCGCATTGACCGACGGGACCTTCGAGCGACGCCGAGTTACCCTCGGGGCAAGCGACGACCATCGGGTCACTATTCTGAAGGGACTCAATCCCCAAGAGACGGTGGTGATCGAAGGCGTCTCGGCACTTCAGACCGGATATGCGGCGGTCCAATAGAGGGTCTGGTATGTTTGATCGAATCATTCGTTTATCCTTGAACCATCGGCCGTTGGTGCTTTTTCTAGCGGTGGTTTGCGCCTGCGCTGGACTGTGGGAACTGGCACGAATCCCGGTCGATGTCTTCCCAGACCTGAATCGTCCCACTGTGACGGTGATGACCGAAGCACCAGGTTTAGCTCCAGAAGAAGTTGAAATGCTTGTGACTCGTCCATTGGAGTATTCCTTCAATGGACTAACGGGGGTCCAGCGAGTCCGATCGGCTTCGGCGATCGGACTCTCGATCGTCTGGGTCGAATTCGGTTGGGGGACCGACATCTATCGGGATCGGCAGATCGTCCAGGAAAAGCTCTCTGTCGCCAGAGATCAAATTGTAGCTGGCAATCCTACGATGGCTCCGATCTCCTCGATCATGGGTGAGATTTTGCTTTTGGGAATCCGTCCTGCTGTTGTCAAAGATCAGCAGAACCAGGATTTGCAAATGGCGATGCGTACCTTTGGTGAATTCACCCTTCGAAACCGTTTAAGGGGGATTCAAGGTGTCGCGCAGGTGACTGTCATGGGGGGAATGCTCAAGCAGTATCAGGTTGTGACTTCACCGGAGCGATTGGCTTCACAAAACATCTCTTTGGCGCAGCTGACCGAGGCAATCCAAAGGGCCAATGTGCTTGCAGGCGGCGGATTGATGGTTCGGGATACCGAGGAATCGATCTTGCGGATCAGTGGTCAGTCGCTATCGCTGGAGGATCTCCAGAACACTCCGATCCTGTGGCGAGAGCAGCGTCCGGTTCTGGTAAGGGAAGTTGCCGATGTGCAGTTTGGTGGGCCCATTCGACGTGGTGACGGAGGTGCCAACGTCCGAAACTTACAAAATGGCAGCATCCAGGGTGGGCAGGGGGTTATTCTTGCAGTTCAAAAGCAACCGGGCGTCGACACGATCAAGCTTGATCGTGAAATCCAAATTGCATTGGAATCGATCGAAAAAGAACTTCCTCCGCAGATGATTCTCGAAAGACGATTGTTTCAACAATCGAGCTTTATCCAAGCTGCCGTAGCTAACGTTGCTGAAGCGGTTCAAGATGGAGCTTTGTGGGTGGTGGTCATCCTGTTTGTCTTCCTGTGGAATTTTCGAGTCAGCGTCTGTTCGCTCATAGCGATGCCACTTTCGATCTTGATGACCTTTATGGTCTTTAGGGCAATGGGGGCGACGATCAACACGATGACGTTAGGAGGGATCGCCGTCGCGATTGGTGATCTGGTCGATGATTCCATCGTGGATGTGGAAAACATCTTTCGCAGACTCAAAGAGAACCGCCAGTTGCCGATCACGCAGCGCAGTTCCACTTTGGATGTCGTCTATGGGGCATCGAGGGAAGTTCGCAGTTCGATTGTCTATGCCACTATGATCGTTGTGCTGGTTGTCGTGCCTCTTTTTGGGCTGACCGGGCTCGAAGGGCGAATGTTCGCTCCACTGGGTCTTTCCTATATCGTGTCTCTCCTTTGCTCCTTGCTGGTTTCGCTTACAGTCACCCCGGTGATCGCCTCCTATCTACTTCCTGGGGCAAGGTTTCTTTCGGATAAACAAGACGCTTGGTTGGTCAGAATTCTCAAAGCGATTGCTCGTCGCATATTGACTTGGACACTGGATCATACCGGTACGGTTATCGCAGCGACTGCCATCGGTGCAATCCTTTCGATTTGTTCAGTCGCTTGGATGGGAGGCTCCTTTCTTCCTGAGTTCAACGAAGGGAGCTACACAGTGAACTTGCAATGCTCACCGGGAACAAGCCTCCAAGAGAGCATTCGAGTGGCGCAACGATGCGAACAGATGCTCATGGAGATACCTGAAGTTGTCTCGACATCCCGAAGAACAGGTCGAGCAGAATTGGACGAACATGCCGAAGGTGTCCATTCCTCAGAGATCGATGTGCAAACTCGACTCTCAAGGATCCCAAAACCCGGTCTTGCTTGGGCAGTACTACGAAGATTGCCGGGTTTGCAGTCATTTGGATATCAGCAGCAAGCTCGCGAATCGCGCAAGATCATCGAGGAGATTCGCGAGCGTGTCACCAATATTCCTGGGGTTCAAATCAATATCGGTCAGCCGATTTCTCATAGGCTCGATCATATCATGACCGGGGTACGAGCTCAGATTGCTCTCAAGGCGTTCGGAGAAGACTTGCGGCAACTTCGAGAAATCAGCCACGACCTGATCGACGCGATCCGCGATGTGCCGGGTGTGGTGGATTTGCAAGCTGAACCCCAGGTCGAGATTTCGCAGATTCGCTTACAGATCAAACGACAAGAGGCGGCCCGCTACGGACTCACACCGGGCGATCTAGCGGAACTGCTTCAGACCGCTTACAAAGGCCGAGTCGTCTCCCAAGTGCTCGACGGGCCCCAGTACCACGATCTGGTTGTTTGGTACGACGAAGAGTCCCGAAGTTCTCCCGAAAGAATTCAGTCGACAATCATCGATACGCCATCGGGCAGGCGCGTGACATTGGGCCAAGTTGCCGAGGTGATCGATACGACAGGGCCCAACACGATCAATCGCGAAGACACCCAGCGCCGGATCGTTGTCCAGTGCAATGTCCAAGGCCGCGATTTGGCCAGTGTCGTCAGAGACATCGCCATACAGGTTCGTCCTATCCAAGAAAGACTCGAAAGGCTTGATGGCAATTACTACTTGGAGATCGGTGGGCAGTTTGAAGCGCAGCAACAAGCCAACCGCCGATTGATGCTCTTTGGAAGTCTGGCACTGATGGCAATCTTGTTGCTACTGGTGCAGTGTCTCAAGTCGTGGTCTGCAGCTTTTCAGATTCTCGTCAACGTTCCGCTTGCGGCAATCGGTGCAGTGGCCATGCTCCTTTGCTTCGAGCGACCCGACCCGTCGGTGCTCGCTGGATTGCCGTGGTGGTCTTGGCCCAAAGCATGGGTCGAATCGATTAACTTGTCGGTAGCCCATTGGGTAGGTTTCATCACTCTTGTGGGAATCGTCAGTCGCAACGGGATTTTGATGATCTCCCACTACCAGCATTTGATGGAGCATGAGGGAGAGTCGTTCAGCAAAGAGATGATCATTCGTGGGAGTTTAGAGAGGCTCACGCCGGTGATGATGACCGCATGCACGAGTTTCGTGGGGCTATTGCCGTTGCTGTTGGGAGCCGGGGAAACCGGAAAAGAAATCTTGCATCCTCTTTCGGTGGTCGTCTTTGGCGGGATGGTATCGACGACTATTTTGGATCAATTGGTAACGCCGGCCTTGTACTGGCGCTTCGGCCCACGTAACTTGGGAAAGACTTGATCGGACGGATCGGACAGATCGGACAGATCAGACGGATCGGACGGATCGGACGGATCAGACGGATCGGACGGATCAGACGGATCAGACAGATCGGACGGATCGGACGGATCGGACGGATCGGACGGATCAGACAGATCAGACAGATCAGACAGATCAGACGGATCAGACGGATCGGACGGATCGGACGGATCAGACGGATCAGACGGATCTGTCTGATCAAAAA
>Ga0315905_10004746_pt1 | contig 13893 bp, 24 predicted proteins | sample LakEriMetagenome_5_FD_203522 | JGI IMG/M metagenome (GOLD analysis project Ga0315905, IMG submission 203522) | Freshwater fungal communities from buoy surface, Lake Erie, Ohio, United States - Buoy 4 MA121 | ecosystem: Environmental > Aquatic > Freshwater > Lake | place: USA: Lake Erie, Ohio... | reverse complement strand
AAAAAGATCCGTAGCAAAATAGACTCTGATTGGATGGAGTACTATGGTTCGAGTATAGAACTAAATAAAGATGTAGAGTCTCTCGGCAAAGACAACTTTGTTCGTGAGATTCTTTTCTTTTGTAAATCCAAAGCTGAATGTTCTTACGTAGAAGCACGAGAACAGTTTGCACGAAAGGTGTTGGAGTCAGACGACTACTACAATGGGCAGATTTCTGTCCGAGTTCATGGCTCTCATATTAAAAACAAACTATGACATATTTACTTTTTGCAGTTGCACTATCATTGTCCGCTCTAGCAGCATATTATGCTGTGATGGGTCTTGTCGCAATTTTTGCTGCAGCTGTAGTTCCAATTGCTCTTATGGGTACGTTGCTTGAGGCATCGAAACTCGTAGTTGCATCTTGGCTCTATCAAAATTGGAAACAAATTCCAACTTTGATGAAGTCATACTTTGTAGTCGCCCTAGTTGTGTTAATGATGTTGACATCAATGGGCATTTTTGGATTCTTATCAAAGGCACATTTGGATCAAGCAATTCCGTCAGGAGATGTTCAGTCTAAGTTAGCATTACTTGACGAGAAGATTAAAACAGAAAAGGAAAATATCAATGCAAGTCGTAAAGAACTTACTCAACTCGATGCTCAAGTTGATCAAACCATCGCAAGAACTACCGAAGCCAGTGGAGCAGACAGAGCCATTGCCATCCGTAGAGGACAGCAAAAAGACAGAGCCAGAATCCTCAACGAAATCGGTACAGCGCAAGCCAAGATCGCCAAACTCAACGAAGAGCGTGCGCCAATCGCCAGCGAAGTCCGTAAAGTCGAAGCAGAAGTCGGACCAATAAAGTATATTGCTGCATTGATATATGGTGACGAAAGTTCAAATGATACGAATATGCTTGAGAAGGCAGTTCGTATCGTCACCATTCTTATTGTTATTGTATTTGATCCTTTAGCAGTTTTATTGTTAGTTGCTGCAAACTGGCAAAAGCGTAGAGAAAAAGAAAGTGTTATCGAGGTAGCACCAACAACATGGAATTCCTTCTTTGCAAAGAAGGGTATTGACATTGATGATAAAGTTAGCGTCGAAGAAGAAGTTAAAATCGCTAAAGTTGAAGGTATGGACTACGTACAAACTTTCAAAGAAGCAGAAGAAACAGAGTTACCAGAAATTAAAATAGAAGAACATTCTAAAGACTGGGAGCCTGAGTTATATGATAGAGTTAAAAAGCGTGTAGAATATGACTCAGCTGGAAGACGTATTACTCCAGAGACTGAGGAAGAACTCGCTATAAAAAGCAGTACATCGAAAACACAATCTTTCTTGAATAAAGTTAGTGGAATGTTTCAGTCAACAGGTGTGAAAACCATCGAAAAAGAAGTAGACGAACTACAAAAGAAATAACCTTTAGTTCCTAAATAAAATTAGATGTGAGCAGTACTTCTTGATGTAACTCCGCATATTTACAATAACTAAAGGTTTTAAAAATGATTAAAAAGATCGCTACAGCGGTGCTTTTTGTCATGACTACATCAATTACAATGGGTCAGCCTATTGTAACCGACTCGACTAGTAGAAGCACAACTGATTCTACTTCAAATAGCACTACAACAGTAAAATCCCCTCCACCAACAGCAGTGGCTCCAGCCATTACGGTTATTAACTCTGACGTTTGCGCAGTCGGTGTATCTGGCGCAGCACAAACTCAAATTCTAGGCATTAGTTTCGGTAGTACTACTACTGATAAAAACTGTGAAAGACTTAAACTTGCTCGTGGTATTTACGACATGGGTATGAAAGTTGCTGCAGTTTCTATTATGTGTCAAGATGAACGAGTGTTCTCAGCGATGATGAATGCTGGTACACCATGTCCAGTTGATGGTAAAATTGGTGAATCTGCTAAATCTATTTGGGAAGCTGATCCATCTAGACAGCCACAGAAAGTCAAGAGCAAGGACTAACCAATGACTAGGTTAGTTGTTATTCTTGGTGTCTTTATATTGGCAATGATACTTGGTCATTGTTCAGCACAAGCACAAACTCCAATAACATCTGAAAATATCCTAACACCATCAGTTGGTGCGTGGAGTGGTTCTGTTGCTGGACAAGCAGGTGGCTTTTCTGGTGGTGGCAATGGACCTGCATATAATGCAGCAACCAATACACTAATCTTTGGATATACAAATGCAACAGCAACTCAAAGAATTAATGCTGAAGCGTTTGCCATTCAGCATGCCTTAGATCTATCAAACTCTGGTATTAAAATCAATGGGTATAATTATTCATGGATGATTAATAACTCTGGTGACAATATTGGAACGCTGACTGGTAAAGTTGAGATGTTGAGAGGTGGTAATGCTCTTCAGTCATATACTTACAACTATAGCACACCAACACAAGGGTTTGAATTAAAGACTGGCACCCAAACATTTAATAACCCTCAAGATTTACTTGCTGCAGATCAAATTGCATTATCATTTACTGGTAAAGATGCTCGTTTCTGGGCAGGTTATTATGGACCACAAGTTAGAGAACCATCTCTCACTTTAAACTATACAACTGATCCATGTATGAGTAACCCATTGTATTCTCCATCATGTGCTGGATACAATAATGTTCTTAACAGCAGACTAATGTATGCAGAAAGTTATGCCATCAACCAAGCACTTGATTTGGTTGGTGCTGGTTTAAAAATACATGGTTTGAATTATGGATACGATTATGTTCTAGGTGGTAGATGGTGCTCAGTTGCTGGAACAAATCCAGATGGAACACTAGGTTGTTCAGTTTGGGATGATTCATCTCTTGCTGTTGGTGTTGCGGTAACAAAGAGCGACCATAGTGTTTTATATTCTAATGCATATATTCACTCAGAGCAGAATTCATCTGGTTCTATCAGAAACTCTCATGTTTTTAATAATTCATTATTGTTAGATGATATGGGTGGGTTTGCTTTAGTTGATAATGTATATGGCACTGGCGCAGTTTTCAATAAGTTTAGTAGCTGGAAATATACACCAGATCCATGTGTAGTGAATCCACTATCATCAACATCTTGCTCAGGTTATCAAGCAGCTTATCAGGCTCAGATGTGTGCTGCTAATCCACTCTACAATTCTGCATGTTCAGGATACGCAGAAGCACTATTTACTCAACAGTGTACTGCTAGCCCATTATCTAATCCTTCTTGCCCAAATTATGCCTCTGCTTATTTGGCATATCGCTGTGCTGCCAATCCTCTTTATAGCACAACATGTCCAGGATACGAACAGGCAAATTTAAATGCTCAATGTATTTTAGATTCATTGTACAGCAACAGATGTGAAGGTTATGCCACTGCTTATGCCATCAAGTACTTAGTTCCTAATATTGATTCAACTGCTGTTAATTCCTCATTGTCTTCAACTGCTGCAACTAAAGCAAATGATCCATCAACTACTAAAGTAGCAGTCAATACCGTAACAACAAGTATTAATACTGATGGTTCTATTTCTACTGGTGTATCAGCTACTGGTGATACCAATGTGGATAAAGTAATTACTGCAAAATCATCAACAAGCAATAACTCACCAGCTGCAGCAGTTCAGCTAGCCCCACCACCACCTCCACCACAACAGATGGCTCAGAACGAATCAAGAGGTGGAGATAAACCTGAACCAAAGGGTGGAAACAAACAAGAGGATAAAAAAGATGATGCTCCGAAAGGCACTGGAGGCAGTAATTCGCCACAGAATACTAATACTACTCAAGCGTCATCTGATAAACCAGCAGCACCTACAGCAAGACAAGAATTACAAGCAAGAAGAGAAGCTGCAGCAAAAGCAGAAGCTGTAGAAAAGGGTAAGAATCTTGCTGGTGAAATGGGCAAAGCATCAGACTTAGAAGCACAAAAGGCAGTCCAGAATGTAGTTATCCAAGCAATGGGATTCACACCTGGATTTGATGCATATGGTAAGCAACTGATCGTTCAACAACAATTCTATAAGCCATACCAAGTTTATGGTAATCAGAAAACTATTGACAATCGTGCCAATTTAAGAATGTTTGGTGGCACAGATAGACTACACAATGAAATGGTAGATTCTCAATACAACAAAGGAAATTAAGATGGCAGAAGAAATAAAAGACGTCAATAAAAAGATTGACGATGCTGAAGCAGCAGTAAAGAAGTATGCTAGTAAAGATACAGTTATTTCTATTGGTGGCTATGAGTTTACACCAGCCAAGTTAATGGTAGCGTTCACATTAGTATCAACAATACTTGGTGGTCTGTATGGTACATTTGAAGTCTATAAAGACTATCAAAGTATGAAGAAAAAGATTGCTGAATATATCACTCCAGACTTAACAGAAGTTTACAAAAAACTAGCTGTTATTGAAGAGAATAGCCAAAAGACTAGCGACTATACTCGTGACATTAAAGGCGACTTAAAGAATGATATCCGTCGTCTAGAGGGAGTTGTTGAGTCCGTAGAGCGTAGTGCTAAGCAGTCTGCTCGTGAAGCAACTCAAGCACAGAAAGAAACTGACCAAGAATTACGTCAAGTTCGTAAAGAAATAGATAGTAAGATACAAAAAGCACTAGACAATCCACTATCAAAATAACAATAATAAAAGGTGAATTGAGATGAATGATAAAACATTATTTAAACTATTAGGAATCTTGTTGTTGATTCCTATCGGATTTTCTATGGTTAGCACAGAGTCTTTTCGCTATCCATGTCAAAACCCAGAAAACTGGGATAAACAAATCTGTAAATTACCAACATGTGATGTGACAAGAACTTGTCCTGAACATATTTTCAAAGGACAGCGAGATCCAAGACTTGGTCCGCTAAAAGATGGTGAAGTTGCTAAGCCTGCGACAGCACCAGTACCAACTACAGGAGCATGTAAATGAATGATAATTTTATGTATACAGAAGAGCAGTTAATGGCTCGTCTGAAATTCTTCATCGGTATCTGTTTATCATTTACCCTTGTTGGAATTGTTTTTGTTGTTCTATATTCTATTATTTTTGTGACACAACCATTGAACGCTATCAGTCCTATCGACCAGAAGTTCTTTGAGTTAATTATTCCTATCGCTACATTCTTGACTGGTACTCTATCAGGTATCATGTTAGCTGGTGGAGATAAAGATGCGCAGAAATTAGCACTACAAGCTGCAAACAAAGGTTGGGATAAACCACCAACTCCAGTAGCACCTGCAGCTGCACCTAAACCAATGGGAATGATGCCACCACGTCCGATGGCTCCACCTCCATCACAAAATGGATTTGGGTTTGACTTCAATACGTCTCCATTGGCAGAAGCAACTACAATGCCAGTGTATGAAGCTGGAGATCCAACTCACAGAAACAGTCGTAACGACTAATCCCCTACACTCTGTAGGGTTATTAACCCCTGTAAGTTGTTGAAATTACAGGGGTTTTTTGCACGCATAAAGTTGTTGTCTTTAATTGCAGGATACGGTATAATAGTTGTATGAAAAATGAAAAAGTGAATGCAATTTTAGAGTGGTCAGCCACGATAGTTACTATTGGTGCTGCAATTGCCACTGCACTCTCTATCGATCCATTGAACATCTATTTGTTCAATATCGGTTCTGTGTTGTGGTTAGTGTGGGCTGTAAGAATTAAGCGTGCAAGTTTAGTGGTAGTCAACGTAGGTTTGTTGGCTGTTTATGTTTATGGTTTGATTGTGAGGATTTGATATGAGTAAAATGGCAGAGTTATCACTGGATATTGAAGAGTTGTTGGCAGAAGGTATGTCTCCAAAGTTTATCGCAGTGACACTGAATTGTCCGATTGAAATGGTTTATGATACCATTGAAAATCTTGAGTGTTTGGAATTAGAAAAGCAGTTTGAAATGATGTCGTATGCCGATGAGATGGCAAATGACGATGCACAATATTATGGAGCTTAATATGAATTATAAAGAAGCACAATTAGCCACTGACCATTTTGATAAAAGTCATGGATCGTTTTTCGATCGTGGTTCAGCTGATAGTTATTATGGACGTGATCGCAACCCACATCGTGGTGGTGTAGGTGGTATGTCTGGTCCACGCATTGAAGCAACTACTGAAGCTGAGTTCGAAGCATACCACGCAGGGTATGATTATAATGAAGAATTTGGTGATAGAAAGAGTTGGGATTAAAATCCCACAAGTCTTACTGGAGGGATATCCGTGGCAGACTTTAAACAGCCAAAACAGCAGCAGTCTATTTTTGCTGGTTACAGACTATAAAGAAAAACCAGCACTAATTTGAAAGGTGATTATGAATAAATTTGTGAGTAATAAAATTAAGAATGAGTCAGATCAAGAAATTCTCTTGATCACTCAGGAAGAGTGTGCTGAAGTTACGCAAGCAATAAGTAAGGTATTCAGGTTCGGTATGAACGATGAATACAATGGTGTAACAAACAGAGAGCATCTGGAAGAAGAACTGGGTGACTTGCTTTGTATGATTGAATTGTTAATCGCAAGTGACATGGTTGATGAGATGACTGTCTATCGTGCCAAGAATGCCAAGATGGCTAAACTTGCAAAATGGTCTAACATTAAGGAAACTGTATGATTACAATTGAAGGTTTGACTAAACAACAAGTAAAACTTCTAGACATCATGTGGTCTATCTATGACATTGAAGTTTACGATGAGTGGAAATCTGCACTCAATGAAGAGTTGCAAGATATGGTAGATGTACTGGAGAAACTCGCTCTATACGAAACATTAGAACAGGAACTGCAAGACTTTACGCAAGCCAATGAGGTGCTAAAGAAATTTGCTTTGTAAAAAATGAAAGTGTATAATAAGACTTTGAAACCTAGAGATCCTATTGCAAAGGATTTACGTACTCCCAAATATCGCATGCGTGTGGTAGAGAGTAGGGTTCAATACATCCGTAAACCTAAACACAGGAAAGAAGATTATGAGTCTTAACTATGAAGCAGAGTTCTATCGTGAGGGGTTGTTAAAGACTGTTATTATTAAAGAACGTAACAAAGGTGCATCTTATGCAACGATTGAGTTCACGATCAAAAATAAATTAACAGATGAAAATGGTAAAGTTATAATTGATACTGGACACACATCTTTCTTTTCTCCAAAAGAGTTTAGGGAGTTTTTTGGTCCAATTTTTAAAGACATGAAAGAGAGATTAGATAATGACATTCCAGACAGTATTCAAGAATGAGAAAGAATTCGAAGAGTTTAAAACATGGACACTAGGAGTTCTACGTGATGAAATCTCAAAAGACGTGTGTGTTACTTTCACCAAAAAAGATGGTACAACCAGAGACATGTTCTGCACCCTTGCTGAATCAAGAATTCCCACAGACAAACAACCAAAGACAGAAACAACTAGCAAGGATTCTGGATCCGCACTACGAGTCTTTGATACAGAAAAACAAGAATGGAGATCCTTTCGCTGGGACTCCGTAACAAAAGTAGGATTTAATCTATGAGTGACTTTATTAAAGTTGGTTTGATAGTTGCACTGCTAGCAGTTATCATTATATTTGGACCACTAATTTCCATCTGGTCTTTGAATACACTATTCCCAGTCCTTGCTATTCCAAGTAACATCTATACTTGGTTTGCCACTCTATGGATTTTTGGATTTTTTGCTATGAAAGGTAGGAAATGAATTACGCACTAACACCAGAACAGAAAAAAGATTTACAAGGTGCTATTCAAGAGATTAGCAATTCAATGATTCGTACTGAAGCTGAACGAGATCTAATTCGAGAAATCGTTAAGGAACAATCTGATACTTTGCAAATTCCTAAGAAAGTTATTGCAAAGATCGCAAAGACGTATCATAAGCAGAATCTGGCTCAAGAAGTTGCAGACCACGAGGACTTCGTGGAGCTATACGAGAAAATTACTGCAAAATAAGTGTTGTCTTTAATTCGCATTTGCGGTATAATAGATACTATATTATGGAGGTCACAAACCTATGAATGTTAATGCTGCAAAAAAACGAGCTAAAGCACACGCTGAGTTGAATCGTATTAAAGACGAGCCAACAATCAGACCAGAGAATTACAATGTCGATATCGCCACTGCTCTGGTCTGGTACACTGATCAAACAGACGATAAGAAACGTCTCAAATATGCAATCGAGCATTTTGCCAAACTGAATCGAAAGAATGAAGTTCTTGCACTAAACAAAGCAAGTGACTTTGATGTTCGTCAGATTGGCATTATGTGTCGTTTGCTTTCCAATGGCAATACTCTATCAGATGAACACATGGCTCTTCTTGAGTCACGTGTTGCTGTTCTCGTTGCCAAACATAACGTCGTCAAAGAAGTTAAGAAAGAAGCTGTTGCACCAACCAATGTGATTAGCATTCAAGAACGCATGGATGAAAAAGCCAGAGAACTTGCTGGTGAGATCGAAGGTGCTATTGATGAATTTGTTCTTAGCAAAGGTAAAACTACTTTCTCTGCTAAGAACTATTTGCTTGCACAGGCAGTATCTGCACCAATTGCTAAACGTATCGGTGATAGTTTTGTTAAACTGTATAACGAACTAGCAGATGTAATCAATCAAGAAGATGATCAACTTATTGAGGGATATTCAAACTTCTCTAAGAAAGAGTTAAAGGCATTCCATAAGTTTGTTGGTGAGATCGTTGATGATTGTCAACAGATGATTCAGACTGCTAAAGCAGATCGTGCACCACGTAAACGTAAGCCACAGTCGCCCACTAAGCTGGTATCTAAAATGAAGTTTATGCGAGAGTTCGCAGAACTTAGTTTGAAGTCAATCAAGCCAGAGTCCATTATTGGCTCCACTGAAGTATGGTATTACAATACAAAATATCGTCGTGTCGGTGTTTATAAAGGTGAAGGTGGTAATCCACTCTCTGTCAAAGGCACTACTATCATCGGATTTGATGTTAAAGAATCTCAACAGATGACACTGCGTAAGCCAGAGGAATTCTTTAAAGGATTGGCACTTGGTAAACGTGCATTGAATAATGCACTGAAGAAACTAACTACGAAACCATCCGTACCGAATGGACGTATTAATGAAGAATGTATTTTGCTTGGGGCATTTTGATGATATTAGTAGATTATAGCCAAGTTGCTCTTGCAGCAATCCTAACCTTTCAGCGAGAGTTGAAGGGTACTGAATCAGAAGTGAAGAATCTTATTCGTCATGTGACATTGTCCACTCTTAAATCATACAAGAAGAAGTATGGTAAAGATTACGGAGAGTTGGTCATCTGTTGTGATGGTCGTAAGTATTGGCGCAAGGAATTCTTTGAATTCTATAAAGGTATGCGTAAGAGCAATCGTGATAAATCAGATCTCGATTGGAAGTTGATCTTTGATACACTATCAGAGATGCGTACTGATATTGCCACACACTTTCCTTATCGTGTACTCCATGTGGATCGTGCAGAAGCAGACGACATCATTGCAGTGATGGTAAAGTATTTACAAGAGAATCTTCTAGTCCAAGAAGGGTTAGTGGAAGAGCCACAGAAGGTATTGATTCTGTCCTCTGACAAAGACTTCAAGCAGTTGCAGTTGTTCAACAATGTGAAGCAGTGGTCTCCGATGCAGAAGAAATATATCACTGCAACTCATAAGGAAATTACTGAGCACAAGATTGAGCATATTGTTAAGGGTGACACTGGTGATGGTGTGCCAAACATTCTTAGTAAAGACAATGTGTTCATGGAAGGTGAACGACAAAAGCCAATGAGTGCTAAACGACTCCAAGAGTTCTTTGAGAAGGGATTCGACGCATGTAAGAATGACGAAGAGCGACGCAACTGGCATCGTAACGCAACTCTGGTAGACTTCCAATTTATTCCTTCAGATGTATCAGAAGACATTATCAAAGCATACATAAATACACAACCGAGTGGCGATAAGATGACTGTTATGAATTACCTTATGGAACATCGTTGCCGTTTACTATTAGACGAATTGGAAGACTTTTAATGAAAAAATATCTAACGCAAATGCTTACGGAGATTAATGAGAATCCAAAAGCCATTGAAAATTACAAACAAGACTTTTTACTTAAAGTAATTTTTGCACACTCATTCCTACCAGACTATAAGTTTATTCTACCAGATGGTGAGCCACCATTCAAACCTGCTGCTGAACCAATGGGTATGACACCAACAAATTTGTTTAGCGAAGCACGAAGAATGTATGTGTTTACTCGCAAAGACTTGACACCTATCAAGAGAGAATCTTTATTCATCTCTTTGTTAGAAGGTGTTCATCCTGAAGAAGCCAAAGTTCTTATTGCAGTCAAAGACCAGAAACTTACAAAGTTATATCCAAAGATTACACATAAGTTAGTATCTGATGCAGGTATCATTCCTGCTGCAGTAAAGAAAGAAAAGGTTGCAAAAGAGTAGTTGACATGTAACCTTTGATGTAGTATAATTATATTATGAAGCCAAGTTCTGAATTCTTTGCAACACTAGGACAGTATGTATATCAATACATTGACTCGCATGGTGTTCCTTACTACACTGGAAAGGGTAATGGGGATCGTTGTTACTCGCATGTAGCTGATAAGGCATTCAATCCTGATGAGTGCTACATCGTTGCTAGGAATTTAGAGAAATTTGAAGAGAAGAAAGACTGGCAGTCATTCTTGTTAGAGTCTTATTTGATTGTTACACAAAATCCAGATGGCAACAGTGTGTCTGGTCATTATAAGGAATGTTTTGTTATGTTACCATTGTCCTCTATGTTCTCTGATTTCAAGTCAGAGCAATATGATAACTTTGCTAATTTACCCGAATGGTATATCAATAACTATGATGTTTTTCGGGGTAAACTTAGAGAAGTTAAAATCAATTCCACAACTACATTCATATTGAGTTCTGCTCGAAGTGCAATGTATTTTAGTTTTTATTGGGATGCCAACTCGCTGGATCCAATTCGAGTTACTATCGAAGTTGCTGATAACAGCGAGGATAAGAAGAAGAAAATCACTGAGTGGTTAGTCAAGTTAGACTATGATACTCATGCTGGTGATAATGAGAAGAAAATTTCAGTGTTCGCTGCGAATATTGATGATGTGATTAGTTTGTTTAAACAATTTATGATCTAAGGATATATTATGCCAAATTGGTGCTATAACAGCGTTACAATTTCCAACGAAGACAAGACAAAGATTGATGCTCTTGAACAAGAGTTGTTGAAGGAAGAAAAACAACCATTGAATCATCTATGTCCACGTCCAGCTGATCAAGAAGAAAACTGGTATGACTGGAACGTCAACAACTGGGGTACAAAGTGGGATGTCAATCCATATGATTGGCAAAGAGAAGATGATAATACTATCAGCATGAACTTTGATTCTGCTTGGTCTCCACCAACTACAATCTATGAATATCTTGTATCTGAAGGATGGGATGTTCGTGCATACTATCAAGAAGAGGGTATGGGTTTTATTGGTAAGTTTGAAGATGGCGAAGATTTTTATTATGAGTATGACATTACATCTCTATCTTCAATTGAAGAATTACCTGAAGACTTAGTTGATTTTGCTGATTTGATGACACGTCATGAAGACTGGATTGCAGAAAACGAAGAAGATGAGAACGATGAGCCATTCGATCCTATTGCAGAGTTAGATAAATTAACTATTACCAAATAATATGAAACAGAAGTGGATTGATGCATTCATGGACACTGCGGAGAGATTCGCACAGCTGTCCTCTGCAAAACGATTGCAGGTGGGTGCGGTTGTCGTGAAAGACAATCGTATCATCTCAATCGGATATAATGGTATGCCATCTGGTTGGACAAACGAATGCGAAGAGGTCATTGAGGTGCACGAAGATGGTGGTGTGATTACCAAAACCAAAGACGAAGTTATTCACGCTGAAGCAAATGCTATTCTGAAGTTAGCACGTGATGGTGAATCAGGAAATGGTGCTAGTTTATTTTGCACTCATGCTCCTTGCGTACACTGTGCTAAGTTAATCTATGGAGCAGGCATAAGTAGTGTGTACTATCGCACATCTTATCGTGACGAACTAGGTATAGATTTTTTAAATAAATGTAAAATTGAGGTGAAAAAGTATGAGTGAGAATGTAGAAGAGCAACAATCTGAAGTCAAAGAAATTGGACAACATTTAAAGAATGCATCTATCATGCCGTTGTTTCCAACTCCTCTTATTATTGGAGAAGTGGAAGATGAAACACTATGTGAAGAGTTAGAAGAACATATATTAAAACTAAGAAATGATAAACAAGGATTCTTTGAAGCTGGTAATTTTGTGACTGATGATCAGTTGTATATTCCAGGAAGAGGTTTTGATAGATTCTCAGAGTTAGTTCTTAATGAATCAAAAAACTTTTTAGATTTTCTTAAAGTTAAACGTGATGAACATTATATTAGTGGTATGTGGGCAAATGTGACTAATCCAAATCATCGACATCCAGTGCACATTCATCCAAATTGTTTGATTTCTGGAATTCTTTACATTAAAACTCCAGAGAACTGCGGTAAAACTGCATTTTCAGATCCACGTCCAGCTGCCAGAGTGTTTGAGCCATCATATGAGGAGATGTTTGAATTCAACTCTGGACTTATGAGATATCCACCAAAGCGTGGAACTATGTTGATGTGGCCAAGTTGGTTACCACATGCCGTTGAACGAGGTTTCTGTGCAGATGAAGACCAAGAAAGAATTACTATTGCATTTAATGTTATGATGTTGGGTAGAATTGACACCATGACTGGTAAATTAGAACTAAACTAAGGGATATTATGAAAGAAAGAGAATATATTAACAGAACAGTGGGTAGTTTTTGGCCACGATGGGTTCGAGAGAATTATTTTGCAGTAGAACCAAACTCAACAGAGCCATCTGAAGTATCAATGACTATTGAAAATAAATGGAAAGTTTATTATTTCTATCCAAAAGACTTTACATTTGTATGTCCAACTGAGATTGTAGATTTTGATAATCTGATTCCAGAGTTTGAAAAACTTAATGCTGTTGTGTTTGGAATTTCTCCAGATAACGAATATTGTAAGTTGGCATGGAAGCAATCAAATCCTCTATTGACTAATTTGCAACATACACTGCTTGTAGATTCTGGTAATGAGTTGGCAAAGGAATGTGGCATTGCAACATCAGATGGAACTCCACTCCGTGCTACGTTTATTGTTGATCCACAAGATGAGGTTCAGCACGTCAGCATAAACAATCACAATGTCGGTAGAAATGCAGCAGAGATTCTACGAATTCTTGATGCGTGTCAAAAAGGTAGTGAAGGTGGATTATGCCCAGCCAACCGACAAGTTGGTGGCGAAACATTATAATTGTCCTAAATAAATTACTATGATGAAACATATACCTACAATTAGAACTTCCAATCCACTATTATGTGGCTTGGAAAACTCATACCTAGATCTAGGAGTGAGGGTTAGCTGATAGGTAATTATACTTTTCATCAGCCCTCGCAGAGAAATCTCCGAGGGTTTTTTGTTTTATAGGAGAGAGAAATGACAGTAGAAGAATATTGGAAGTGGATTCACGACAACGTGCAATAAGAACAATGTGCCAATAGCTTAATGGTAAAGCGTCCGACTCATAATCGGTTGAGTCTAAGTTCAATTCTTAGTTGGCACACCATTGACTTGCAAGATTGTTTGATGTATAATAGAGTTAATGCGACTGTGGTGAAATAGGTAGACACAAGAGACTTAAAATCTCTCGCTGCAGAGCATACCAGTTCGATTCTGGTCAGTCGCACCAAGTTTAGGAAGAGTGGGTGAGTGGTTTAAACCAGCAGTCTTGAAAACTGCCGATGTGAAAGCATCCCTGAGTTCGAATCTCAGTTCTTCCGCCAGTTATGTTGAGCATGTTGTAGTGGTAGCAACA
>Ga0315905_10004745_pt1 | contig 13896 bp, 16 predicted proteins | sample LakEriMetagenome_5_FD_203522 | JGI IMG/M metagenome (GOLD analysis project Ga0315905, IMG submission 203522) | Freshwater fungal communities from buoy surface, Lake Erie, Ohio, United States - Buoy 4 MA121 | ecosystem: Environmental > Aquatic > Freshwater > Lake | place: USA: Lake Erie, Ohio... | reverse complement strand
CTCCTTTGGAAACCCTTGCTCTTGTATTTGGCCTTGATCGCCTAGTTAGGTGGGGAGAGTCCAAAAAGCATTACGCGATGGTTCCCCTGAGTTTTCGAGGAATTCCAATCTGTACTTCGGGCTTTATCAAGCGTTGTCGCTCAAGAGATATCTCCATCTTTGTATGGACGATAAATGATGTGACGACTGCCCGTAAGCTCGTTGAAAAGGGCGCTCACGGCGTAGTCACAGATACTTATCCAAAATTTCGCTAGCAATTACACGATCGCTGGCGCAGTCATTGCATTCTTTGGCTAAGCGCCACGAATCATTCGTTGATAGAACTTTCCGGGTTTTCTCGTGCTTTCCTGTGGTTCACCCATAGCAACAAATCCAAGCTTTTCGTATGCGGTAATAGCCGAATAATTATCTATCCAAACTCCTAAGCCTTGCTTGCTCCAATCTCGATTGTTTACGTGTTGATCTACGTACTCAAACATGGCGCGTAGCGCGCCGACGCTACGATATTTGGGATCAGTCCAACATCCCCCAATCCAACACGTTGCACCAAAATCTCCATCAAGATTTTCAATAGACATCACAGCGACATCCTTACCGTTAATCGTCGCCACTAAATAAGAGAGTCGCGCAAAGATCTCTCTCCATTGTTGCTCACCATATTTACTCATGACTTCATAATCCGCACCGAAAGCATCTGGACTCTCAAGTAATGAAGCAAGACGAATATCACGCAGCCTTTCCCAATCATTCGCAAACAATTCGGAGGCAGTTAAATCACTCATGAAGCCCTCCAGCAATACCAAGCAACAACACTTCGCATTCCAGTAAATGGCTCCCCTAAGGTATTGAGAACTTTCGCTTTGATCGGCTCAGAATTTCCGTGCAAGTTATCCCATCCACGACGGACCGCAAGATCATCAACGGGCCAAACATCAAGTCTTCCCAAATGAAAGATAAGGAACATCTCCACTGTCCAACGACCAATTCCATAAAGCGGGACTAGCTCTTGAATGATCTCTTCATCCGATAGTTGAGGGAATTTTCTAAAGTTGATCTCTCCTGAAAGTGCCGCCTCTGTCAGCTCGCTAATTGTTCGAACTTTTGCACCTGTTAATCCCACTGATTGCAATTGCTTAAGCGAGAGTGCTCCTACTTTCTCGGCAGTAATCGATCCCCCACATTTCACTTCTAAACGTCCCGAAATGGTTCTAGCGGCTGCAGTGCTGACCTGCTGAGCTACAACTGAGCGAATAAGAGATTGATAGCTAGTTACCTTTGGTTTGGTCAGTCCAAAAGTGCAGGGCTCGAGGTTTTTGATTGCAGGCGCAAAAGCAGGATCAATCTTGACGATCTTCCGCTTGATTGATGCGAGCTCTCGAGCTCTATCTTGCGCCAAAGTGAACTACAGGCCGTTCTTGATCAAGTAATCAGCAGAATCGCGCAAAGTAACCTCAACGGGGATGAAGTTCATGCCCATTAATCGCTTGGCTTTCGCATTATTAATCTTCATCGGTTTACCTAGCTGAGGCAAAATTGTTTTGATTGTGCCATCAAAAATCGAAAGGAATTTAATGATTGCTGTAGGTGCCTGAGTAGTCTTGACTTTGCTCTTTGGGTAGATTGACTTAAGGTATTTAGCGATTTCCACAAATGATTTAGTTTCGGATGAGGAAAGAATTCTCTCTCCTTTTGTCTCATCAATCTTTATTGCATCCACATGCATCTTCGCGACATCTCGCACATCAACAATCGCAAACTTTAAATCCGGCAACATTGGATCGCTGCCCTTAAGAATGCGCTCTACAACTGAAATGGATGATCCAAAATTCTTATCGAGTGGCGCACCAAGGACAAGCACAGGATTAATTGTCGTGAGTTCGAGCTCTGGGGCATCGCTCTTGATGTAATCCCAAGCGGCTTTCTCTGCCAGAGTCTTGGACTTTGTATACGCTCCGCGTCCAACAGGGTGAGTGACATCTGTCCACATTGTTTCGTCGTACTCGCTAACACCGGCTGATAGTTCACGCCCATAAATTGCAGCCATTGAAGAAGTCAAGATCACTCTCTTCACGCCGGCACTCTTTGCCGCTTTAAGCGCACGCAAGGTTCCATCGACTGCCGGGCGAATCAGATCGTTTTCATCTTTAGGCGAGGCAAGCGGGAAGGGTGAGGCGGTGTGCATCAGCACATCGATACCTTGAAGCGCTACATCCCAACCAGAATCTTTCTCGAGATCGAGTTCAACGAAAGTAAGCCGTGAATCAAGATTCGATGAATCAAGTAAGTGGGGGCGGACTGCATCGCGTACTTCTGCCGACTTCGCAAGGTTTCGTACCGAAGCTCGAACCTCATATCCCTGATTGAGTAACTGCAGGGTGATGTGCTTACCAATGTATCCACTTGCACCTGTGATGAGGACTTTTTTCATAGTCGAATTGTCGCACAGGGCTATCCGTACTATCCGTATGGCTAGTTTTGAAATATGGTTCGGGGGTGAATAAGACCGTAGATGCAGACTTTCTAGCCCTTCCACTTACAGCAGTGAGTGATGCCGCCATCAGTACAGCAAAGGATGCAGGGGCATCGCATGTCGATGTTCGCATCGAGCGCACACGTAATGGTTTGCTCTCATTGCGCGATGCTCGTCCTGAGACACAGAGCGATGAAACCATTGCAGGTGTCGGTGTCCGCGTAATCGTCAACGGTGCATGGGGCTTTGCTTCATCCCCTGAGATCTCTGTCGATGTGGCAAAGAAGCTCGCACTTACTGCAGTTGCGATGGCAAAGACTTCAAAGCCACTTTCTACTGAGTTGGTTTCTCTCGTTGCAGAACCAGTTTATGCGAACCAGATGTATGTATCTGAATACGAGATAGATCCATTCGCAGTCTCTGATTCCGAGAGAAAAGATCGTCTAGCGGATTTAAGTAATCGTCTACTCAAGAGTGCCGGCGTTAATCACACCTCTGCTCACACCATGTTTGTTAAAGAACAGAAGCATTACGCAGATTCATACGGCACAAGCACTACTCAACAGCGAGTTCGTGTGCAGACTCAGATCGAGGCAATCTCGATTGGCGATCATGGATTTGAATCGATGCGCACACTCGCTCAGCCTGCAGGTTTTGGTTGGGAGTGGATGGGAAATAAGCATTGGGATTGGGATGCAGAGATTGCTGAACTTCCAGCGCTGTTAGCTGAGAAGGTTGCAGCGCCATCGGTTGAACCTGGCCGCTATGACGTCTTAGTTCATCCATCGAATTTGTGGCTCACAATTCATGAGTCGATCGGCCACGCAACCGAACTAGATCGTGCAATTGGATATGAAGCCAACTACGCGGGAACTTCTTTTGCCACGCCAGATAAGCTCAACAAACTTCAATACGGTTCGAAGTTGATGAACGTAACCGGAGATCGCAATACATCTCACGGCCTTAGTACCGTCGGCTTTGACGATGAAGGTGTTGCAGCCCAGCAATGGGACATCATTAAAGATGGTCTTCTCGTTGGTTACCAACTAGATCGTCGCATCTCTGCTCGAGTAGACCGCGATCGAAGCAATGGCTGCGCATTTGCAGACTCCCCTGCCCACGTTCCCATCCAGCGAATGCCAAATGTTTCCTTGCAGCCAAACCCAACCGGGCCAACCTACGATGAAATGGTTGCATCGATGGAAGATGGAATCATCATCAAGGGCGATAAATCTTGGTCTATTGATATGCAGCGCTATAACTTCCAATTTACTGGTCAACAGTTCCATCGCGTTAAGAATGGCAAAATTGTTGGCCAGCTCAAAGATGTTGCATATCAAGCAACAACAACTGATTTCTGGGGCTCTATGAAGGTTGTCGGTGGTCCTTCTACATACGTTCTCGGTGGAGCATTTAACTGCGGTAAGGCACAACCAAGTCAGATTGCAGCGGTAAGTCATGGTTGCCCATCAGCAATCTTCGACAAGGTAAATATTCTCAATACTGTTGCGGAGGCTGGAAAATGATTTCTGCTCAAGACCTGATTGAAAAGATCACTTCAGCTGCCACATCCGATGACTGCATTGTTGTGGTGCGCGATAAGACTCAAGCCAACCTTCGCTGGGCCGGAAGCACCTTGACCACCAACGGTGTGATTCAAGAGCGCAGCGTCACTGTTATTGCATTCGTTGCAGTTGCCGGCGGTATGGCTTCTGGCGGAGTTACACGCACCGATGTTTCACTTGCTGATGTTCCTAAACTTCTAGAGGATGCAGTTGCAGCAGCAAAGGCGGCTGGACCAGCGGAGGATTACGCACCACTAGCGACCAATGTTGCTATAGGTAACTGGGCAGCTGAGCATGTGCCAACAGGTCCTGAAGTATTCTCAACTTTTGCACCGGCACTCGGCGATATGTTCTCTCGTTCAGTTGCAGACAAGATCGAACTCTTTGGATACTCCGAGCACACACATGAAACGACCTGGGTTGGATCAAAGGGTGGACTACGTTTACGTAAGGATTCTCCAATCGGTCGCGTAGAAATGACTGGAAAGTCCCACGATCGTTCCCGCTCAACATGGGCTGGCGTTGAAACTCGTGACTTTAAAGATGTATCTGTTACCGATATCGATGCACAGATTCGCCAGCGCCTAGAGTGGCAAGGCACCAAGATTGATCTTCCTGCAGGACGCTATGACACCATTTTGCCTTCAGGATCTGTCGCCGACCTCTTTACATACATGATGTGGGTATCAGCTGCTCGAGATGCGCATGAAGGTCAATCAGTCTTTTCAAAGAAGGGTGGCGGAACTCGCATTGGCGAGAAACTCTCTAACGTATCGCTGCAATTCTTTAGTGATCCTGACTTCAAGCAATTGCCGGCAGCTAACTTTGTTGCCACCGATGTCAGTTCACCATACTCATCTGTCTTTGATAACGGTCAACCAATCAAGCGCGTTGATTGGCTCAAAGATGGTGTCTTGCAATCTCTGATTCAGACGCGTGCATCTGCAAAGCTCACCAACCTAGACTTCACGCCACTTGGTGAAAACCTAGTGATGAGCGTTGATGGTGCTAGCGGATCGCTCGAAGATTTGGTGAAGAAAGTTGATAACGGGCTGCTGCTCACAACCTTCTGGTACATCCGCATGGTTGATCCAAATTCACTACTCCTTACCGGTCTTACTCGTGACGGTGTTTATCACGTGAAGGGTGGCGAAGTAGTTGGTGCTACCAATAACTTCCGTTGGAATGATTCACCGGTTTCAGCTCTTTCTCGTATCGCACACGCTGGTGCAACAGAGTGGACGCAACCACGTGAATGGGCCGGAGATATGTCGAATATGGCTGTTCCGCCACTTGTGATTAAAGATTTCAACATGTCGACTGTGAGCCCAGGAAGTTAGAACTACAGCGTAAATCGGCTAACGGAGAAGAGAACGATTGCTGAACTAGAACGTTGCGGGTAAAGGTTTTAGTGACTAGAACTTGAGAAGTTCAGGAGAATTACACCAACAATAATGAATGCAATTGCCGTTATTCGAGCGATGGATACCGGGTCCTTGAAGATGATCATTCCCAGGATTGCGGTTCCTGCTGCACCTATCCCAGTCCACACTGCATACGCTGTTCCTATAGGCAAAACCTTGAGTGACCAGCTAAGCAACGAAAAACTTCCTGCAGCAAAAACAATAAAGCCCAGACTTGGCCATAGTTTTGTGAATCCGTTTGAGAGTTTGAGCATTGTCGCAAAGCCAACTTCGAGTAGACCTGCGGTGATTACTGCTAGCCAGGCCATTTATTGAAACTCCTATCGACTTCTATTGAGTGAACTGACTAACTTTTCAAGAGGTCCTTGATTAAACCGTTTGAGCCACTGGGCTGCAAGGTAGGAAAGAAAAAGCCAAATTGCGAATGCAAGCAAAAATACCTGCCAGGTGCGCAGATCCTGGAATAACCCCAAGGACCAAGGACCAAAAATCAGCGAAGTAATAACCGATTGTGAAATATAGACAGTCAATGACATCTGCCCGGCTGGCTTCATCCATGAAACAAGGTGAGGACGCTCCTCGACAAGTTTACGGATGATTCCCACATAGAACATCGAAAGCAGCGGAGCTGTCAAAAAGGAAACAATGAGTGAGATGAGATAAATGCTCTCAGAAGGCTCGACTGATTGCTCGTTGCGTAGAAAAATCACTGCAGTAACAATTTGAATCGGTAATCCAAGAATTAGACCAGTCTTTATCAATCTCGAATTTGCGGCTTTATCTATGGATGAAGATAAGAAGTTAGACCGTGCTAATCGCACTCCAAGTAAGAATGCCGCGAATGCTAAACCGCCTTGAATAAAGACACCGGTTGCGAAACTAAGGAACCATACTTCTAATCTCGCTGGAATCGACTCTAGGAAAGTTCCATTTCGAAGAATCTCATCAAGGTTCGATTCAGTAGTTATCCCAAGATCTTCATTCAGAACGTGCTCAACAACGTACACCAATGCACCAAATATGAGAAGCAAAAATGTTGAGACAGAGAATGTTATCCAGGACCAAATTCTAAGTGTTTTATCAGCTCTAAAGAAGAAAAGAGTGAGAATTAAGCCAAACAGGCCGTAGACAAAGATGATGTCTCCGTGCCAGAGAAATGTAAAGTGAAGCGCACCTAGAACCATGAGTATCAAGCAACGCTTAATCCATCGAGCCCGATTCGATCTATCGTTTCTAATCACGTAGTTTGAGCTGTAACCGAAGAGGAACGAAAACAATAAATAAAACTTTCCGGCAAATAGGGTTGCGATCAGAAGGGTCGCTGAACCATCTGCGAATCCTTGAGTCCACTCCCCGCGCGCCCCTTGATCGCTGTTTAACCCCATAAACTGAATGTTTACGACCAAGATCCCAAGAAGCGCAAAACCTCTCAGTACATCAGGTGCTATATCTCTTTGCTTCATCTTGCGATCTCCTAGATAGTTATATCGAAGGCGACCATTGCGATTGCAATAGCTAAAGCCCACACGGTTAAACTAGTGATTATTAGAATTGAAGCTCGAAGTGGCTTGACCCCAGCTGTCACTGCAGCTGCTGCCGCAAATTGAGTTCCTATCAAAATTGGTCCAAGGGCTGCCAATCCATAAACTCCATACTTATCAAATGCCTTGAGTGCTTTTTCAAGTTTAGGTAGTTCAGCAGATTTTCCCTGGTTCACTCTCCTGTTGATCAATCGTTCTCTGATATTTGAAGCAAAGTAAGCAAAGAGAGCAATAGTTATCGAATTTCCGACAACAGCTGCAATCAAGGTAGCCACTGGATTAAGGCCAACAAGAATTCCTGCCGGTACTACCGCAATAGCCTCCATCCATGGAATTGCACCAGCGATAAATACTCCAATTAATCCAAGGTTTTCAATGTCTAGCATTTAAATATCTCGCTCGCGCCAGGCCAAGACCATGGATGGCAATGAGGAGCAAGCGAAAAGCATGGAAATGATCAGGTAACTTCCATCATTGCCTTCAGGCTCGAACAATTTTAATTCTGGCGCATAAATCATCAGAATCAAGAGTGCCACGATTAAATATCCCAGCGCGTAATACGCATATCTAAATGACGTGTCACGAATTTTGATCTGACGTTCATCTAGAAGTTCATTAGGTGCATCAGCTATTCCTCGAACACTTATACGTAGAAGTAGATAACCTAGAAGGACAGCGAAGATAACAAATATGGCTGAGACGCTATAGATCACGACCGCGGTTCCATCAGAAAGATTCAAATTATTTTTTAAAGTTGGCCAATAACTTCCCATCGCCACTAATACAAACCCTAGACTCATAACAAACACAAGAATTCTTCGATTTCTTTGGGAGCGAAGCCATCTATATTTTGAATTCTCGTCAGTAAGTAAGGATTTAACTCCCTTTTCAGTAACACCCTCAAACCAATAAATCTTGTTCTTCTTTGACATTCTTACTTTCCTTTCTTAAACGGGGTGAGAGAAAAGAGCTCTGAAACCTCTTGGTTTAGTGACTTTGCAATACGCAGAGCAAGAACGAGTGAGGGGCTGTATTCCTCACGCTCTAGATAGCCAATGGTTTGGTAATGCACACCGGCCTTATCGGCTAGTTCTTGCCGAGATAGCCCTAGGGCGACGCGGATTTCTTCGATCCGGTTATAGACCGGTTCTTCAGGATTGCGACTCATGGATGTAGCATATATGCTATGTAGCATTAATACAACATTCTCGAAAGGTGTCTTCCTAAAATGAGGTCAAGTATTCAAGTTGCAGTCTCAATGTCTACCGCTAGAGCCTTAACGAGGGTGTTGGCTGCGATTGGCGATCCAATTGGTCGTCTTGAGAGCGCATCAGATCTTGCTGAATTCTCTCTAGGAATCAGGGAGAGGAGGGTCCAACGGAGCCGTATCGGTGTACTGCTTAGCGCGGATTATGAGATTTGTGCTGAGGTTCTCAAATCTCCTAACTGGCGCACTGTTGCTGAATCAAACAATTTCCTTGAAGAGATGTTTCTGGGTACTGGTCAGCGCGCAGACGATGTTGATATTTTCTTAGATTCCATCCTTGGAAAGGATGGAGATGAACATTCTCGAATCAAGAAACTTGTAGTACCGGCCTTCACCCACAGAGCTATGCAATCTTGGAAAGAGACCGCAGAGAAGGTTGCAGGTAGATTGGTTCAAGAGCTGCCGAGTGATGGCAAGGTAGAACTTGTATCTGCTTTAGCCAATCCGCTACCACTGGAAATGATCTGTGAGATTTTAGGCGTCCCATTAAAAGATAGAGAAATGTTTAACTCTTGGGGGAACGCTCTCGCAGAAATTGGATTAGACGGCCCGCGCACAACAGCACAATTCAGGGAGTTAGAGATTGCATCAAAGCAGCTGACTGATTACATGGCAGAGCTTTTGGCATATCGAAGAAAGCATCCTGCAGATGACTTGTTGACTTCATTAGCGAACTCGGAAACTGATGGAAGTACGCTGACAGATCGCGAAATAGTGGCTACGGCAGCATTTCTCCTTCTTGCGGGCTTTGAGACAACGGTAAACCTGCTCAGCGTAGGAACACGTGTACTAGTCGAGCACGAAGATGCACTTCGACAGGTAAGCCAGAACCATGAGTTGATTCCTAATCTTGTTGAAGAATCACTCCGCTTTGTTTCCCCTGTTCAATACACAATTAGAACCGCAAGTAGCGAGGTTGTTCTTGGCGATGGAACCATCGTAAAGAAAGGTCAAAGTATCGTGCTGATGATTGTCGGTGCTAACCGTGACCCAAAGGTCTTTAACCAGCCAAACGTATTTGATCTTAAACGCGAGAATGCGAAGAGAAATATTGCCTTCGGGTATGGAGCACACCATTGCTTAGGCGCATCATTGGCACGATTAGAAGCAGAAGCAGTGTGGAAGCACTTGCTGTTGAGATTTCCTGATGTTTCGAGTTGGAAAGTTATCGGCGAAGTTGTTGCAAAGCGGGGACGAGTAATCCGTGGGCTAGAATCCCTTCCCATGAGCTTAGGTTCGGCCACGAGATAAAACTCCTGTGAAAAAGAAACTACCGGTAGTTCTCCATCAGCTCTCCAATTTCTCCTCTGGTCTGGGCAATTCGATTGTCATGATCACAATTCCATGGCTGATTCTCGAAGAGACCGGCTCCCCGGCTTTTGCTGGATTAGTCGCAGCAATTTCTGCTCTCCCTGGATTGCTGATCTCCCCCATTGGAGGATGGCTCGTAGACCACATGGGTCGTCGCGCAGTAAGTATCGGCGCTGACTTACTCTCAGCGCTAGCGGTCGTTGCATTTCCAATCGTTGCATTTACTTCAGGGCTTTCTAGTTCAACAATTCTTGTGATTGCCGTGACTGGTGCAGTCTTTGATCCCGCCGGATACACAGCACGAAAAACACTCTTAGCTGATGTTGCAAAAGCATCTGATGTAGAACTTGATCGCCTTAATGGAATCCACGATGGGTTTATGGGTGTTGCGTGGATTTTTGGTCCAGCGGTGGGAGCTGGTTTGATTTCAACCGTCGGTGCAGTGAATTCATTCTGGGTCGCTGGCGGCCTCTTCATATTTGCTGCACTGACTATTGCCTTCTTAAAGGTTGGCAATCTCGGCAAAGAAGCACGTGAGTTGGCTGAAGAAATGGGAGAAGAAACCAATCGAAGTATTCGCGTAGGCTTCCAGGTTCTCTGGAGCGACAAACTGCTTCGTACTTTAACTATTTCTATTCTTGTCATTGCAGCCGTTTATCTACCGACTGAGACAGTTGTCTTGTCGACTTACTTTGAAGAGTTGGGTGAGCCTACGAGTCTTGGAATTGTGATCTCAACCCTTGCTGCAGGATATGCAGTCGGTTCATTCGGTTACGGATGGGTAAGTGCTCGACTCACACGTAAGAATCTTGTACGCACAATTTTTATTGGAATCGCAGTGAGCATTATTCCGATGGCTTTCTTGCCACCATTACCAATTCTGGCCGTGGCTGGATTTTTTCTAGGTTTATCATGGGGACCATTCAACCCATTGATGAGCACGCTTACTCAGCAGCGAGTGCCAGCTGACCAACAAGGCAGAGTTTTTGGAGTACAAACTGCAGTCTTTTACGCCGCCCCACCATTGGGCATGGTCTTGGCAGGGCTTTCCGTCGAGAGTTACGGAGTTAGCTCTACTTACATAGTTCTGGCTGCGATTCTTTCGTTGACTGCAATCATTGCACTTCTGACAAAATCACTTCGCTCAGAATTCTAATTTGAGATCAACCTACAAGGCCAGCATCTTCAGCGCGGCCATATACCGTTGCCAACATCTTCTTTGGCATAGTAGATGGTCCGTTATCCGCTAGATACTTTTCATCAAATTCGATACCAGCACCAGGAGTTTTGTTAAGAATAATACAACCTTCTTCAATCTGCATTGGATTGACGAGTGGAGCTTCTCTGCCCATATCGAAAACTTCCATCATGATATGGTGCTTCCACGTCGATGAGATGTGCGCGAAGCTATTTCCGACATCAGGGCCGGTAACAATTGGACGATCAAAAGCAGTAGCCATATCTGCCACGATTCCCCCGCCTGTAAATCCTGAAACGTGCGAAGCTATTTGGATTACATCTCCGGCTCCATGCTGAAATAGCGGGACGAACTGCTGTGGATCGGTGAAGTTCTCTCCAGTTGCAATCGGAGCACGAACGCCATCAGATACGCGTCGAAGTCCTTCGAAATCGCCTCTAGGAGTCGGTTCTTCAACCCAGAGAAAGTCAAAGTGTTTTTCCAAACGTGCAATTCTTTGGATTGCTTGCTTTGGCGTCCAAAATTCATTGGCATCAATAATTAACTGTGCACGACCACCATTGGAACTGAGCGCATCAGCCATTATGCGAACGCGTCGCTCATCGTCATCGGCGTCGCGACCTACCTTTAGTTTTCCTGCAGTGACACCTTTTGCAGCAAGTCCCGCGTAGAACTTGTATAGATCTTCATCGCTGAGCGGAGAATCTAAACCACTCGCGTAGGCACGTACTGGTTTTCCATCTCCGCCCAATTCTTTCCATAATGGAACTCCGTGAAGTTTTGCACGCACGTCCCAGAGTGCGCGATCGATCGCAGAAATTCCTGCTGACATAGGACCGTGATTGCCTTGTTTAAAGGCGCGCGCTGTCATCCGATTCCACGTGCTGCGCACAGAACGAGGATCTGAACCAATTACAAGATCAATAAGTCCTGGCAGTGATTGCGCGGCGTTACCCGCTCCAACAGAACAGCCCGTAACTCCTTCGTCTGTATGTATGAAGACGGCGAGTTCCATTCCTTCGTTCACACCTTCGGGGAGATTCACATCACCGATCGTTCGGAGCATTTTGTATGAATACGGTTTGAACGAAACCTCTGTAACTTTCACCTAAGCCACCTATCCCCTCGATTGACAAAAGATTACCGCGGTTACGCGAGAAATAGAAGAGTCGTCTTAAATACTGGACTGTTTGCCATTAGAATTTTGCGGGTGAAGCCAGTTATTACTATTCAAGAGTCACTCGGAGAAGATTTGGCTCACGTTCTCCAAGCCCACTGGCTTTTTTGCACATCCTCTACGCCGATTGAACATGTTTATGCACTCGATGCTTCAAAGCTGTTTGCACCAGACATTACGGTATTCGGCGCAAGCATTAATGGCGAAATAGTCGGAGTAGGTGCTTTACGAAAACTAGATGCAGAGCATGCTGAACTCAAATCTATGCATACCTTGGCCAAATCCAGAGGGCTCGGGATTGGCAAGGCAATGGTTCTGCACATTGAAAGTTTTGCTAAGAATCAAGGATTGAAACGAATCAGTCTTGAAACTGGTGCAAACGAACCCTTCAACCCTGCTCGGCAACTTTATAGGTCGCTCGGATATCAAGAGTGCGAAGCTTTTGGCGACTATGTCCTGAGTGAAGACAACACCTGTATGACTAAACTAATTTGATTTGAGTCTCCGCAATTGGCATGCTTAGCAAGTGCCATCACTTGAAAATGAATTTGAGCTTATTGAACTTAACGAACGGGCTCGGGAATTCTTACTCCTAGATGTAAATGAAAGTCAGAAAAATCTGGTTGCTTCAGTTGCGCAGAGTTTCGCTGATGCTCTTTTCCCTCCTGCTGATTATGAGTACGGCCCGCCTCTTCCTTGGATACGAGGTGTTCTGAGACATTCAAAGCCTGCCGCCTTTGTAATGTGTGCCGATCCAACGGAGAGGCAAAAAGATCCGTGGCTTTGGAGATTACTCGTTGATAAATCCCACCAAGGATGCGGAATCGGAAGATTTGTAGTTGAGTCAGTTCTAACGCGTTACAGAGAAATGGGTTGCAGCAGAGTTCTAGTTTGCTGGGCACCAACAGAGGGCAATGCCGGAGATTTTTATAAGCAACTAGGATTTGTCGAAACTGGTGAAAAAATGGATGCGGAAATCGTTGCTGAGTATAAGTTTTAGGAATTAGAAAAGGCCCCGATCTCTCGGGGCCCTCCCACGCAAAACTGATCCGCCTCTTTTGACCATTACCAATAGGTCGAGCTGAAACAGTTAAGACTGTGGTGGAGACGACGGGATTTGAACCCGCTCCAACGGATTGGTAATCAGTTAGGCTGCCAATTACAACACGCCCCCAACACGTGAGCGAAGTTACGGCTTTCTTAACCTTAGAAAATATTCAGTCGTTGCAATTGTGGATAAGAGTGAATATAAAAAGCAAAAGGGACTTGGCAATTAACCAAGTCCCAATTACTACCAATCCGTTGTTAAATGAATTATTGCACAGAAATAGAAATTGCAGCAAAGCAAAAGGGGCCTGGTGATTAACCAAGTCCCAATTACTACCAAACATCCGTGCTGGAATTATTGCACAAATCGATGTTACGCAGAGTAACAAATCGTGAAGAAGCGTCGTCCGATATGACGTGGTTAAGATCAGTTAGATCGCTGCTGCCAGTGCACGAAGCTGATCGGTGTGGGCCCGTAAGTGCCCGTTAGCTTTCTCTACCAACTGCGCTAAGGAAAAAACTTCACCGTTTGTCGCCGTTGTTATTCGATTCCAATCCTCATCTGCAACCTCACTCAGGGCTTCAAGAACCATTCCTCGAATTCCCACAATCGATGCAAGGGACTTTGCCACGCTACGCTTGGCATAAAAGAGCGCTTCCGGATACCGCTCCTCCAGTTTAGCCCAGCACAATATTGAATGTAATTCCAACGAAGATTATCCCTAGAGAAACAGTTCCAAAGAAAGCCGCTAGTAGCTTTGGCTTCATAACTTTGCGAAGTAATAGCGCCTCAGGTAGAGAAAGTGCAGTTACGCTCATTGCAAAGGCTAAAAGGGTTCCCATTGGCATTCCCTTTTCAGAGAGTGCAGAAATAATTGGAACGACTGTTGCAATTC